>JAEEGH010002328.1_pt1 | contig 51599 bp, 49 predicted proteins | sample 9134181 | NCBI WGS metagenome assembly JAEEGH01 (sample SAMN16246544, study PRJNA631951) | gut metagenome | biome: gut microbiome; feature: rumen; material: DP-attached | host: Bos | place: Iran: Karaj | collected 2018-10
CCAAGGGTGAAGGTGCCGATCTTAAGGTATGTCCAGAATAATTGTAGGAACACAGACTATTCTTTGTTCTCGCGCAGTTGTTGCTTGACGAACTTAGCGAGCATGTTGATAGCGGCATTGTTATGTCCGCCTTGGGGCACGATGACGTCTGCGAAACGTTTGCAGGGCTCGATGAACTGCTCGTGCCTCGGTTTGAGTACGCGTTGGTAGCGCTCGATGACGGCTTCTGCTGTACGACCACGCTCGATGACGTCGCGCTTCATAACGCGGATAAGACGGTCATCGGCATCGGCATCCACGAAGATCTTCAGATCCATCTGGTCGCGCATCTTAGGCTCACGTAGCGCCATGATACCCTCCACTACGATTACCTCGCGCGGCTCGATATGAACAGTCTCTTCCGAACGGGTACAAGTGATATACGAATAGATAGGCTGCTCGATGGGTTTACCCTCTTTGAGCAGGGCGATATGCTTGGTCAGCAGATCCCAATCGAAGGCATCGGGATGGTCGAAGTTGATGTTCTGACGCTCCTCTACCGGAACGTGACTGCTGTCCTTGTAATACGAGTCTTGGGGGATAACTACCACTTCGCCTTTCGGAAGGCGCTCAATGAGTTTTCTAACTACCGTTGTTTTACCCGAGCCGGTACCGCCCGCAATGCCGATGATAAACATAAAATAGATTTTGTTTGTCTGTTCGGGCTGCAAAGATACACTTTTTTTTGCATATATCAAAATATTTTTGTAATTTTGCACGCAAAATGTGTATTTTATGAAAAAGACAAGGATAGTAATCGCATTATTGGCATCTTTTTTGCTGGTGGGTTGTGCGGCATATGAGAAGAAAAATCAGTCTGGTGCAGCTGTTGAGGTGAACGGTCAATACCTGTACCGTTCAACTTTGGATTCGCTGACGCTGGGGCTCAATTCGGAGGATAGCATGCGCGTGGCGCAGCAATATATCAGTCAGTGGGCGAAGGACGTGTTGATCTACGACAACGCCAAGTCGCGCACGAGCAGCGAGATAGAGCGGCAGGTGGAGGAGTATCGTCGCGCGCTCTATGTGCACGCCTATGAGGAGTATCTAATCGAGCGGCGCATGCCCAAGGACGTAGCGGACTCAACCGTAGCGCAGTTGTACGGACAGATGCCCGAGCGGTTTAAATTGGATGAGAGTATCGTGAAGGGTATCTTGGTAGTCATCCCGACCGATGCACCCAAGTCCGACAAACTGCGCGGCTACATGGCGAAGCAGGAGTTGGACAAACTCGAGAAATACGCCTATCAGAACGCCAGCGGGTACGAGCTCTTTCTGGATAAATGGATGACAACGACCGAGTTGCTGGCGCAGCTGCCGGTGGAGCGTGCCGAATTGGAAAACGCACTGAAGAACAAGAACCAGATCGAGTTCGCGGACTCGGTGAAGACCTATCTGCTGCAGGTGACGGACAAACACTTACGCGGCGAGCAGATGCCGTTGGAGTACGCCCGTCCGCAGATAGAGAAGATCGTACTTGCCACGCGTCAGGTAGAGTTCCTGCAGAAAGAACGCGAACGCATTTATAACGAAGCAATTCAAGACCAGAAAATAAAGTTCTATGAATAAGATAAAGGCTATAGGTTATTGGTTATTGGTTATTGGTTTCCTCTCACCATTGCATGCGCAGGGTGTGATCGATGAGGTGATCTGGGTAGTAGGCGATGAAGCTATCTTGCGCAGTGAGGTAGAGGAAGAGCGTTTGCGTGCGCAATACGAGGGACAGCAGATCAACGGCGATCCGTACTGCGTCATCCCCGAGCAGTTGGCGATACAGAAACTATTTCTGCACCAAGCCATCATCGACTCTGTCGAGGCGAATGAGTCGAGCGTGAGTCACCAGGTGGATATGCGAATGAACTACTACATCAACCAGATCGGTTCGAAAGAGAAGATGGAGGAGTATTTCCGCAAGACGAGCAGTGAGATTCGCGAAGAGATGATGACCACGGTGCGCAACCAGATGATCATCCAGCAGATGCAGCAGAAACTGACGTCGGGTATCAAACCCACGCCGGCGGAAATCCGTCGTTATTACAACTCGTTGCCCGCCGATTCGATTCCGATGATGCCGGCGCAGGTGGAGGTACAGATATTGAGTTTTGAACCGCCGGTTCCGGTGGAAGAGACGGAGCGTATCAAGCAACGCCTGCGTGAGTTTACGGAGCGTGTGCAGAACGGGAGTGCCGACTTCGGTATGCTCGCCCGCCTCTATTCGGAGGACACGGAAAGTGCCAAACGCGGCGGCGAGTTGGGTTTTGTAGGCAAAGGTCAGTTGGTGAGCGAGTTCGCAGAGGTGGCTTTTAACCTCAACGACCCCAAGCGCGTGAGTCGTATCGTACAGACCGAATACGGTTTTCATATTATCCAGCTTATTGAGAAAAAAGGCGAGCGAATCAACTGCCGTCATATTCTGCTTCGTCCGCGCGTCAGTGCAACAGACAAAGTGCGCGCTATCGAGCGCTTGGACAGCATTCGTCAACTGATCGTATCGGATAGTCTGCAGTTCGAGCAAGCCGTGATCCGCTTCTCGGAGGACAAAAACACGGTGATGAACGCCGGTCTGATGATCAACCCCAATACCGGCAGCAGTCGTTTTGAGTACCAAGACTTGGCACCGGAGATTGCCAAGCAGATCTATATGCTCAACGAAGGCGATATATCGCAGCCGTTCGTAATGATGGATCAGACAAAGAACCGCGAGGTGTGCGCCATCGTACGTGTGGCGAAGAAAACAGATATCCACCGCGCTAACCTGACCGATGACTTCCAGGCCATCAAAGGCATGCTGGAGCAGAAACTGAGCGCGGACTTTATTCACGACTGGATTCTTAAGAAACAGAAGACTACCTTTGTGCAGATCGACCCTGAATGGCAGGGTTGTGACTTCGAGTACCCCGGATGGATTCACTAAAGGTTATGGGTTATAGGTTATGGGTTATAGGTTGTTGGTTATTGGTGATTGGTTTCCTCTCGCCATTATCGGCGCAGACCATGGTCTATCTGGAGCGGTCGGAGACGCTGAGTTTTGACGAGGAACGTATTGCAGATGCGCAGATTCTGCGGGGCAATGTGGTCTTCCGTCACGAGGACGCGTTGATGTTCTGCGACTCGGCGTATTTCTATGAGAGTACCAACTCGCTGGACGCGTTCGGTCATGTGCGGTTCGTGCAAGGCGATACACTGCGTGGTTTTGGAGATAAACTATTCTATAACGGTAATACCAAGTTAGCCCGCCTACGCAATCATGTGCGACTGGTGCATGGACGCGAGAAAGAGAACCCGACCATCCTGACCACCGACAGCCTGAACTACGACCGTCTGGCCGAGGTGGCGTACTATTTTAACGGTGGTACGATTCGGGACTCACTTAATACCTTGGTCTCGATACGTGGTAACTACCGCCCGAACACCAGTCAGGCGGTGTTTAGTAAGGAGGTAGTACTGACCAATCCGAAGTTCATCTTGACCAGCGATACCTTGCTGTATAACACAGACACGAAAGTAGCCGATATCATCAGTCCGACGGAGATCATCTACGAAGAGGAAACGGATATCCATTCATCGCGCGGATGGTACAACACGGCCAATGAGCACTCGATGCTGCTCGACCGTTCTATCGTCCATCATGTGGACGGCAAGGTGATGACCGGCGACACGATTTTCTATGACAAACGGATTGGTTTTGGTGAAGTGTTGGGGAAGATGTCGATGAGTGACTCGACACAGAAGATCACGCTGACCGGAGAGTACGGTCAGATGTGGGAGGAGGACGGCCGCGGCTACGCGACGGACAGTGCGTTGATGATTGATTGGTCGGATAGCGCGCATTGGACCTATATTCATGCCGATACCTTGTTTACCGAAGAGGTGCATTATACAGATAGTGCACGCATGGATAGCACCTATCGTCGTGCACGGGCATTTTTCGGCGTACGTGTTTACCGCGACGACATGCAGATGACCTGTGACTCGATGGTGTATCTGGGATCGGACTCGACGATGCACCTCTACACGGATCCGATATGCTGGAGTGAGAATCAGCAGATAGCAGCCGATAGCATCACAATTTATATTGTGAACGGCGCGGTGGAGCACGCAGTCGGCAAAGGAAACGCGTTGTGCGTGATGCATGACACGCTCGAGTACTTCAACCAGATGAGCGGCAAACAGGTTATCGCTTATCTGATAGACGGCGAGGTGAAGACGATTGACACGGATGGTAATGCCCTGACGATTTATTACGCGAAGGAAGATGACGGTGGCTATGTGGGGATGAACACGACCGAGAGCAGTTTTATCCGCATGTATGTGGAGAACCAGCAGATCCACCATATGCGCTTCACCAAGGAGACAACCGGTGTGCTCTATCCGATGGATCAAATACCCGAAGGAGCGGATAAACTGACGATGTTCTTCTGGGAAGAAGAGAGTAGGCCGAAGGATGCGGAAGACGTATTTAGGAAAGTGAAAAGTGAAATAATCGTTCGAACGAAAGTGAGATAAGAAAAGTAAATAGATATGAAAAAGATTTTTTGTACATTATTGGTGATGGTCTTGGTGCTCCAGGCGTGGGCGGTGGATCTGCCCAAGCAGGGTTTCGGTATGCAGATTGGTTGGGCTCAACCGACCTTGCGTGTTAATGACCCGTCGGCGAAAGACTCGCTGAGCCATCATCTTCAGTTCCGAGGTTTCAAAGTGGGTGTTATCTATGATGGCAGTTTCGCTGCCGGTTTTGGCGCTGCGATGGGACTGAACTACACGTTCGGTGTGTATAACAGCGGTTGGGAATCCAGAAACCCTGCTTACGGCGACTATCCGAAAGATCGTCAGTTGGTTACCTATAACCAGTTGGAGGTGTTTGTGGATTGGCAGTATAAGTTCGAGGTGGCCAAAGAGACCTACCTCATTCTCTATACGGGTCCGACTATCCAATGCGGTCTGACGTTGGACTGGCGAAAGGATACTAAGGACGATATCACCGGCGAAGTGGTGACTGTCCGCGGCGATGCGATCGATGCGTATAAGGTTGATCCGGAGAGTTCTGTGGGGCAAAACGCTATCAAGCGTCTGAATGTCACATGGGGTGTAGGAGCCGGTTTTCAGTACCAACGTTATTTCCTGCGTGGCGGATATGACTTCGGTTTGATCAACCCGTATAAGAATTCCGATTTCGCCAACGGCGTACATACGCGCGGTCGTTTTGACCAGTGGGAGATCAAGATAGGTATGTATTTCTGGTACGCTGACTGATGATACCTCGCGAGACCATAGACAGGATACACGCTGCGGCGAAGATAGAAGAGGTCGTAAGCGATTACGTCACGTTACGCAAACGCGGCGCGAACCTTATTGGCCTCTGTCCGTTCCATAACGAGAAGACGGGTTCGTTCACCGTTAGTCCGTCCAAAGGTATTTATAAATGTTTCGGTTGCGGCGCCAGCGGACACGCGATCAAGTTCATCATGGAGATTGAGCAGTGTTCGTTCGTGGAGGCAGTCAAGCAGTTGGGCAAGAAATACCACATTGAGGTCGAAGATCGTGAGTTGACCGTAGAGGAGCAACAACGACAAGACAACCGCGAGTCGATGTTCGTGGTGAACGACTTCGCCAATAAATGGTTTCAGCAACAACTATGGGACACGCAGGAAGGACAGGCGATCGGCCTCAGTTATTTCCATGAGCGCGGCTTGCGGGATGATATCATTCGCAAGTACCAACTCGGTTACTCGCCGGAGAAGGGTAATCCGCTGGCGAAGGAACTGCAGAAACAGGGATTCAAAGAGGAGTTTATCACGAATAATGTGGATACGAAGATAGGCGTTGGTGTGGTAGGCAAGTCCGAAGACGGACGTCTCTATGATCGATTCCGTGACCGCGTTATCTTCCCGATCTTTACGGTGAGCGGTAAACCTGTGGCGTTCGCGGGACGTATCCTTAAGAAGAAAGACAACGTCGGCAAATACGTCAACTCGCCGGACTCGATCATTTACTCGAAGACGAACGAACTGTACGGTCTGTTCCAAGCCAAGCAGGCGATTGCGAGGGCGGACATGTGTTACCTCGTAGAGGGGCAGATGGACGTCATTTCTATGCATCAGTCGGGTATCGAGAACGTCGTGGCGAGTGGTGGTACGGCTTTGACCAAACCGCAGATCTGGCTCATTAAACGTTTTACAAGTAATATCACCGTGCTCTATGACGGCGATGCGGCAGGTATCCATGCAGCATTACGAGGTATAGATATGTTCCTCGAGGCGGGCTTCAATGTGAAAGTGGTGTTGTTGCCCGACGGAGAAGACCCCGACAGCTACGCGCAGAGCCATGACTCGACGGAATTCATTCGGTATATCGAAGAGCACCAGACGGATTTTATTCGTTTTAAGTCCGCACTACTCAGCAAAGCCGCCGGGGACGATCCCTTCAAACGCGCCGAACTTATCAAAGACATCACGGCATCTATCGCCATCATTCCGGATATCATCACGCGACAAGTGTATATCAAGGACAGCGCGGAGCGTTTGCATATGAGCGAGCAGGTCTTGACCAAAGAAGTCATCAGCTTGCGTAAGAAGAAAATGGCCGAGGTAGCGAAGGAAGAGAAGCCCGCCGAAGAGCCGAGTACACCTATTCAGCCTAGTATGCCTAGTACGCCTAGTCAACCTGGCACTATATCTTCTCCGTTGGAACAGAACTACTATAACCTGATGCAACTTGTTGTGCGTTATGGGGAACGGCCGATAGAGGTGGATGGCGAGATGTACACGATAGGCGAGGTGATCATCTGGACGCTGGAGAACGATGAGATCCAACCGCCGGTGCCGGTCTATCAGACGATGATAGATGAGTATAAAGCGCATTGTAAAGATGAGGGCTTCAAAGCCGAACATTTCTTTACCTTCCATCCCGATCCGGCTATCAGTTCGATGGCGATCGACATGATTGCTGAGCGGTATCAGTTCGTGAAGACCGAGAGCGATGTGCGTCTGGGCGAGCTGGTGACGCAGTTGCTGTTCGAGATCAAACTGACGGTGGTGAACATACAAATAGCGGACTTGGAGCGCGGCCTCAAAGAGGCGCAGGAGAAGGGCGATGTGCAACGGCAGTTTGAACTGCTCAAGCATCAACCCGAACTGCTCACAATGCGTAATGAGTTATGCAAAGTGCTCGGTAACCGAGTGATCAATGTGTAAGTATGCTTTTTAACGAGATTGCATATGGTCCGATACACAGCCGGCGTTTAGGCACCAGCTTAGGCGTTGAACTGATGCCGCTGGAGCATAAGTTATGTACGTTCAACTGTGTTTATTGCGAATGCGGTTGGAATGAACCCGTACATCATCCTCAACTACCCACGCGAGAGCAGGTACGTGCCGCCCTGGAAGCCAGACTGAAAGAGGGGCTGGATTTGGATGTGATCACTTTCTCCGGCAACGGTGAACCGACCTTACATCCCGATTTCTTGGGAATCATACAAGATACCTGTGCGTTGCGTGATCAATACTGCCCGAAGGCGAAGGTGAGCGTTTTGAGTAACTCTACGCAATTAGGTCGCCCTGATGTGGTACAAGCGCTGCGGCTGTGCGATAACCGCATCCTCAAACTTGATGCAGGTACAGACACGATGATGCGGCAGATTGATTTGCCCGTGAACGAGAACCTGACCGTGGCACAAATCATCGAATGGCTTCAACAATTCGATGGGGACTTTACCCTACAGACATGTTTCCTGAGAGGTAGGCACAACGGAGTAATCCTAGACAATACCAGTACCTTCGAGCTATCCTCGTGGTATGCAGCAGTAGAGAAACTTCATCCGAAGCAGATCATGATCTATGTCATCGACCGCAAGACGCCGGAAGAAAACCTTTCTAAGATCTCCCGCAAAGATATGGAAACCATTGCTGCGCCGCTGATAGCGAAAGGATATAATGTCTCTATCTCTGCATGAAAATTCTCGTTGCACCTTTGAACTGGGGACTCGGTCATGCGAGTCGTTGTGTGCCGCTTGTTCAGCGTTTGTTGGATGAGGGACATGAAGTCATTCTTGGTGGTGACGGAGATAGTTTGACGTTGCTACGCAAACATTTTCCAAAACTACGTTACGTCTATCTGGCGCCATTGAATCTGCGGTATGGGGCAGGTAAACGGCAGGTCTGGGCGATGGTTAAGGCCTTTCCTCAACTCATCCGATGGGCACTTCAAGACCACGCAATGCTCAAAGCCATCCTTCGTGAAGAAGCGATAGACCGGGTTATTTCTGACAACCGCTTTGGACTATATAATAAGCAAACGGAGTGTGTTTATATGACGCATCAGCTGCATATTATGCTGCCGAGAGGTTGGAGATGGGCAGAACCGATCGCCTCGCGTATGCACGCACGCATCTATGCGCACTATAATAAGGTGTGGGTTCCGGACTATGAGGAAGTAGAGAAGAGTCTTGCCGGCGCATTGAGTCATAATTTCAAATTTCAAATTTCAAATTTAGAATATATTGGCCCGTTAAGTAGATTCGAGTACCAATCACCAATCACCAATCACCATTCACCATTATATGATGTGGTTGCAGTTCTATCCGGTTTAGAACCTCATCGGACGCTATTGGAGAAAGAGATTATTGCACGCTATACGGGAAAAGAAGAGCGAGTTCTTGTTGTACAAGGACAGATGTCTCGTCCGAACACGCGTATCAAGCGGGGGAATATGACCATTGTACCGTACATGAGCGATGCGGAACTGGTTCCTGCACTATTAGGAGCAAGCCGCATCATTGCTCGTTCTGGGTATTCGACCATCATGGACTTAGCGGCACTCGGAGTAATGGAGGAAGCGGAACTTATTCCGACTCCGGGGCAACCGGAACAGGAGTATTTGGCGACTTTGCATAACAAAAATCACTAAATTTTGCAAAAAAATGCACAATTATTTGCGTATATCAAAAAAAAGCAGTACTTTTGCACGCTTTTTCGCTTGATAGCGCAAAGCGCGGTGCCATCGTATAACGGTTAGTACTCAAGATTTTCATTCTTGCAATAGGGGTTCGATTCCCCTTGGCACTACAAAGACCTTCCCTAAAGTCAATTCCTGAGGCTGATCCTCTCAAAGCCGACGGACATTAACAAAACCCGTCCGCGAGTCGGACAAAAAACAAACACAAAGATGGCAAATCATAAAAGCTCTTTGAAGCGTATTCGCCAAACGGCAGCGCGCAAAGCACACAATCATTATTATGCAAAAACCGCACGTAATGCAGTGCGCGACTTGCGCAAGACTACTGACAAGGCTGCAGCAGCTGCTGCTCTGCCGAAAGTAAGCTCTATGCTCGACAAGCTGGCAAAGCGTCATATCATTCACGTGAACAAAGCTTCCAACCTCAAGTCGAAGCTCGCACGCATGATCAACAAGCTCTAATACGCTAAAGTTTAGGTCAAACGGAAGAATCACATCGTGGTTCTTCTTTTTTTTGTGCATAAAAATACACAATTATTTGCGTATATCAAAAAAAAGCAGTATTTTTGCAGCGAATTTTGATACGATTGTTAAGATGAAAGAGAATAATATCCCTATTGTGGACTGTCCGTACGGCGATTACATGATCGGCGACGCGAGTGGTAAACTGATGAACGAGTACGGTCGTTATCCGTGTAAGATCAAGTGCGGCGTGTACGCTTTGTTGGTTCGTGGTACGGCGCGTGCGACTATCAATGTGACGGACTATGAATTCAAGGCGAATGATATTCTGTTGCTCGAGCCGGGTAGTTTCCTGTTTATCCGCGAGTTCTCGGACGATGCGCTCGTTTATTGGATTGTGTTCGGAAGTAAGTTCCTGGAGAAATACACGGTGAACAACAAGATGTCATTGTCGGCATTGCAGTTGCACTCACCGAAATTGAGTACGAGCGAGAACCATGTGAAAGTGCTCTGCTCCATGTATGAGACGATTGTGGCGGCACTCAATGCCGAACCGACAATGTTGGATACGGAGAAGATGGTGCATATCTTCAATCTGCTGCAGACCAGTTATGCCAAGTACGCGCACGAGCAGGATGAGTATCTGATTAAGCCGATGGATCGCAAGACGGAGATCTATCAGGATTACTGTCAACTCGTGCTGCAACATTACCACGAATGGCATCATGTGAGTCAGTACGCGGAGGCGATGCGTTTGACCTTGCCGCATCTGTGCTCGACGATCAAATCGGTAGGAGAGAGAACCGCCGGCGATATCATCATTGAGGCGATCATTACCGATGCCAAATCGCAGTTGAAGATCACCAATCTGCAGGTGAAAGAGATTGCACTTAGCTTGGGATTTGACAATGTGGCATTCTTCAATCGCTTCTTCAAAGCCCGCGTGGGTGTGACGCCTATGGCATTCCGCAATGCATAAAAATTAAGGACGCTTTCGAGCGCCCTTATTTTTTATCGATTCTTGTACATATCGTCGTAGTATTTCTCGTACTCACCGGAGGTGATGTTATCGAGCCATTCTTGGTTGTCGAGGTACCAACGAACGGTTTTCTCGATGCCTTCTTCAAACTGCAGGCTCGGTTCCCAGCCTAACTCGCGTTGCAGTTTGGTGGAGTCGATAGCATAACGCATATCGTGTCCGGCACGATCGGTGACGTAGGTGATCAGATCGAGGTCTGCACCTTCGGGACGACCAAGCAGTTTATCGACGGTCTTGATGATGGTCTTGATGATGTCGATGTTCTTCCACTCGTTGAACCCGCCGATATTATAGGTCTCTGCGATCTTGCCGTTATGGAAAATGATATCGATCGCGCGTGCGTGATCTACGACATAGAGCCAATCGCGTACGTTCTCACCCTTGCCATAGACGGGCAGCGGTTTGCGATGACGGATGTTATTGATAAAGAGCGGAATGAGTTTCTCGGGGAACTGGTAGGGACCGTAGTTGTTCGAGCAGTTGGTGACGATGGTTGGCATGCCGTAGGTGTCATGGAAAGCACGCACGAAGTGATCCGACGATGCTTTAGAGGCAGAGTACGGCGAATGCGGATTGTATTTGGTCTGCTCGGTGAACAGTATCTCCGGGTGCTCTATCTCCAATGCGCCATATACCTCGTCGGTCGAGATATGATAGAAACGTTTGCCTTCCCATTTCTCCGGCAGGGATTCCCAGTAGAGTTTGGCGGCTTGGAGCATAGAGAGCGTTCCCATGACATTCGTGCGGGCGAAGGTGAAGGGATCTTTGATCGAACGATCTACGTGGCTCTCGGCTGCGAGATGGATCACACCGGTGACGTGCTCTTCTTTCATGAGCGCAAAGATTGTATCGAAGTCGCAGATGTCGGCGCGCACAAAACGGTAGTTCGGCTTATCCTCGATATCCTTGAGGTTCGCCAGATTACCTGCGTAGGTCAGCTTATCTACGTTGATGATCCGATAGTCGGGGTACTTGTTGACAAACAAGCGCACTACATGACTTCCGATAAATCCGGCTCCGCCGGTGATGATGATAGATTTCATAAAATATATTTTATTTGTTTAAATTCGTATTGACGGATTTGACCGTTGGTGTCGCGCAGGATTATTTCTCCGGTAGGCAGGACATCTTGTATTGCCGCTTCAAACTTTCCCTTTTTATCTTCGTACGGCCAGAAACCTTCCCGGCGATAGAGATGAGACTTATAGTACGACCACACTTCCTGTTCGGATTCGTTGAGTACGGAATGTACCGCTTCGAGCAATTGGTTCATCAACCATTCGATGTCGTATTCTTGTCCGCGAATTTGCTTGAGCGATATAGGATTCGGTGCATCAGAAACGAATGCCGTCTGGTTGACGTTCAAACCGATGCCTGCTATCGAATAACGTATTTCATTTCCTATAATGGCATTTTCCACCAAAATGCCTGCTACTTTCTTGTTACCGTAATAAATGTCATTCGGCCATTTGATCGTAAAATCATCCCCTATCACCCGAAGCATTGCCACACCCACCGCTATATTGAGGAAGTGAAGGTTCTTATTCGGGGGCAGCAAGATCGAACACAACAAGTTCTTTCCTTCTTCGCTTTCCCAACTGTTGCCTGTTTGTCCTCGACCGGCTGTTTGGTAGCCGGCATAGATAAACTCCGGCGGATTGCCTTCGGCGGCCAATTGCTTGAGCAGGGTGTTCGTACTATCGGTGCTCTTTATATACATCCAACAGGTATTGTTGTATCACGTGTTGCACATTCTTTGCCTTGCCCGGGGCGGAGTTGATCAGGATGGCAAAGACCCAAGTCTCTCCGTTGGGCATATCGATATAGCCGGCGAAGTTCTTCGTTCCGGCGATTGTTCCGCTTTTCGCATGGATACGACCTTCGAGTTCGGTCTTGGGACACAGGCTCTTGAGGGTACCGCTTTGTCCGCTTACGGGAAGGGAGTTGATCCATGCTTCTTTGTTCGTACTGCGCGCCATGACAGAGAGTAGTTGGACGAAGGCTTTGGCACTCACGGCATCTTGGGGCGCGAGACCGCAACCGTCTTTGATGATGGCGTTCTGAACGGATACTCCTCTGCGGCGCCAGAAATCGCGCAGGAGATCCTGGCTGTTATGAATCGTGCCGGGTAAGGTATAACGCGTGCCTAAATAACGGAACAAAGCCTCGGCGTAGAGGTTGTTGCTGTTGACGTTCGTCTCCTTGATGATCTCCGACAACGGTTCGGAATAATGGATATAGAGTTCTGTGCGGGGCGGTACAAGCGGGTTGTAATCCGCTATGTAGTTGGCGTCACGTTTGACGGTGATACCCGCTTCGCGCAGTTTATTCGTGAAATGGCGTGCTAACAACAGTCCGGGATTCGGCAGGTCACCTTTGACACCGAACGTACCAAGGTTAGAGGGCACGGCGCCGGTCAGGTAGCGTTCGCGGCTGTAGGGTAGTCCACTCACAAAAGCACCATCGTAGGTGATCTTGTCGCAGCGGATTCGGTTGATGAAATAGACATCCTCTACGTAGGGTTCGGTTTTGAGGACTTTCGCGATCGTACCGGGTTCGCCGCTCTGGAGCACGATGTTCATCGTGTTGCCATAGTAATTGAGTGCAAAGATACCCGGGGCGTAGTAGTTGCCGGCATCCTCGCAGAGCCAATTTGGATTCTGTGCCTCGCCATCTAACATCGTCATGTCGGCGATGACAGCTCCATCGATGGAGGTGATGCCTGCTTTCTGAACGGCTTTGAGCCATGGGTCGAGAAAACCTGTGCGACCTTTCCATCCCAAGGAGGGATCACAACTACCGTGGATATAGAGGTTGCCATGTAAGACACCGTTCTCAATCGTGCCCGTATATTCGAGCACAGTCGGGAAACGGTATCCGGGCCCGAGTATCTCGAGTGCTGCACCGGTCGTCAGTAACTTCATGACCGACGCCGGCGGCACTACATGATCTGCACGGTAACTGTCTATCACTTCGCCGGTCTGCATGTTTTGCACATAGACAGACATGTTGGCTTGCCCTGTGATCGGATGGGTCAACAGGAAATTGATAGAGAGCAATATGGACGCAATGATACTCACTTGCTCAGATACTCATGCATAGCAGCTGCGGCTTTGCGACCATCCGACATCGCGAGGATGACGGTGGCGCCTCCGCGAACGATATCGCCTCCGGCGAAGATCATCGGCAGGTTGGATTGCATGCCTTCGTTTACGACAATCGTACCTTTCTTTCCGATCTCAAGGCCTTCGACAGACGACGGGATCAGCGGGTTCGGGCTAACGCCGACAGCAACGATGACGAGATCCACAGGGATCGTGACGGTCTTGCCTTCTACGGGGACAGGACTGCGACGACCGGATTCGTCGGGTTCGCCAAGTTCCATCACTTGAAGTACGGCTTCGCAAACGCGACCGTTCTCGTCGGCATGGTACTCAATCGGGTTGTGAAGGGTCATAAATTCAATACCTTCTTGCTTGGCGTGATGTACCTCTTCGATACGCGCCGGCATCTCTTCTTCAGAACGACGATAGATGATCATCGCGCGTTCTGCACCGAGCCGTTTGGCAGTACGTACCGCGTCCATAGCGGTGTTACCACCACCGATGATGGCTACGTTCTTGCCGTAGAGCAGCGGGGTGTCGGTGGCAGGGTTTGATGCGTCCATGAGGTTGACGCGGGTCAGGTACTCGTTGGAGGACATGACGCCGTTGAGGTTCTCGCCAGGGATGTTCATGAAGCGCGGTAGACCGGCTCCTGAACCGACGAAGATTCCTTTGAAACCTTGCTCTTCGAGTTCTTTGATAGAGATGGTTTTGCCAATGATCGTGTCGGTATGGAATTGCACACCAAGTGCACGCAGACCGTCTATCTCGATGTCCACGATGCGATTCGGGAGACGGAACTCCGGAATGCCGTATTTGAGTACACCGCCTATCTCGTGCAGCGCCTCGAAGACATGCACCTCGTAGCCGTACTTAGCGGCATCTCCGGCGAAGGTCAGACCGGCAGGGCCGGAACCAACGACTGCTATCTTAGCGCCCGTGGATTTGTGATTTGTGATTTGTGATTTTTGATTTGCATTCGCATAGTCTGCGCAGAAGCGCTCGAGGTAACCGATAGCGACTGCGGGGTGACCCATCTTGAGGTGGATACATTGGCTCTCGCATTGTTTCTCTTGCGGGCAGACACGACCGCAGACAGCGGGCAGAGAGGATGACTCTTTGATGACCGCGGCTGCGCCGAGGACATCTCCTGTCTCGAGGGTCTTGATGAATCCCGGGATGTTGATGTTCACCGGACAACCCTGTACGCAGGTCGGGTTCTTACAGTTGAGACAACGATGGGATTCGGTAATGGCTTGCTCGAAGGTCAGACCTTGGTTGACCTCTTCGTGCAGCGATTTGACACGCACTTCCGGACGCAGTTCGGGCATCTGAACACGCGGTATAGCTACCCGATCTTTGGGTTTGCCTTCGAAGGGTTCTACTTGCTTTTTGGGTGTAGATGCCTCTGCTTTAACTTCATCCCGATTCCGTGTCGTCACCGTGTCGTTTCCGTGTTTTGGATCACCTATGTGCATATAGGCTTCTAGCGCGGCTGCTTCTTCGGCTTTGTATGATTTCATGCGGCTGAGCATCTCGTTCCAGTCCACGGCGTGAGCATCAAATTCGGGTCCATCGACGCAAACGAATTTCGTTTTGCCGCCTACGGTGACACGGCACGCGCCACACATTCCTGTGCCATCGACCATGATGGTGTTCAGCGAAGCCTCGGTCGGGATATTGTATTTGGCGGTGGTCAGCGCGACGAACTTCATCATGATGGCGGGGCCGATCGTGATACACTTATCGACCTGTTCGCGGTTGATGACTTGCTCGACACCTACGGTGACGACACCTTGTTGACCGGCAGAGCCGTCGTCGGTCATGATGATCACTTCGTCCGACCATTTTGCCAGTTCATCGCGGAGGATGAGCAGGTCTTTGTTACGGGCGGCGAGGACGGTGATCACTTTATTGCCGGCTTTCTTGAGGGCTTCGGCAATCGGCAGCATAGGTGCAGCGCCTACACCACCGCAGGCACAAACAACCGTACCGTATTTCTCGATACGTGTGGCGCGACCGAGCGGTCCGACTACATCGTGGATCGAGTCGCCGGCGTTGAGTGCCAGCAGTTTGTGGGTGGAAGCACCTACTTGTTGAACGACAAGGGTGATAGTCCCTTTTTCGATGTCTGCACCGGCGATGGTCAAGGGCACGCGTTCGGAGTTGGCGTCCACGCGGATGATGACGAAATGACCGGCACGACGGCTACGGGCAATAAGCGGAGCTTCAACTACGAGCTCCGCTACATTGTCCGAAAAGAATCTTTTGGAAATGATTTTATTCATTTTAATAAAACTAGGAACCTAGGAGCCTAGGAACCCAGGAAACTGGTTAAAAATGTTTCGTCTCTTTACCTACGATAGAGGAAAGGAGGTTGTTAGCAAGACGGCTTGCACCGAAGCGGAACCACTCGTTGTTGAGCCACTCTTCGCCGAGGATCTCCTTCACGAGCGTGAAGTGCTGTACAGCCTCGTCGGTTGTCGAAACACCACCGGCGGGTTTATAACCCATCTTGATGCCTGCTTTCTCTTTCCAAGCCTTGATAGCATTACACATGATAAACGTAGCCTCCGGCGTAGCGTTCACAGCGATCTTACCGGTAGAGGTCTTGATGAAGTCGCAGCCGGCAGCCATCGATAGGATGGAAGCTTTCCAGATATTCTCTGCGGTCTTGAGCATTCCGGTCTCGAGAATGACTTTGAGGTGCTTGTCTCCGCAAACGGCTTTGAGTTCGCTTATTTCGTCGAAGCACTCCTGATAGTTGCCCTCCAGGAACTTACCTACGGAAAGCACGATGTCGATCTCAGTTGCTCCGGCTTTGAGAGCCATTGCTGTCTCTGCGACCTTGACCTCCAGGAAGGTCTGCGAAGCAGGGAAGCCGCCGCTGACACAAGCGATGTTGAACTTCGGATCTTTGAGCGCTTTGCGAACGTACTCCGCCATAGCGGGATAAACGCAGATAGCAGCTACGTTGGGTATACCCGGGAATTTCTCCTCGAAGGTGTTCACAGCGTTTGCCATTTTCTCTACGCGCTCGATGGTGTCGTCTGCACTCAGCGTGGTATAGTCGATTTGGTGAAGACATTCTTTCCACACCTCGATGTTGTTATTCTCAGCAAAATGTTTTGCTTCGATGTCAGCTACTTGAGCTTTCACTTGCTCATCGGTAAACGGGCAGGGGTACTGCGCAAATAATTCTTCAAAATTCATAATGCGGTATATTTAAGGATTAAACAATTATTCTTCGTTGGTGTTAATGGTCGGGTCGTCTTGAAGACGTCCGATGATGGTCTCGTTGCCACGAACGGCTTCACCTACAGAGACAAACATCTCCGTGTTCAGCGGCAGGTACATATCCACGCGTGAACCGAGTTTGATGAACCCGAGGTGGGTGTTACGATGTGCCTGGTGACCGGGCTTGGCGTAGGTTACGATACGACGTGCCATAGCGCCTGCAATCTGACGAAGCGCAATCTGCACTTTCGATGGCGTCTCAATGACTACCAGCGAGCGTTCGTTCTCTGTGCTCGACTTAGGCAACCATGCCCCCATGTGGTGACCTTTCTGATGCTCGCTTACCAATACGGTTCCTTCGATAGGATACCAATTAGCATGCACGTTGAAAGGCGACATAAAGATAGACACTTGCAACTTCTGCTCATGGAAATACTCGTTCTCTTCGGTGGGTTCCACCACTACCACACGACCGTCCGCCGGGGCGATGATGAAATTGGGATCATCGATCTCCAATACGCGCACCGGGTTGCGGAAGAAATAGGTGACGAACACGAGCAGCATCGCCGTCAGGATTAGCGTGACAGCAAAGATCCAATGAGGCTGCACGAACAAATAAATAGGTACATTGATGATAAACAGGAGCAGCACGGTACCCACGATTAAGCCGCGTCCTTCTCTGTGTATTCTGGGTTTTTTCATAATGCTATTTTATTGCCACATTTGGTATGGGAACTTCGCCAGCATGTCCGCTGCCTGATCGAGCCCCGTTTGCAGTTTCTTTTCGATCATAAACTTGAACATAAAGGGGATATCCGCTTTGATGGTCAGTTTGAGGCGTGTGTCGGTCGGACTTACCTCTTTCATCTGAATCCAGAAATTCGCGTCCATCGGGATGCCTTCTGCACCGAACTTGACGGTGTCGTTTTCAATACGATCGACGATGGCGATGGTGATTTTCTGCGCCAGACCATCCACTTTCATTCGCACGCGATCGGGCTCGATCTCTATCTCTTGGATCTTATCCTTCGGAATCAGGTCCTTTACTCGCTCGAGGTTTTGGAGGTTACTCAGCACGCGGTATATCTGCGCTGCCGAGCAAGGTGCGGACGTGATCTTGCTTTCGTATTTTGATTCTGCCATAATCCTGCATTTTAATTGCGGCTGCAAAGTTACAAAAAATCTTGCATATATGCAAGTATATTATTCTTTTTGCAGTCTTTTTTGGTATTTTTGCACTTCCAAAGAGGTTTTAGCGATACGTTTTTCGAGTTCTTTGATGTCGGAAATGGTGACTTGCAGTTGGAGTGCCTGCTCGAGTTTGGGATCGTTGGTGGAATCGATCCGTTTGCCGTTTTGGTAAAGTAGCAGATCTTTGCCGTCGTCGCGTACCAAAATACGCAAACCGTTCCGTCCGTTGGTTACATAGTAACCATGATCCTGGTATTTCTCGTTTCGTTCGTACTTGAATAAAGCCAGCAGACTATCCGCTACCGGCATCATTCGCTCCAGTTCTGACTCATAATAAGCCAGACTCTTCACTTGTTCTTCGAGTCGCACACTGTCCATCGCGTGTTTTTCTGCTTTGTATTGTTCCACGCGAGAAGGTTTGTTGCACGATCCGAGGATGCACGCACCAAGGAAGATAAACAGTAAACTTTTTTTCATATCGGGCACAAAGGTACTACAAAAAATGCACATATGCAAGCCAATATGTAATTTTTTGCAAATAAATTTGCATATGTCAGTTTTTTGTTGTATCTTTGCAGTCGCAAATTGTAACACATCTACATCATGAAACACTTATTGTTAGGCGATGAGGCGATTGCGCAAGGTGCGTTAGATGCCGGTTTAAGCGGTGTTTATGCGTATCCGGGCACCCCATCGACCGAAGTTACCGAGTACATTCAATTGGCTCAAGCCAAACAGCCGAGCGGTGTTCAATGCCGTTGGGCGACCAATGAGAAGACGGCCATGGAGGCTGCCTTGGGCATGTCGTACATGGGCAAGCGTGCGCTCGTGTGCATGAAGCATGTAGGAATGAACGTGTGCGCGGACGCGTTTATGAACGCCGCTATCACGGGTGTCAACGGTGGACTGATTGTGTTGGCGGCCGATGATCCGTCGATGCACTCGAGTCAGAACGAGCAGGACAGTCGTTTCTATGCGAAGTTCGCCATGATCCCGTGTCTGGAGCCGAGTAACCAACAGGAGGCCTACGACATGATGGCGTACGGTTTTGATTTGAGTGAGCAACTGAAGACGCCTATCTTACTGCGTGTGACGACGCGCATGGCGCACAGTCGCGCTGTGGTGAACACGGTGGATCAACCGCGTCAGCAGAACGAGAAATCGATGCCAAAGGATGTCAACCATTTCATTTTGCTGCCGGCCTTCGCCAAACGTAACTACGCGGAGTTGGTGGCTGCGCAACCGAGTTTTGTGGCGCATAGCGAAGAGGACGGACATAATGTGTATGAGCGCGGAGCGAAACCGGAGAAGGCCATCTTGACGACAGGCATTGCGTATAACTATCTGATGGAGAATTATGATCCGGCTATGGGTCGCTCGATCCTTCGCGTGACGCAGTATCCGTTGCCGGCTGCGCTGATTGCACAGATGGTGAAGGACGGCGCGAAGGAGATACTTGTTATTGAGGAAGGACAGCCGGTGGTAGAAGAGTTGATTCGAGGTATGGTGCCTTCGGACGTGGTTATCAAAGGCCGCTTGACGGGAGATCTGCCGCGGATGGGTGAGTTGACGCCGGACAGCGTACGCAAGGCTATTGGTCTGGATCCGCTGCCGGAGCATGCACCCGAAGCGATCGTCGTAGGTCGTCCGCCTGCATTGTGTCAAGGATGCGGTCACAGAGATATGTACGCTGCGCTGAATGAGGTGGCACGCGAATATCCGAATCCCCGTATCTTCGGTGATATCGGTTGTTATACCTTAGGTGCACTCTCGCCTTTCCATGCCATCCATGCCTGTGTGGAAATGGGTGCGTCGGTGACGATGGCAAAGGGAGCTGCCGATGCCGGTCAACATCCTGCGATCGCTGTCATCGGTGACAGTACGTTCACACACTCGGGTATGACCGGTTTGCTGGACTGCGTGAACGCCAATGCGAATGTGGTTGTGTTGATAAGCGATAACCTCACGACAGGTATGACCGGTGGTCAAGACTCCGCCGGAACAGGGCGTCTGGAGCAGATCTGCTACGGCCTGGGCGTACCGCAAGAACATGTGCGGGTAGTCGTTCCGCTGCCGAAGAACATGGAAGAGATCAAGAACGTCCTTCGCGAAGAGATCAATTATAACGGTACTTCTGTGGTGATTGCTCGCCGCGAGTGTATTCAAACATTGAAACGTCATCTTAAAGCCGCTAAAAAGTCATGAAAAAAGATATCATTTTGGCTGGAGTAGGAGGTCAAGGCATCCTCTCTATTGCTACCGTTATCGGTGAAGCCGCCCTGCAAGAGGGATTGTATTTGAAACAAGCCGAAGTGCACGGCATGTCTCAGCGCGGCGGTGACGTGCAGTCGAACCTGCGCTTGTCGTCGGAGCCTATCATGAGTGATCTCATTCCGAAGGGAGGAGCAGATCTGATCATCTCGCTGGAGCCCATGGAGGCGCTGCGCTACGTGGAGTATCTTAAGCCCGACGGATGGATTGTGACGTCCTGTGTGCCATTCCTGAATATTCCGAATTATCCGGAGTTGGAACAGGTCTTGGCACGTATCAAAGCGTACGAGCATCATGTGTTATTGGACGTAGAGGCGCTTGCCAAAGAGGTCGGTGCACCGGCACAGGCGGCGAATATGGTGTTGTTAGGCGCGGCGATACCGATGTTGGGTATTGACCATGACAAGATGATCGCCGGCGTGGCACGTGTCTTCGCACGCAAAGGAGAAGCAGTTGTAAATACCAATATCGCGGCTGTTGAGGCCGGTTATAACTATGCACTTTCCGTTAGATAAACATATCGTGGATTCGATTTGCCGGCAGTTTGGTCTGCGCAATTTCCACGAGTTAGGTAACGCCAGTATCCGTCAGTTAGCGGGTGTGGTAAAGAACATCGAGCAAGCGACCGGCGTCGAGTACGTCAATATGGCCTTGGGTGAGCCGGGTTTGCCGGCGTCGGAGATTGGTATCGAAGCCGAGCATAAGGCGCTGCTGAACGGTTGCGCGGCGCACTATCCGATTATTATCGGTATTCCGGAAGTGAAGAAGTGGGGTTCGGAGTTCGTGCGCGCGTTCGTAAACCTGCAACGTCCGCCGGAGTGCATCTTGCCGACCGTTGGTTCGATGCAAGCGGCTTTTGCACTCAACATGATGCTCATTCAGTTGCAGCCGGAGAAAGACACGATACTCTTCTTAGACCCTTGTTTCCCGGTGCAGAAGATGCAATGTAACGTGATTGGCAGTCGTATCGAGGCTTTCGATATCGCCGATTTTCGTGGGGCTAAGTTGCGTGATGAACTGGAGCGTCATCTGAAGAGCGGCCGTATCGCCGGAATCCTGTACAGCAATCCGAATAATCCGACTTGGGCATGTTTGACGGAAGAGGAGTTGCGGATCATCGGTGAGTTGGCTACGCAGTACGATGCCATTATTCTGGAAGACCTCGCGTATATGAATATGGACTTCCGTGATCCGAATAGAGGCAACCCTTATTCGGAGCCGTATCAGCCCTCCGTAGGTCATTACACGCATAACTGTATTCAGATGGTCTCGTGCTCGAAGATCTTCAGTTATGCCGGTCAACGTGCGGCCTTCGTGGCGATTGATCCTGTGTTGGCGAAGCGTGTTTACCCTGCTTTGGGTAAGCGTCTGCATAACAACGGCGAGTTACTCCAGAGTTTTGCATATACCTTTTTGTACGTGCTTTCGAGCGGCGTGTGTCACTCCGTGCAACATGGTATGGCGGCAATGCTACAGGCGGCGTGCGAAGGTAAGTTGCGCTATGTGGACAATACGCGTGAATACGCGCGTCGTGCGCATAAGATTAAGGAGATCATGCTCCGCAACGGTTTTCATATCGTATATGACAAAGATGCCGACGGACAGGACGTAGGCGACGGTTTCTTCTTTACCTTCGGTTACAAAGACTGGACGGGCATGAAACTCGTCAACAAACTCATCTACTACGGTGTCTCGGCTATCTCGCTGGAAAGCACCGGTGCGCAGCGTGACGGTATGCGTGGCTGCGCTTCGTCTATCCGAGAAGCCCAGTATGAGCAACTCGAAGAGCGACTCCGTAAGTTCAATGAAGACTACTCTCAATTCGATCCCTATGACCCCTCTGAATACCCCGAAATACGTTAGTCCGCTGGAGGCGGTAAGCCATGTGCGCAGCGGTGATACGATCGTTGTACAAGGTAGTACGAGTATCCCGACCGTGCTGCTCAATGCGCTCGTAGAGCGCGCGAGTGAGTTGCGCGATGTGAAGTTGATCTCCGGTTTCGGTGTTCATCCCGATGATGCACCGTACGCCAAGAAAGAGTTAATGGACTCGTTCCGGGCGCTGTCTATCTTCGTGCCCAATACCTTACGGAAGGCGATGCGCGAAGGCGTAGCGGACACCATTCCTGCGTTTCTTGGGGAAGTGCCGTTCTTGTTCAGAAGCCGACAGATTCCAGTTGATGTGACGTTCTTACAGGTGAGCGAACCCGACGAAGAGGGGTACTGTTCGTTCGGTATATCCGCCGACATCGCTTTCTCCGGCGCCGAGTGCTCGCGCACCATCATTGCGCAGGTGAACAAGTTTATGCCCCGCACCTTTGGCGATCCCGTCATTCATATCAGTAAGATCACAGCGATGTGTCGCGGTGACATCCCTTTGGTAGAAGTACCGACCCCTGTGCCGAATGAGATCGAGACGAAGATCGGTAATTTTGTGGCTTCCGAGATCCCTGATGGCGCAACGCTGCAGATCGGCGTCGGCGGTATCCCGAATGCGGTCATCAATGCCCTGAGAAATCATCAGCATCTCGGTCTGCATACCGAAGCAATTACCGATGGTGTACTGCCGTTGATAGAGAGCGGTGTGATTGATAATAGTCTCAAAAAAGTATTGCCCGGCAAGTCGGTGGGAAGTCTGATCTTGGGTTCCAAACATTTGTATGACTACGTGGATGGGAATAGGGATTTTGTGATCCGTGATGTAGCATGGACCAACGATCCGCAGATCATTCGCCAGAACCCGAAAGCGATGGCAATCAACTCGGCGGTGGAGGTGGACTTGACCGGTCAGATATGTGCAGATTCGATCGGCGAGACCATCATCTCCGGTGTGGGTGGACAACATGACTTCATGTACGGTGCTGCCCTTTCCGAAGGCGGTAAATGCTTCATCGCGCTACCGAGTATGACGAACAAAGGTAAGTCGAAGATTGTGGCACGTTTGGCACCCGGCGCAGGGGTGGTGACTACGCGTTTCCAGGCGCAGTATATAGCTACCGAACACGGCATCGTCTATCTGCGCAACCTGCCCTTAGCCGATCGCGCTAAAGCGCTCATCTCGATTGCTGATCCTTCTGTTCGAGAGGAATTGGAGCGTGCGGCGGTAGAGCGATTTGGCATCGGTTTCCTGCGACTAAAATAAAAATTTTTGTACAAAAACTTGCACATGTCAAATTTTTGTAGTAATTTTGCAGCGGATTATGCAGTGATGCATGCCGAAACGAATGAAAATAAACATACATTAACTAATTTATATGCATATGAAAAAAGGTTTATTTCTTAGCCTCATTGCTGCTGCAGTAGTGTTGGCATCGTGTAACAAAACGTTACCTAACCCGGAGCAAATCACCGTTAACCCGAGCCCGCTGGAGAAGGTTGGCAACAAGGTAAATGCGGAGATTACCGGTACGTTCCCCGAGAAGAAATTTGCTAAGAAAGGTGTACTCGTTGTTACTCCGGTCCTCAAGTATGACGGACAAGAGGCACTTGGCGAGCCTGTTACCTATGTAGGTGAGAAGGCTAAAGAGAACGGTAAGACCGTTAACTACAAGAACGGCGGTAAGTACATGCAAAGCTGCTCGTTTGATTTCGTTCCTGCTATGATGCAATCGGAGCTTTATCTTCGCTTCGAGGCTCGCGTTGGTAAGAAAGTGATTGAGATTCCTGACCTCAAGATCGCTGACGGTGTACGCGTTACCGATGAGTTGGCACAGGCAAAGGACAACAAGACGGCTACCACGCCGGATAAGTTCCAACGCGTTATTCAGGAGTTGACCGAGGCTGACATTAAGTTCCTCATCCAGAGTGCAGAGCTCCGTTCGAGCGAGACCAAGAGCGCAAGCGTAAAGGATCTCCAGGCTGCACTCAAGGAAGCTAAGGACAACGAGAAGAAAGAGATCAATAAGATTGAGGTTGCAGGTTATGCATCGCCGGATGGTGGTATGGATCTGAACGAGAAACTCGCTCAAAACCGTCAGAAAGCAGCTGCTAACTTCCTTAAGAAAGATCTCAAGAAGAACAAAGTAAACAACGAGATCCAGGCTAACATCACGGCTGAGGACTGGGATGGTTTCCAGAAAGCGATGGAGAACAGCAACATGCAGGACAAAGACCTGGTACTTCGCGTGCTCTCTATGTACAGCGATCCGGAAGAGCGTGAGGCTCAGATCAAGAACTTGAGCTCAGTATATGGCACTATTGCTGACGAGATCCTTCCGGCTTTGCGTCGCAGCCGTCTGTTGCTCACGATCGATCTGATTGGTAAGAGTGATGACGAGATCCGCGAGTTGGCAAAGAACGACCCGGCTCAACTGAGTGTTGAGGAGTTGCTCTATGCTGCTACGTTGACCGAGGACAAGGCAGAGAAGATGGCTATCTATCAGAAAGCTGCTGATCTGTACAATGACTACCGCGCATGGAACGCTATGGGTCAGTTGTATTTCGAGTCGGGTAACTATGCAGAGGCTCGCCGTTGCTACGCAAAGGCATTGGATATCCAACCGAATGATCCGGACGTAAACTACAACGCAGGTCTGGCTGCTATGGCTGATGGTGATTTGGCAAAGGCTGAAGAGCATTTCGGTAAGGCTGCCGGCACGAAGGCTAACCTGAGTGCTGCGATGGGTACGCTCTACACGCAGAAGGGTGACTACGCTGCCGCTAAGAAAGCTTATGGCGACAACGCAACGAACAACGCTGCTGTTCAGCAGATCCTCGATGAGGATTATGCTGCTGCATCGAAGACGCTGGATGCTGTGAAAGAGCCGAATGCAACGACTGCTTACCTCAAGGCTGTTGTAGGTGCACGTACGAATGACAAGGACGCTGTGTATGCTAACCTCAAGTCGGCTATTGCACAGGACGCTAACCTCAAAGCACGTGCTGCTCGTGACATCGAGTTCGCTAAGTTTGCTGAGGAAGCTGAGTTCCAGGCAATCGTTAAGTAATGTCGGTTTTATTTCCGAAAGTAAATAAACCCCGTGAGTGGGACTACCGCCCCATTTACTATGATCAGGAAAAGGAGGCGCGCAAGGATAAAAAACTTGCGCGTCTTCGTCGCGGGGCATTCCGGGAGGAGCACGAGAAAAACATGACGGAATTGCGCAAAAAGAAGCAATCCAAATTGGTTTTCTGGCTGGTGTTACTCGGTTTGCTCTTGTTTGCTTTCTATTTCCTAATGTAATTCGCGCATACCCGCGCGCGGTTATTATGGATATCATTCATCTGTTACCGGATAGTGTGGCCAACCAGATAGCGGCCGGCGAGGTGATTCAACGCCCTGCATCGTGCCTTAAGGAGTTGGTGGAGAACAGCTTGGACGCGGGAGCCACCCGTGTGCAGGTCATCGTTCGTGATGCCGGTCGCACGTTATTGCAGGTGATCGATGATGGTATGGGTATGAGTGAGATGGACGCCCGTTTGGCGTTCGAACGTCATGCGACGAGTAAGATCCGCGAAGCGCAGGACTTGTTCAGTCTGCGCACGATGGGTTTCCGCGGGGAGGCGTTGGCGAGTATATGCGCTGTGGCACAGGTGGAGATGACGACTCGCCGCAAGGAGGATGAGACGGGTACGCTGATTGAGATACACGGCTCAGACGTAGTGCGTCAAGAACCATGCGCCTGTCCGGTAGGAACGAATATCAAGGTGAGCAACTTGTTCTTTAACGTACCGGTGAGGCGAAAGTTCTTGAAGACAGACCAGACGGAGCTTAGAAACTTGCTCAATGAGTTCTATCATATCGTGCTGGTGTACCCGAAGGTGTCGTTTACGTTCGTGCACAACGACGAGATACTACTCGAATTGCCGGTCGGAACAGAGAAACAGCGTATCGAGGCGGTGTTTGGTAACCCCAAGAAGAACGTCTATACCTCGGCGTTTGTGGAGGTGAAGACAGAGACCGAGATGGTGGGTATTCGTGGTTTCGTGATCAAACCGGAGAATGCTACCCGCAAAGCGGAGCAGTACTTCTTCGTGAATGGTCGTTACATGCGTCATCCGTATTTCCAGAAAGCTGTTCAGACGGCATATTCGGGTATGCTGACGGCAGATTATCAGCCGTCATACTTCATTTATTTTGACATCGAACCGGAAGCCATAGATGTCAATATTCACCCTACAAAGACGGAGATTAAGTTTGCCGACGAGCAAACGATTTTCCAGATCTTAATGGCTTCTGTTCGTGAGGCGCTTGGTAAGTTCACACTGGCGCCTACTATTGATTTTGACACACCGAATAATATCGATATTCCGCTGCCTGTTGACGCGCCTGTCAGTCGTCCGCAGGTCACGGTAGATCCAACCTATAATCCCTTCCATACGCGTGGAACTATCTATCCGGATAGACCTCAGAAGAACTGGGAGAGCCTATATGAACCCTTCTCAACACCTCAAGAAACGGAAATTCCGAACATTGAACATGCTCCTATCTGGCAGTATGGCGGGAAGTATATTTTTGTATCCACAGAGGAGGGTCTGTTGATGGTTAACCAGCATCGCGCTCATGCCGCTGTGCTCTATGCGCAGTTCATGGAGCAGTTGACGCAGACACGGGGTGCCATGCAGCAGTTGCTCTTTCCGGAGGTGCTGCTATTGGCGCAAGATGAGATGGTGCTTATCGGGCAACTCTTGCCGGATCTGAAGGCCATCGGTTTTGATCTGGAGCAATTGAGTCCGGATAGTTATTCCATACAAGGAGTGCCGGCGCAACTGGCGCAACAGTCGCCTATTCCGGTGCTGCAACATATATTGGCACAAGTGCGCGAACGCGGTGCGGATACACAACGTGAATGGCGCGAACAAATCGCGTTGACCTTGGCGCAAAACGCGGCTATTCCCTATGGGAAAAACCTCTCGGAGATAGAAATGAGAGACTTGCTAACGCGTTTAGTGGCTTTACCTCAGTATCGCCGCACGGCGGATGGCAAGACCATCGTCTCGTTGTTAACAGACGACGAGTTAAACAAACGATTCTGATAAACAAAAAAATACGACCATGAAAAGATCATCTATCATCTATTATCTATTATCTATCGTCTTTTTTGTAGCTTGCACGCCGCAAGATCATCTGACGATTCTGCACACGAATGATACGCATTCGCAGGTGGAACCAAAAGCAAACGGTCAAGGCGGTTATGCCCGTCGGATGGGTTTGATTGCCGAAGAGCGTAAGGCGGATAAGAACCTGTTGCTGGTCGATGCAGGTGATTTCAGTCAAGGAACACCGTATTTCAATTTTTACCATGGTCGTGTGGAGCTGGAGGCGATGAACAGGATGCGTTATGATGCCGGAACGCTGGGTAACCATGAGTTCGATAACGGACTCGATACCTTGGCGGAAGTGATTCGTTCGACGGCTAAGTTCCCGATTGTCTGCGCCAACTATGATTTCACCGGTACGGCGATGGAAGGAGTGGTTAAACCGTTTACTATCGTGCGCAAGGGGGATTTGAAGATCGGTATTTTCGGTCTTGGTTGTGATCCGAAGGGTATCATCTCCGATAAAAACTTCAAACCGGCTGTCTATTTGGATCCTTATCCCGTAGCGCAAGCGATGGTTGACACGCTCCGTGCGCAAAAATGCGACATTGTTGTCTGCCTTAGTCATATGGGCACCTATGGTAAAGCTCCCGAAGATGTATGCGATGTCAAACTGGCAGAGCAGACACGCGGTATTGATGTGATCATAGGCGGGCATACCCATAAATTATATGATAATTTACGTGTCGCCAATTTGGATGGAGATAGCATTCCGGTGTGCCAAATGGGCAAGAGTGGAGTCTATTTAGGTAAGATTGTGCTAAATTTAGGTGACAAAAATAAAAAATAAGACAAAAAAATTTGCACAATTCAGAAAAAAGCAGTAATTTTGTGCCGAATTTCCAGAATAGGCGGAAATCCAATAGTACGAAAATTAATAAAACACACATAAATAATAACTAAAAGTTAAGCGTTATGGCAGAAATTGAAGCAAAAGTTAAAGCAATTATTGCTGATAAGCTGGGTGTAGAAGAGTCTCAGATTACTAACGAGGCTAACTTCCAAACGGATCTGGGTGCAGATTCTCTTGACACGGTTGAGATGATCATGGAGTTCGAGAAGGAATTCAATGTAGAGATTCCTGATGAGGATACCCAGAAGATTGCTACCGTAGGCGATGCAATCGCTTATGTTGAGAAGAAAGCCGGCAAGTAATTTTCTTTTCACTTGAGTTTGCGAGTTTACGGGAATACTGTAAACTCGTATGCTTTTTATATTGTAGTTTAGGGATATTATGCAGTTAAGAAGAGTTGTTGTAACAGGACTTGGCGCTGTAACACCGGTAGGTAATTCTGCGCCCGAGACCTGGCAAGCGTTGGTAAACGGAGTCAGCGGTATAGCGCCTATCACGGCGTTTGACGCGACCAATTTTAAGACGCAGTTTGCGGGTGAGGTTAAGAATTTCGACCCGACCCCGTTGATTGATCGCAAAGAGGCACGCAAGATGGATCGCTACTCGCAGTTCTCTGTTTGGGTAGCAGATGAGGCGCTCAAAGATAGTGGATTGGATTTGGAGAAAGAAGACCGCAGCCGTGTTGGTGTTATCTGGGGTTCCGGTATGGGCGGTTTGCAGAGTACCGAGTCGGAGATTATTGATTTTGCGAAGGGTGACGGTGTGCCGCGTTTCAATCCGTTCATGATCCCGAAGGCTATCCCGAGTATCGCTGCCGGTCAGATTTCTATCCGTTTCGGTTTGGGTGGTCCGAGTTTCTCGGTGAGCACAGCTTGCTCGTCCTCCTCTCATGCCGTAGGTTCGGCTTTCGACCAGATTCGTTTGGGACATGCCGACGTGCTGTTGACCGGAGGTGCAGATGCCGATGTAACGTACACAGGTATCGGTGGATTCAACTCGCTGCATGCTCTCTCGACGAACAACGAGCATCCGGCTACCGCCAGCCGTCCGTTCTCGAAATCCCGTGACGGATTTGTGCTGGGAGAAGGAGCTGCATGTCTCATTCTGGAGGACTATGAGCACGCGAAAGCACGCGGCGCGAAGATTTACGCGGAGATAGTAGGCGAGGGCATGACCTCGGATGCGTATCATATGACCGCGCCTGATCCCGAAGGAAAAGGTGCAGAGCGTGTGATGCGTTTGGCTATCAAGGATGCGGGAATCCAACCGGAGCAGATAGATTTCGTCAACACCCACGGTACCTCGACGCCGCTTGGTGATGTGACCGAAGTAAAGGCTATCCAGCGCGTGTTCGGTGAGCATGTGTATGATATGAATCTCGATTCGACGAAGTCGATGACCGGACATCTGATCGGTGCAACCGGAGCTGTAGAGGCACTCGCTTGCATCATGGCGCTCAAGGAAGGAATCATTCCTCCGACCATCAACCATGACCCCGAGGACAAGGATGAGGAGATTGACTATCGCATCAACTTCACCTTCGACAAGGCGCAGAAACGCGACATTAAGTACGCGCTGAGCAATACCTTCGGTTTTGGTGGTCATAACGCTTGTCTGATATTTAAGAAATGGGAAGAGTGACCCATATAATTCACTCTATTAGTCACTAAATTTATTTAAGGTATTATGATTGCAAAAATCGGAGCAAACGCAGGCCTCGTATGGGGTGCGTTGCAGAACGGTGCTTTGGATTTGAAGGCACTGAAGAAAGCTACCAAACTGAAAAATGACGAGTTGGCTTTCGCCATCGGATGGCTCGCACGCGAGAACAAACTGACTTTCGCAGAGAAAGAAGGTGAGATCATCGTTGCTTTAGCTTAAGTATGGTAATTGCTATCGTAGGCGCCTCGGGCGCCGTCGGACAGGAATTGCTCGCTGTTCTTGAACAGCGGCAATTTCCTCTCTCCGAACTACGATTATTCGGATCGGAGCGAAGTGCCGGCACTACATACCTGTTTCGTGGCAAAAAGTACGAAGTACAATTGTTACAACATAACGACGCTTTCAAGGGCGTCGATATTGCTTTTGTCTCCGCGGGCGCGGGCGTGTCGCGTGCGTATGCGGAGGATATCACACGCTTCGGGGCTATCATGATCGATAACTCATCGGCTTTCCGCATGGATGCTGATGTGCCACTTGTCGTGCCCGAAGTCAATGCGGAGGATGCGCTCAATCGTCCGCGTAACATCATCGCTAACCCCAACTGTACTACGATTCAGATGGTCGTAGCTTTGCAGGCGATAGAGAATCTTTCTCATATCCGTCGTGTGCATGTAGCTACCTATCAAGCAGCTTCCGGCGCAGGGGCGCAGGCGATGAAAGAACTGGAGACACAATACCGTCAAGTGCTGAACGGCGAAGAAGTGACGGTAAATAAATTTGCTTATCAATTAGCGTATAATCTTATCCCGCATATCGATGTGTTCACGGATAACGGATACACGAAAGAAGAACTGAAAATGTTCAACGAGACGCGTAAGATCATGCATTCGGACATCAAGGTCAGTGCAACTTGCGTACGTGTGCCTTCACTTCGTGCGCATAGCGAGAGTGTGTGGGTAGAGACCGAACGACCCCTCAGTGTCGAAGAAGCCAAAGAGGCGTTTGCGAAGGCCAAGGGCTGTGTGCTGATGGACGATCCGGAGAATAAGATTTACCCTATGCCGCTGTTCCTCAGCGGTAAAGATGAAGTGTTTGTCGGGCGTATCCGCAAAGACCTGACGGACGAGAACGGACTTAGTTTCTGGTGCGTAAGCGACCAGATTCGTAAGGGTGCTGCATTGAATGCAGTACAGATAGCTGAATGGTTGTTAAATCACAAATGACCAATGACCAATCACAAATAGAGATCATGGCTCCGGTAGGATGCTGGGAAAGTTTGGCTGCGGCTATTCAGGCCGGGGCTACCAGCATCTATTTCGGTATCGAGCACTTGAATATGCGTGCTCGTAGTTCGGTCAATTTTACGACGGACGACATGTCCACCATCGTGGCGACATGCCGTGAGGCCGGGGTGAAGACCTATCTGACGGTCAACACGGTTATGTATCCTGAAGACCTGCCGCTGATGCGAGAGATAGTGGACAAGGCTCACGAAGTAGGGGTCGATGCAATCATTGCGAGCGATATCGCGGTGATGCAATATGCCAACGCCATCGGTCAGGAAGTACACCTTTCCACCCAACTCAATATCGCCAACACCGAGGCGCTGAAGTTCTATGCGCAGTTTGCGGATGTCGTGGTTTTGGCGCGAGAACTGAATATGGAGCAGGTGGCCTCTGTCTATCGCGATATCCAAGAGCAACATATATGCGGACGCGGCGGAAAACCGATCCGTATCGAGATGTTCTGTCACGGAGCGCTGTGCATGGCGGTGAGCGGGAAGTGCTACCTGAGCCTCAATAACTACGGTCTGAGTGCTAACCGCGGAGCCTGTGTGCAGGTTTGCCGTCGCGGATACACGGTCAAGGATAAATCCTCGGATCTCGAATTGGACATCGATAACCAATATATCATGTCGCCCAAGGATCTGAAGACCATTCATTTCCTCAATAAGATGCTGGATGCGGGCGTTCGGGTGCTCAAGATAGAAGGCCGTGCCCGTGGTGCGGAGTATGTATCTACCGTCGTGCAATGCTATAAAGAAGCCGTAGAGGCTTGGCAGCGCGGTGAGTACGCTAACGATGACATTATCGAGCCCAAGATTGCCGATTGGAACGAACGACTCAGCCGTGTCTTCAACCGCGGTTTCTGGGATGGTTACTACCAAGGACAAAAACTCGGCGAATGGACACATTCGTACGGTAACAAGGCAACCCGTAAGAAAATCTACGCGGCCAAATGTACGAATTTCTTTAAGAACCTCAGTGTGGCGGAGTTCCTCGTGGAGGCGGTAGATGTAATCGAAGAGGGACAAGATCTGCTCATCACCGGTGAGACGACCGGTGTGTATGAGTGCAAGGCGGTAGGACTGCGAGATACCGATGGTCAGCCGACCAAACAAGTTAAACAAGGACAATTCTTCTCGCTCAAGACGGACACCTTGCTTCGTCGCGGCGATAAACTATATCTATGGACGGAGTGATGCATATCGTGTCTGTGCTGACTGCACCGTGGTGCGGCTGGACCATGTTAGTACTGTTGCTTTGCGCAGTGCTGGCTGAGTTTTTCCAGCCCGGAGTGATCACGCAGGCACCTGCAGCCATGTTCGCACGCACCGACCGTACCTACAAAGAGTCTCCGGCTAATTTCATGGGACAGTTGATGATCACACTCTTTCGTATCGGCACGTTGGCGCTGGCACTTTGTCTGTGTTTCTGCTCGATCAACCACGTACACTTCGTGGCATTCTGGGCAATATGCGGAATCATCGTGGCAGTGTTGATGGTAAAGATGCTATTGAATGTGTTGCTGGACAACACGTTCTTTCTGTCACGCCGGTTCGGAAGTGCCTACGAGGCATATGGCAATATAGTCACGACGGGAACAGTCGTCTTGTATCCTGTGATGATGATCCTGATGCACGTATCCAATCCGCTGGCAGTGCAAGGAACGATAGCAGCATTAGCCATCTTGTTCCTTTGCGCGTGGATGTTCCGCGCGGTGCGCACCTATGTAGTATCGCCCGCATCGGTCTTCTATCTGGTGCTATATATCGCCACGCTGGAAGTGCTGCCGATGGCATTAATCTTTTATTTATCTGCAAAAACGATAAGATTTATATGATAAAACGAATTCTTTTTTCTCAACCCCGCCCGGTAACCGAGCATAATCCGTATTCACGTTTGGAGGAACAGTACGGGGTTCAGTGTGATTTCTACCAGTTTATTCATATCGAAGGACTGGAAGCACGGGAGTTTCGGCAGCAACGAATCAACCCGCTTGATTACACAGCCGTGATCCTTAATTCCAAATTGGGAGCAGAGCATTATTTCCGTCTCTGCGAAGAGATGAGACTGAATGTGCCTGATTCGATGCATTATTATTGCAATTCCGAGCAGGTGGGTCTGTATTTGCAGAAATTCATCAACTACCGCAAGCGTAAGGTTTTCTTCCCCGAGACCGGAAATAAGTTTGAGGACTTGTTGCCCGCTATGCATCGTCGTCCGAATGAGAAATACCTGATGGTACTTTCGGATATTCACACCGATGATCAAATCAATATGTTCGCCGAGAACGGAGTGGAAGTGACGCCGGCTATCATGTATCGCACGGTAACGACTCCTTGGCCGACTGACAAACCCTTCGATTATGATATGATCGCGCTCTTTACGCCGGCAGGTGTGACGTCGCTCAAAGAGAATTTCCCGGATTGGAAACAAGGTAAGACCCTTATTGCAGCGTTCGGTGATGGCACAGTGCGTGCGCTGGAAGAAGCGGGTTACCGCGTGGATATAGAGGCCGGACAAGGCAAAGCGTTCGCTTCGCTGCCGATTGCTATTGCGGACTATCTGGAGAAAAATGCCTAATACGTTTCCTAAACATAATAAACTCTGCGGACAAGAGCGCATTGCCGCTCTGTACAAAGAGGGGAAACGTTTCACGGCGTGGCCGATGCGTGTGACCTATCAGCTGACCGAAGAGGATACGCAAGTCCTCGTTTGGGCACCCAAATCGCTCTTCAAGCGGGCGGTCAAACGCAATCATCTGCGGCGACTGATGCGAGAAGCTTATCGCCTGCACCAAGATATCTTAGGGGAACAGCATTATCAGATTGCTTTTAACTATATGGATAAGGAAGAACAACCTTTTACGGTCATTGAGAAAGCCATATGCAAATCTCTAAAGAAGATATCAGAACAATCGTAAGGAAGATCTTCCTCATACCGGTGTATTTTTACCGTTCGTTCATCTCGCCTCTCACGCCCCCGTCATGCCGTTATACGCCGACATGCAGCCAATACATGGTGGAAGCGGTCCTTAAACACGGTATCTTCAAAGGCGGCTGGCTCGGCATCAAACGTATATGCCGTTGTCACCCATGGGGCGGTTCCGGATATGATCCTGTCCCTTAAAATCAAAAATCATAAATCAAAAATCATCAATGAGGATTGATATCATCACCTGTTGTCCCGAATTGTTGGAGTCTCCGCTCAATCATTCGATCATTCAGCGCGCAAAGGATAAAGGACTTTGCGAGATCTACGTGCATAACCTGCGCGATTGGACACTCGATAAGCACCGTAAGGTCGATGACTATGCTTTTGGCTTTGGTGCGGGTATGGTACTGCAGATCGAACCTATCGACCGACTCATCTCGCATCTCAAGTCCGAGCGGGACTACGACGAGATCATCTTTACGGCTCCCGATGGCGAACGCTTTGACCAGAAGGCTGCGAATAATCTGTCTCTCAAGCAGAATATCATCATCCTGTGCGGGCACTACAAAGGCGTCGATCAACGCGTGCGCGATCATCTTATTACGCGCGAGTACAGTATCGGTGATTTCGTGCTCACCGGTGGTGAGATGCCGGCGGCAATGATGACCGATGCGATTGTTCGTCTGCTGCCCGGTGCGCTGGGAGACGTTGAGTCTGCTCTCAATGATTCGTTCCAGGACGGTCTGCTCGAAGCCGGCGTTTATACACGCCCTGCGGACTACAAAGGATGGAAAGTGCCCGAGATACTTCTTTCCGGCCACCAAGCCAAGATTGAAGAGTGGATGTATGAGCAATCGGTGGAACATACCCGCGAAAGAAGACCTGATTTATTAGACGAAGACTAAAATGTCGCGAATAGCGGAGTAGGGGTGTTGTTTTGACAACCAGACTTAGCAAAAATATGTTTTATAGCATTTTTTTTGAAAAATATTTGGTCATATCGTCAAAAAGCAGTACTTTTGCACCGTGTTTTTCATGGTATTAGATTTAAGGTTAAGTAAAAAGATTGGGATGTCGGGAGACATCCTTCTTTGTTTTTTATGACATACCTCTTGCGTATGTCATTTTTTTTTTGTAATTTTGCAGCGCAAAACGAAACAACCATGGAAACGCTTATTTCTGTTGTCGGAGGAGCGAACGTCGATTTATCGGCTACGCTGAATGATGCGTTCATCGCTGCGGACTCTAATCCCGGGCATATCGAGGTCGGTTATGGCGGCGTGGCGCGTAATATTGCGCATAACTTATCATTGCTCGGTGCACACACGCAGTTACTGACAGTCTTTGGAGGAGACCTGTTTGGCGGTTTGTTGCATGATTACTGCAAACAGCAGGGAATCGATGTACACCTCTCTGCTCGGGAAGATGCCTTGCGCTCAGGAATCTATCTGTGTCTCAATAACCGTGGTGGTGAGATGATTGCTGCGGTAGCTGATACCGAAGTTATTCGTAGTATCACGCCCGAATGGCTTGCCAAGCGTAGCGGGGAAATCAACCTCTCCGATTATATCGTGGCGGACACGAATATCACAGAAGATGCCATTCGCTGGCTGATGGATAATGTGACTGCGCCGCTCTTCATTGACGGAGTCAGTACCACCAAAGCGCATCGGGTCGTCAACGCACTCAGCAAAGCCAAACTTCCTTACCTCCACACCCTCAAGCTCAACCTCAAAGAGGCTTTGGCGGTTACTGAAACGGCTACCTATGCTGAGGCGGCGCAAAAACTCTTGGACCTCGGTGTGGCGCATGTGTATATCACGCTTGGAGGCGAAGGCGTTTATTGTCGTACGGCCGCCGAGGAATGGCTCTTCCCTGCACTGCCCGGAGAGGTAGTTAATACCACCGGAGCAGGCGATGCTTTCCTGGCAGGTGTTGTGTACGCTCACGCCAAAGGCATCGATTTCCCGCAGACAGCCCAATACGGTCTGATGGCTGCCCGCGCGACCCTGATGAGTCCGAAAGCCGTTAATACTGATATCGCAAATATATTACTATAATGAATAAGTATCTATCTATCTCGCCCGAAGTGGCGCAAGCATTGGAAGAGGGCAAGCCGGTTGTAGCCCTCGAGTCGACGATCATCTCGCATGGTATGCCGTATCCGCAGAACGTGGAGACTGCCCTCAAAGTGGAGCAGGTCATCCGTGAGAACGGAGCCATACCGGCTACTATCGCGATCATTGGCGGTAAACTCAAAGCCGGTTGTACACCCGAAGAGATCGAGTACCTTGGCAAAAAAGGACAAGAGGTCATCAAGGCTTCGCGCCGTGACTTACCCGTTCTCATCGCCCGCAAAGAGGATGGTGCTACGACGGTTACCACGACCATGATCATTGCTGCCATGGCAGGTATTAAGATATTCGCTACCGGTGGTATCGGCGGCGTGCATCGTCATGCGCAACAGACTTTCGATATCTCCGCGGATCTCGAGGAACTGGCGCAGACCCCCGTTATGGTCATTTGTGCGGGTGCCAAGTCCATCCTGGACCTCGGTCTCACGCTTGAGTATCTCGAGACAAAGGGTGTGCCTGTGATTGGCTACCAAACGGATGAACTGCCCGCTTTCTATACCCGTCACAGCGGTTTCGGTGTGGACTATCGAATGGATACACCCGAAGAACTGGCTGCGGCTTTCAAGGCTAAGATCGACTGCGGACTCAAAGGTGGTATGCTCGTTACGAATCCTATCCCCGACGAGTATTCGATGCCGAAACAAGTCATCGATTTTGCTATCGCGCACGCAATCCAAGAGATGGAGGAAGCCGGTATCCATGGCAAACAATGTACGCCTTTCTTGCTCGCCAAGGTCAAAGACCTTACCGGAGGTGACAGTCTGGCAGCGAACATTCAATTAGTCCTCAATAACGCCCGCCTTGCGGCCAAAACAGCGAAAGCCTTATGCGAAAAGTAATTGTCTTTGCTCTTTGTTCTTTGTGCCTTCTGTCCGCGTGTCAGAAACAACCCGTTCAGGTCGTTTCAGCGACCACCGAAGCTATCCCGGTGGATGCCTCTTTGGACGGCATACAAGACTTGAATTATCTCGCGCAACTGGCTCCAACCAAAGCGGATCTGGAGCAGCAGTTGAATGTGCAGATCGGTTATGCCCCTGAGCGTTTGTGGGTCGGTGATCCCGAGTGCCCGATGCTCAACTGGGCTACCGATGCCCTGTGGGAGGCAGCAAAAAAAGTGTATCCCGGTAAGGTGGATATTGCGATTGTGAATATGGGTGGTATGCGTTGCGAATGGCCTGCCGGCGCGATCACCAAGGAGAAGGTGTTCGAGCTGATGCCCTTCGATAACGAACTCGTGGTGTTGACCCTCAAGGGCGAAGATGTCATCGCGCTCTGCGAGTCCTTTGCGCGGTATGGCGGTCAGGGCGTAGCAGGTATGCGCGTGACGGTTATCGACGGACATCTGGCGGATGTGCAGGTCGGTGGCAAGGCGGTCAACCCGAAAGCACTCTACACCGTTGCTACCAGCGATTACCTGTCCGGCGGAACGGACCACATGGACGCTTTGACGCGTTATGTGGACTACTGGAGAAGTGAGTTAAAAATCAGGGATTTATATCTGGAAGCCGTCCAGACGCAGGACACTATCCGTGCCGCAGTCGATGGACGCATGACCATGAAGCCATAACGGAACGTTATGCTCCACGTGCCCGATCGGGGCATTGAAAAGAACGGGGTAGTCGTAGTCTGCGACTGCCTCTTTTATTGTCTCATAAACGCTCTGACCCATCAACTCATCGTCTTCGCAGTCGCTGAACTGGCCGACAATCAATCCGCTCAGGTGTGCTAACACACCACTCAAACGCAGGTTGCGGATCATCCGGTCGATATGATAATGCCGCTCAGCGATGTCCTCAATAAGCAGGATGGGGAACTGGTAACTTAGTTGACTCAGGCCGTACGGCGTTCCCTGCAGTCCGTACAGCACACTCAGGTTACCGCCTACGATAGGTGCAAAAGCCTGACCGGGGCGGTTGAGCGGATGGTTCTCCCAGCGGTACTCGATCGGCTCGCCGTTCAGCAGTTTGCGCAGCGCCACCATCGGCTCGCTGTCTTCCGGCAGGGTCGCTATATGCTTGCACATGATGCCGTGCAGCGAAGGCTGATGACCAATCCCCGACAACTGATGCAGCGCCGTGATATCGCTGAAGCCGATGATAGGTTTCTTGATCTCTGCGACCTTGTCGATGATTCGCTGCATGCCGTACCCGCCGCGCGAGCAAAGGATCATATCCACGCTATCATCTTGCAACGCTTCGTTAAGGTCCGCTAAGCGTTCCTCGTCCGTACCGGCGAAACGTCCGTGCGCGTCGCGTGCGTGCGCGCCCTCGCTCACCTTATATCCCCACGCGCGCAGACGCGAAGTAGCCCCGTCGATGAACGGCGGGGCTATAACTCCTGAAGGTGATATGATGCGGATATGCTTCATTTACATCTGCGGCGCACCTTCGTGCAGCACACGTGCGATGATCTGAACCGCCTCGTCGATGATCGGCTCGGTATGGGTCGCCATCAAGGTCGTACGCAACAGGCACTCGCCCTCTACGCACGCCGGCGCGATAACCGGGTTCACATACACACCCTCATCGAACATCTTCTTACCGAAATACAGCGTATCCAGCGTCTTGTACGTAAAGATCGGCACGATAGGCGTCGGTGCCTCGATGATCTTCACGCCGTTGGCCAACAGCTGTTTCTGGAAATATTTGGCGATATTCATCAGACGTGTCGGACGCTCCGGGTCTGCGATCAACTGATGCAGTGCCTCCAAAGCGGTAGCAGCCGAACACGGGGTGATAGAAGCCGAGAAGATGAACGGACGACTCACGTGACGCAACCAATCGGCTACGCGGTGCGAAGTCAGCATACATCCTCCGATAGAAGCCAACGACTTCGAGAACGTCAACATCGTGATATCCACCTTGTCGGTCAGGCCGAAATGAGCCGCTGTACCGCGACCGCCCGGGCCTAATACACCGAACCCGTGCGCATCATCGACCATCACACGCGCACCGTATTTCTCGGCCAGCGCGCAGATCTCCGGTAACTTACAGATATCGCCGCGCATGGAGAACACGCCGTCGGTGATAATGAGCTTACCGGCATTCTCCGGAATCGATTTCAACTGACGCTCCAGATCCATCATGTCCGAGTGACGGTAACGCAGTACCTTCGCATAACTCAGACGGCAAGCATCGTAGATAGAAGCGTGGTTCTCACGGTCGTTGAGGATGTAATCATCCTTGCCGCAGATGGCGGAGATGATAGCGAGGTTCGTCTGGAAACCCGTCGAAACGGTCATGCACTCCTCGTAACCCGTGAATTCCGCTATCTCCTTCTCCAACTGCAGGTGCAGGTCGAGCGTTCCGTTCAAAAAACGGCTACCGCTCACACCTGTACCGTATTTGTCTAATGCTGCGTGACCGGCTTGGATGACCGCTTCGTTCTCCGTGAATCCGAGGTAGTTGTTACTACCTAACATGATCACGCGGTGGTTCTCCATCTGCACTACCGGAGCCTGACGGCTTTCCAACTCATGGAAATACGGGTAGATGCCGAGCTTACGAACCTGCTTCAGCGTCTCAAAATGGTCACATTTTTCAAATAGATCCATATTAGAGGACGTTAAGTTCTTTCAAAATGGCGGTTGTCTTGCGTACAGCTGCCTCAGACTCGTGCAGTTTAGCGCGCTCCTCGTCGCTGATGTTCAGCTCAAGGATCTTTTCGATACCGTTCTTACCGATGATACAGGGAACACCGATGGTGATGTCCTTCATGCCGTACTCACCCTCGAGGGCTGCCGAACACGGAATCATCTTCTTCTGGTCCTTGATGATAGCCTCTGCAACCGAAGCAGCTGCTGCACCCGGAGCCATCCAAGCGGAAGTACCGAGCAGACCGGTCAGCGTTGCACCGCCTACCATCGTGCTCTTAACTACGTTCTCCAACTCCTCTTTGCTCAGGAACTCGCTTACGTTGATACCCTTGTAGGTCGTGTAGCTCGTCAACGGAATCATCGTCGTGTCACCGTGACCACCGATCACGAAACCGTCTACGTCGTTTGCGTTGCACTTCAGAGCCTGGCTCAGGAAGTATTTCAGACGTGCGCTGTCGAGTGCGCCACCCATACCGATCACGCGGTTGCGCGGCAACTTGAGAGCGTGCAAGGTCAAATAAGCCATCGTATCCATCGGGTTGGAAACAACAACGAGGATAGCGTTCGGGCTGTATTTGAGCACCTGGTCGCAAACGGATTTAACGATACCTGCGTTCACACCAATCAACTCCTCACGAGTCATACCCGGCTTACGCGGCAGACCGGAAGTGATGATAACAACGTCCGAACCGGCAGTCTTGCTGTAATCGTTCGTTACACCTTCAACCACGGTGTCAAAGCCCATCAACTGAGCGGTTTGCATGATATCCATGGCCTTGCCCTCTGCAAAACCCTCTTTGATATCAATCAGACATACTTCGTTGGCTACCTCATTAACGGCCAACACATTTGCGCACGTAGCACCTACGTTTCCTGCGCCAACAACTGTAACTTTGCTCATAATTGTATATGTATTTTTATATTAAATTTTTCAAATAGCCCGCAAAGATACGAAAAATTTTGTATATATACAAATTTTTAAGAATAAAAGTGCAAATTTTCTTCTTTTTGCAAGTATAGTTAGCAGATTGGCGGTTTTTTGTACACAAAAAAAGCAGCACTTGGCTGCCTTTTTTTATCGACGTCCGTGATGCCGATGATGCTTCTTGAACTCCGCTCCACGGAAATCATCCCTGCGGAACTCGCCTCTACGGAACGCTTCTCGCCTTTCGAACTCATGGAAGCGTGCCTCCTTGCGCAGATCGATCATCTTACCGCACCGTTCGCAACGAACCATCCTCTGTTCCATCCTTATCGGTTTGCCCTTGCGCTTGCCTTCAAATCGCCTTGCGCCTTGCGCACTCATGTTCATTACCAGCATGGCTCCTACCGCCAATGCTAACCATCTTTTTGCTTTCATAGTTTTGCCCTCCATTTTAACGGGTTTAACACTCTTTTTGCTCTTAAATAAACCGGTTTACCTCTCAAAATACAAATACCATGCCAAAATATTTGCATATATCAAAACTTTTTTGTACCTTTGCTCCAAAATTCAGAACGATGGAGGAACATTGGCATTGGCAAGAAAGCGGAACGGCATGGAAGGGCATAGGTATTTACCATGTTACATTAATAGTACCAAGCCGTGAGCCGTTGTTAGGAAGGCTCGTTGTTCCGGAGAATGACCCCAAACAAGCGTTAATAGAGCGTACAGAAATGGGAAACGCATTGGTGGACAAGTTACTTAACCATCCTTCTTATTATCCGGAGATTCGAATTTTGCAGTTTTGCCTTATGCCAGACCATCTCCACGCTATAATGCACGTTACGCGTCCGATGGAGAAAACTTTTAATACGGTCATCCGTAGTTTATGGCAAGGAGCAAAAAAGTTAGGTCGGGCATATTCTTCGTCAATTAGTCCCGAATCAGATTCGGGGTTAACCAACGAAGACGACGCACCATTTTCTATCTTTACAGAGCGTCCTTTTGTTCGCCCGTTGTCCCGCAAAGGGCAACTCCAATCGATGATTCGTTACGTCCAGATGAATCCGCAACGCCTCGCTACCAAGCGTCTCAAGCCTGGCTTCTTCTGCGTACAGCCCGACATCGTTATCGCCGATCGAAACTACAACGCCGTAGGGAATATCGCTCTCCTTCAATATAACCGTTACAGCCCCGTCCACGTCCGCAGTATGTGGGTGCAAGATGCCGAACAGCACGGCTACGATCAGCCCCTCCGCGACTACAAAAACGGCTGTGTTCTTGCCGCTCGTCAGGGGGTGGTTATGGTCTCGCCTTTCATCTCCCAACATGAGCAAGAGGTGCTCCATGTACTCCTCGAAGAAAAACACCCCATCATTTACATAGCAGATAACGGTTTTGGCGATTATTTCAAACCTTCCGACCTTCTTTTTGATGCCGTCGCCGAAGGTCGCCTCCTCATCCTCTCTCCCTGGCCGTACGACCCGGACAAACACCACGTCACCCGCACCGATTGCGTTGCCATGAACAAGATGGCTGAAGACATCTGCACTTCGTTTATTAATCCCGAATCTGATTCGGGGCTAACACGAAGATAAAAAACAATATAAGTTATTAAAACATGCATATCTGCGTCGCGTCCTCTTGGCGCAATACATATTTCCCGCAGTTGTACGCGTTTTTTAATTTTCTTCGTCCCTTTTCCGCTATTTTATTCTGCTTCGTGCAAAAACTGCAGATTTATTTGTGTATGTCAGAAAAATTTTGTAATTTTGCAGCGTTTCGGGAATGGATCAACACCCGCAAAAGTGAAACAATATTGAGATTTATAGAAACAATAGCCCTATGAAACGCCACCTCCCTATTATCACATATATCATTCCCCTTCAAAAACAAACACCACTACGACTCCCGTTTATACTATAGAATAATTGTAACTTCGATGAAATTATGAATAACAAAAAGTATTTTAATGTAGTTTCATTGCTGATAATTGGACCATTCATTATAACTGCCATTATTTGGCTAAAGTGGCGATTTGATGAATTACAAATGCAGCAAAATGCTGAAACGATGATAAGGACTATTGACTCCATCAAAAATGAGACGGGTTTTTATCCTGACAATTTAATATATTTGGAAAATGATAGCGGAATAGGTCCTTTTTATGAAAAATTGACAGATTCTACTTATCGCATTATTTATACTATTGGTTTTGATGAGTATTATCAATATGACTCTTTTTGTCAGTCATGGTTCTATTTCCCTTAAATATAATATAGAATAATCGTCTTGTTTATGAAGGAAAAAACTTTTAGAATGTATCATCTTATCAGGAGTGTTTTAATATTCTTGTTTTTCTTTGGGGTAGTTTTATGTGCTTCCGCTGCAAAACGTATAGACCGTTCGCCTGTTTATATGGTGAAATGACGGGGAAGTACCCCAAAATCGAATTAGACTCATTTGATGACCAATGTTCAATCATATTAGGATATATGTTATGGCCAGATTTATAAATATATATATATTATTTTCCATTGTGTTTTTGTGTGGTTCTTGCGGCAAGCAGGACGACAAAAAGGATCACATGCAAGAAGTTTCAACGCGTATTTCACCAATACTGGATACTATTTCATTGGATTATACGCACTATGTAAACTATCTTTTTGTAAATTATACAAGAGAAAATGTCTTGTTTTACATTACTCATTTTTCTCCAGATACTTCGCTTCGTTACTACTCCGTTCCTGTTTATTGTAATGCAATTACAGGACGAGTAGAAGAAGTGCCTGAGCGAAGATGGCATGTGCCTGAATCAAGTGAGTATATTCCTACACCAAGAGAAGTAGCAATGCACTGTGCTGCGATAAATGATGCGGGCAACATAGAACAATTGTTAAAACCAATTATCCGATTCCGAGAAGCAATTGGAAGTAGCCATATATATTATTTCCAAGGAGCATGGGTGAAAGAAGACCAAGTATCAAAGTATGATTTTAAGATAAGCTTCAATAATAAAGGAAGATATTATCTTCTCACTCATTACGCGGACGATATCCCTGCGGAGGAAATGCGTGTTACAGAAAGATGGAGCATTAAAGAAATAGAACCACCATCTTACAGGTAATTACGACAATAATGTCTTTCTTTTTTGTGCTCAATTGAATTGGGTCTTCTTCGTCGTCCATTGTGTCGGATGTTATCCGACGATTTTTGCAAAAAATCCCACCAATAATTTGCATATCCCAAATATTTTTTGTAATTTTGCACCGCAAAATTGTTTGGATTATGAAACACGTATTATCTATTCTTCTTGCTTGTCTCTGCTTGACAGCTTGCAAAACGCAAGTAGCGGAGACTGCTGCTGAAAATGCGTGGCAAATGACCTGTGACACGGTGTCCCTAATCGGACAGATAGAGGTAAGTCTCCAACCGTATTTTAGCATTTATTCCCCTTTTGAATCAGAGGGTAAATTGTATTTCTATTTGAAAACCGGCACGCGTCTTTCTCATTATGGCTACCAAATGGGTGACGATTATCATTTTTGTATCACGCCTGATGGGCAGCTAAGCAAAACATCCAAGGAGTCCAAAACACCAAGAGAAGGACTCATCTCCTTGGCGCAAACCCAGGAATGGGAGATCAATTATATTGATGTTGGCGAATGGGGTAACTATTTGAGTTTTTCAGGAAAAAGCGGTGAACATGTCTTCGACCAGCCGGGATACCTCCGTGCGCTATTCGTCCAAGATTCGACATTTCTTACCGTCAGTCAATCTACGATCGCACGCATTACGGACCCGACTTCCGGTCGTCTGATGACCCAACCCAAAACAGGAGGATGGGAAGATGAATACTTGTATTATGAGAATGGATCGGAAGGGCAAGAGGTCCTTTGGACAACGGACGCATTCAAAATAGAATGGGGTGACGCAGATACGATCATTCACGGTGCCTTTATGGTGGATAACCAATTGATGTTGGCGATGTATATAGATGGAAACACGGGGATATATGCTTTCGACGGAAAGGATTTTCAGATGGAATATGATCTGGCTGCGCTTTCATTGCAGGACAATTATTCTACCTTGCTAAACCAATTGGATCATCCGAATTCCCTTCTATTGACTTTTACGGATTCGAATAAGCGCCAAGGTATCCTGCATATCAAAGGGCGTTCTATCCGTCTCATTTATTTCCTTTTCCCCGATCGCTCTTTGTCTGTAACACAGGAAGATCCTACTATCCCGATGATCCGTTCCATGTTGGATCAGACGACTCTCACAATCGCACAAGTCGATAGTATCGAACAGGTATATGGTGGTGTTTCAATGGACGAAGAGCAATACTATACCCTATTATCGGATAGTTCATATCTATGGCGCTCCTATAGTTACAATGATGCTACCGGCATCGTGGAAGATGTACAAATCGAACACCGAAATCTAAACGGACATCTTCATAGAGAGGATTGGCACGAATGGCAAGATGCTTTTGTCCACGCTTTTTGGGATGAACTGTATCCCATCGAATCCTCTAATAGCAATTTCATCGCCTACCGTTCACCCCGTTTCCTCTTGTGGGTTAGCAAATATTACCACAATAATATGATTGTCTACTTTAAATAATAGACGCATAAAGGACTTGCTCCGTAGGCGCAACGTACCAATAACGTATCATACACATACATATAATATACTATGTATATTATCCCGTGATTTTGAATTTTATACGTCAAAACCAACGAATGAACTGCAAAATACACCCCATATTATACCAATTCTACCTCCGCCTCAAAGACACACTCGGGGCAGAAATCGTACATCGCCGTAAACGTACTTCGCGTATGGCGATAGAAGTGATCTTCTACACCGACAATTCCTTTGTGGTGACAGGTCGCTTAAACACCCTTCCCGAGGCGGAGAAATGGGGCTTTTGGGTCATTTGTCGTCCGCAAACAAAAACCGGCCACACCATCTATAAAGGGCATCGTGTGTACCAACTCTATCTCTCGCCCGTTCATCCCAAGAAAAGACGCGAGATGATACGAAACATAACGCCCCTACAATCCTCTTTTAGAGAAACAATGATTGCATAAATCTGCAAAAAAATCACTTAAAATTGCATTATTTTGTCTCTTTGCGGCGGATTTGTTTCTGTAATGCACTAAAATTAATGCACAATTAGAACAAAACAATATCCTTATGAAAAAACTCTTTTTTATTCTCGTTTTGGCGCTGATGACTGTAACAGCCGGCGCACAACATCATCATGGCGATCGTGACTCGCACGACAGAGACCGTGGAAGAAATCACATCGAGTGTGCCACCCACGATCAAATGAGCATGGTTATGCACACGCTCGGTCAGCAATCCTTTGATGATAAGAAGCTGGAAATAGCGAAGTTATGCGTCGTGCTTGGCCATTTCTGCGTGGACGATTTGGCACGCATGGCCGCCGTCTTCTCCTTCGATGACAGCCGTCTGTCTTTCCTGACCTTTGCTTATCAGTATTGCGAAGATCCGCAGAACTACTACGACCTGCGCGACTCCTTCTCTTTCCGCTCGAACTTCGACACCATGATGGACACCGTCCGTCCCGGACATCGGCATTAAAAACAGCCGCAAAGAGCGAAAAATCGCTAAAAATCCAAGAAAAATGGCATACACTATTGTGTATGTCAATTTTTTTTCGTAATTTTGCAGCGCAAAATATGGGCGAACAAAAAACAATCATTTAATACTTAAACATTATGGCAAAAAAAGCATTGAACAAGTGGACCGCGCCGAAGAGTGTCGCTCCCGAGAGAATCATCCAATTTGGTGAAGGTAACTTCCTCCGCGCTTTCGTGGATTGGATCGTTTGGAACATGAACGCAAAGACGAACTTCAACGGTTCGGTCGTTGTTGTTCAGCCGATCGACAAGGGTATGGTAGAGTGGCTCAACGGTCAGGACTGCTTGTATCACGTTAATCTGCAGGGTCGTCTCAAAGGTGAGGCGGTGAACTCACTGGAGCGTATCGACGTTATCTCTCGCGCGCTGAACCCGTACACTCAGAACTGGGCATACATGGCGCTGGCAGAGCAACCGGAGATCCGTTTTGTGATCTCCAACACGACCGAGGCAGGTATCACCTTCGATCCTTCTTGTAAGTTCACAGACGCTCCCGCAAGCGCTTATCCGGGCAAGCTCGTACAACTCCTCTTCCGTCGTTACAAGACCTTCAACGGCGATCCGACCAAAGGTCTGATCTTCATGCCGTGTGAGCTCATCTTCTTGAATGGTCACCACCTCAAAGACTGCATCCGCAAGTACATCGAGTTGTGGAAAGACGATTTCGGAGCAGACTACAAGGGCTTCAAGGAGTGGTTCGAGAACTACAACTACGTTTGCGCTACGCTCGTCGATCGCATCGTGCCGGGCTTCCCGCGCAAGGACATCGCTGCTATCCAGGAGAAAGTGGGCTACAACGACAACCTCGTTGTACAGGCTGAGATCTTCCACCTCTGGGTAATTGAGAAACCGGAGAATATGTCCATCGAAGAACTCGAGGCTGAGTTCCCGGCAAACAAGGCAGGTCTGAACGTGCTCATCGCAGAGAGCGAGAAACCGTACCACGAGCGCAAAGTGACGCTGCTCAACGGCCCGCACACGGTGCTGAGTCCGGTTACTTACCTCAGTGGCGTGAACATCGTTCGCGATGCTTGCAACCATGAGGTGCTCGGCAAATATATCAACAAAGTTATGTTCGAGGAGTTACTCGAGACTCTCAACCTGCCGAAGGAAGAGCTCAAGGCTTACGGAGAATCCGTACTCGAGCGTTTCAACAACCCGTACGTGGATCACGCGGTAACATCGATCATGTTGAACTCGTTCCCGAAATTCGAGACACGCGACCTGCCGGGTCTGAAGGTGTACTTGGAGCGTAAGGGCGAACTGCCGAAGGGCTTGGTTCTCGGTCTCGCAGCTATCATCACGTACTACAAGGGTGGTGTACGCGCAGACGGCGCACCGATCGAGCCGAACGATGCACAGGAGATCATGGATCTGCTCAAACAACTCTGGGCTACCGGCGACAAACGCAAAGTGGCTGAAGGTGTACTCGGTGCAACCGATATCATCTGGAAAGAGAGCAAAGAGGACCTCAATAAGATCCCGGGTCTGACCGACATGATCGTTAAGTTCCTCGAGGACATTGAGAAGAAAGGTATGTTAGAAACCGTTAAATCGATTCTCTAATATGACAAATATCCTAAAAATCAACCCTGCCGACAATGTGGTGGTAGCCATCCAACCGCAGTCGGCAGGCGCGGTTATTGAGGTGGACGGCAAGAAGATCACCGTTTTAGAGGACGTTCCTGCCGGACATAAGATAGCCATCAAAGACCTCGCAGAGGGCGAGAACGTCATCAAGTACGGTTTCCCCATCGGTCATGCCAAAGAGGCAAAGAAAGCCGGCAGTTGGATGAATGAGAACAATATCAAGACCAACCTCGCCGGACTGCTTGAGTATGAGTATCATCCGAAGGATGTGGTGCTCGACATCAAGGACGAGAAACGTACCTTCATGGGGTATCGCCGCAAAGACGGACAAGTGGGAATCCGTAACGAAGTGTGGATCATCCCGACCGTCGGTTGCGTGAACGGTATCATCCAGAAATGTGCCGAGCGTCTGCGTCAGGAGACCGGAGCGGACAATATCTTCGCTTTCCCCCACAACTACGGTTGCTCGCAGCTCGGTGACGATCATGAGAACACGAAGAAGATCCTTCGTGACATGATCCATCACCCGAATGCAGGTGCGATCCTCGTGGTCAGCCTCGGTTGTGAGAACAACCAACCGGACGTATTTAAGGAATTCTGCGGCGAGATAGACGAAGACCGTGTGAAGTTCGTTGTAACGCAGAAGATCGAAGGCGATGAAGTGGAATACTGCATGCCGATTCTGCGTGAGCTCTACACCAAGACCCAGCACGACAAACGCGTGCCCGTGCCTCTGAGTGAGCTGCGCGTAGGTCTGAAGTGCGGCGGTTCGGACGGTTTCAGCGGTATCACAGCGAACCCGCTACTCGGTATGCTAAGCGATTGGTTGGTAGCACAAGGCGGTACGACTGTCCTCACCGAAGTACCGGAGATGTTTGGCGCAGAGACCATCCTCATGGATCGTTGTGCCAACCGTCATCTCTTCGATCAGACCGTTCATCTTATCAATGACTTCAAGGATTATTTCCTGAGTCACGGTGAGCCCGTAGGCGAGAACCCGAGTCCGGGTAACAAAGCCGGCGGTATATCGACGCTCGAGGACAAGGCCCTCGGTTGTACGCAGAAATGCGGTAAGTCCCTCGTACGCGGCGTGATGCCTTATGGCGAGCGTCTGCAGGTGAAGGGTCTCAACCTGCTCTCTGCGCCGGGTAATGACCTCGTAGCCTCGACCGCCTTGGCTTCCTGTGGATGTCATATGGTGCTCTTCACCACCGGTCGCGGAACACCGTTCGGAACCTATGTGCCGACGATGAAGATCTCCACCAACTCGAACTTGGCGAAGAATAAACCCAATTGGATCGACTTCAACGCAGGTGTCATCGCCGAAGGCGAACCTATGGACGAAGTGGCAAAACGTTTTGCTGAGTTCGTGATCGAAGTGGCTAACGGAGCAAAGACCAACAACGAGAAGAACGGCTATCACGAGATAGCGATCTTTAAGAACGGTGTTACTCTCTAGTCTCTTCTTCCCGCGCACGTGTCCGTTCTGCGGGAGGTATATCAGCGACCGGCAGATCCGCGAAGAGCATATCGAATGGCTCTGTGTGGACTGCTGGCGACACTTACCTCGCACAGAACAGGACTACCTGCGGGAGAACAGCACGGAAACAACGCTCACGGACGGTATCGTATCCCGTCAACATGCGATGCACTTGGAGCGAGCTTGGGCGTACCTCCATTACGAAAAAGGACATCCTATCCAGCAGGTCATTCATCGCATGAAATACAGCGATCAACCGGAGTTGGGTTACTGGCTCGCACGGCAGGCGGTGTTGGATACGAAGCATGAAGAATTCTTCGACGGTATTGACGTCATCATCCCCATGCCCTTGCATCCGAAACGTATGAGAGAACGCGGGTACAACCAAGCCGAGTATATCGCCCGAGGGCTGAGTGAGATAACGGGCATACCGATGGATACGACGCACGTGATGCGCATAAGGAACACGCCCAAACAGGCGCTGCAAGACGGCGAAGGACGACGAACGAACGTAGCCGAGGCATTTGCTGTGAGCCACCCGGAGCAGATGTATCGCAAACATATTTTGGTGGTAGATGACTTGATTACTACCGGAGAAACGGTCAAATCATGTCTGCACGCGATGAAGCGATTCAGAGGTGCACGATTTAGTGTCTTTGCGCTATGCAAAGCAAGGTAATATGACAAAAAAATACGATTTTTTGATTATCGGCGGTGGTGTAGCCGGTATGAGTTTTGCACTCAAAGTGGCGCGTACGGAGAAATACCGCATTGCGTTGTGCTGTAAGACCACGCTTGAAGAAGCGAACACCGCCAAAGCACAAGGAGGTATTGCCTCCGTGACCAACCTGTTGGTAGATGATTTCGAGAAACATATCCACGATACGATGGTGGCCGGCGATTGGTTGAGTGATCCGGCGGCCGTGGAGCAAGTGGTTCGTAATGCCCCAAAAGGCATCGAAGAACTCGTGAACTGGGGTGTTAATTTCGATAAGAAAGAAGACGGTAATTTCGACCTCCACCGCGAAGGAGGTCACTCGGAGTTCCGTATTCTCCACCATGCCGATGATACCGGCGCAGAGATCCAACGCGGACTCATGGAAGCCGTGCGGCACAACCCCTATATCGATGTGCTCGAGAACCATTTTGCCGTAGAGATCATCACCCAACACCATTTAGGTGTTCGCGTCACACGCCGTACCCCCGATATCGAGTGCTACGGAGCCTATATCCTCAATCCCAAGACGCAGAAGATAGACACCTACCTGAGCCGAATCACGCTCATGGCGACCGGGGGAACGGGTGCGGTCTATGCGACCACCACCAACCCCGAGATCGCTACCGGAGATGGTATAGCTATGGTCTATCGTGCGAAAGGGCAGGTCAAGGATATGGAGTTTGTACAATTCCACCCGACGAGCCTCTACAACCCCAAAGAGACCCATCCTGCCTATCTCATCACCGAAGCGATGCGCGGTTACGGAGGTATCCTGCGTCTGCCGAACGGTGAGGAGTTTATGCAGAAATACGACCCGCGTCTGAGTCTCGCGCCGCGTGACATCGTGGCCCGCGCGATAGATAATGAGATGAAGATTCACGCCATCGATCATGTGTGCCTCGATGTGACTCACAAAGATCCCGAAGAGACCAAACATCACTTCCCCAATATCTACGCGAAATGCCTCAGTATCGGCATCGATATCACGAAGCAGTATATCCCTGTGGCACCCTGCGCACATTATATGTGCGGCGGTATCAAAGTCGATCTGGACGGACAGTCGTCTATCCGTCGTCTCTATGCCGTGGGCGAGTGCTCGTGTACGGGTCTGCATGGCGGTAATCGTCTGGCATCCAACAGCCTCATCGAGGCCGTTGTGTATGCAGACGCTGCGGCTAAACATAGCCTCTCGGTTATCGAGAACTACGATTTCAACGAGAAGATCCCTGCTTGGAATGACGAGGGAACGTTGAGCAATGAAGAGCGCGTGTTGATTGCGCAGGATGTCAAAGAAGTCGGACAGATCATGTCCACGTACGTGGGTATCGTGCGCTCGGATCTGCGTCTGCGCCGCGCATGGGAACGGCTGGACTTGCTTTACGAAGAGACCGAAGATCTCTTCAAACGCGGCAAAGCGGA
>JAEEGH010002330.1_pt1 | contig 51576 bp, 47 predicted proteins | sample 9134181 | NCBI WGS metagenome assembly JAEEGH01 (sample SAMN16246544, study PRJNA631951) | gut metagenome | biome: gut microbiome; feature: rumen; material: DP-attached | host: Bos | place: Iran: Karaj | collected 2018-10
TTCAACCCCATGGAGTTGAAGATCAGGGTCAAGAAGATTATTCCTTAACATATTTTATATATATGATAGGTGTAGTATATCTCGGTAGTAATCAGGAAACCCAGGAAAGGTTGAGATACATTCCTGGTCGACTGGTTCAATACGCCAAGAATTACAAAGAGGCTGCTGCTGCCTGTTCTACTCATGTACGCAATGAGCATTTCATTGTGTTTTATGAGCAGACTGTTCAGGCTGAAGACGTTACTGCCATCACCTATCTCAAGAAGCGCAACAAGAGTATCTACATCATTCTTCTCACCCATGAGTTGTCGATGGATGACCGCAAGGTTTATCAGAAGTGTGGTATTAACGATACGGCAGATATCAACGCCTCTATCACCGAACTCAATAAGAAGATCACTTTTATTGCTGACCGCGAGGTGCAGTTGTTTGATGACCAGGATCCCCGTTACAGGATGCTGAAGTTCAAGATTCCTGTATGGAAACGCCTCTTCGACATCTTCTTCTCAGCCCTGGCTATCATTATTCTTTCGCCGGTATTCCTGATTACGGCCATTGCCATTCGTCTGGAGAGCAAGGGCCCCATTATTTTCAAGTCCAAGCGTGTCGGTACCAATTACACCATCTTCGATTTCCTTAAGTTCCGTTCCATGTACTGTGATGCTGAGGAGCGTCTGAAGGAGGTAGCCAAGGAGGCCGGCAACCAATATCTGGACAAGAGTGGTGAACAGAAGAAGGAGGAAGAAGAGCATACCATCACTGCCCCACTTGGTGCTGAGGCTGAGATGATGATGATGGATCTGGGCATGGAGTCCGACATGATGATCAGCGACGACGAGGTCATGTTGGTAGGTGACGACTACGTAGTAGCCGAGAGCGACTATGCTAAGGAAAAGCAGGAAGAAATTGAAAGTGCATTCGTAAAAATCGAGAACGATCCCCGCATCACCAAGGTGGGCAAGTTCATTCGCAAATATAGTATCGACGAGCTCCCGCAGCTCTTCAACATTCTCAAGGGCGACATGTCGATTGTCGGCAACCGTCCCCTTCCTCTCTACGAAGCTGAAAAACTCACAGCAGACAAAAGTATCGACCGTTTCATGGCTCCTGCAGGACTTACCGGTCTCTGGCAGGTTGAGGAGCGTGGCAAGGGCGGTATGATGTCAGCCGAGGAGCGTAAACAGCTGGATATCGAGTACGGTCGCAACTACAGCTTCAAGCTGGATATGCAGATCATCTTCCGTACGCTGACAGCATTTGTTCAGAAAAATAACGTTTAAATAAATCAAATCATACATTAACCCATAACACAATGAACAAGTTTAAACGACTAATATTCATGGCAGCCATCGTCGGAGCGAGCACTCAGGCCTACGCTCAGTTCGACGAAAGTGGCATAGCGGCTGGATTCTTCGATTCCAGCAATGATAAAGAAATCAATTTCTCAGAATTCCACCTGCCGCCACTGGCTATTTTGTTTGAGAATGCAAAGGCTACGCCACAAATTATGTCTTTGGAAAAGGCCCGTCAAATTGCCCAGGCTGAAGTTGCAAAACAAAAAAGGCATATTTTCTCATATCTGACTGCACATGCCAGTTTCAGTTATGGTAAGGGTGACATGTGGGGATCAAATAGTTCTGCATATTCGCCGGTATTAATGCAGTATCAGGGAACTGAAACAAATTATTGGAATTTAGGTGTTAATTTGTCACTTCCTGTGGAAGACATCCTAGATTTAACGTCAGCTGTTAAACGTAAGAAATTAGAAGTTGACAGGGCAGTGATAGCCAAAGACATAGCTTTTGATAATTTAAAATTACAGATTGCAACTTTATTTGTAAAAATCACAAACGATCTTGTAACACTAAAAACTTTAGGCGAATCAGCCGCCGCATATCAAGGTGCAGGTGCTTTAAATCGTGAGGATTTTGAAAATGGCAATATGGACATTGCTGCCTATGCGGACACCAAGAGATTTGAGGCAGGTCAGGTTTCTGGTTATCAAACACTTCAAACTTCTATCACAACGGACATTTTAACTTTGGAGATTTTAACACACACACCGATTATTACAAACTCAACAACCGAAATTTCATTAGACCAAAAAGAAAATAAGTCAAGCAAAGAAATTGCCAAAGAAAACAAAGCTGTAGAGAAACGAATTAAGAAAGCTGTCAAAGAAGAAGATAAAAAAGAAAAGAAGTTAGCAAAAGCAGAGGCTAAAGCAGAAAAGGCCGCAGCTAAAGCAGCAAAGAAACAGAATAAGTAATTAAATTCAGAAAAGATTATGGATTTATTCAGATATATCGTTAGGTTCTTATACAAAATTCGTTGGTATCTCATCATCCTGCCACTCATTGCATTGGTAGTAGCATGGTTTTCTACGCGTCACATGGAGCGTGTTTACAACACCAACACCACGATTTATACGGGTATGATTACAGCTTACAATATAGAAGGTGGAACAGGTTCTGCAGGAGGTCAATCACAGACTAATATGACAAACTTGATGTTGTTAATTACCACTGACGCAACGATTCACGAGGTGTCACTTCGCCTCTTTGCTCGTTGTATGATGTATGGTAATCCTAATAAGGACAACAACTATATTTCTGCCGAACATTTTCGTCAGTTAAGCAGCAGTGTACCTGCAGAAGTAAAAGCACTCATTAATCATAATAGCGAAAATGCCACCTATGCCAATCTGAAGGCTTATGAAAAGCCCTCTGCAGATAACTATATTTTCGGTTTAACCAATTACCATCAGTGGTTTGGAATCAATAGTATCACAGCTCGTCTGAAAGTGATTCAACTCAACAAATCCGATATCATTGACATCGGTTACTCTGCCAATGATGCAGGAATCGCTTATAACACCTTGGATATTTTGAACGAGGTCTTTGCTCGTCAATATGCTCAACTTCGTTATGGCGAAACAAATAATGTCATCAAATTCTTTGAACGTGAGGTGGCTCGTTTGTATCGTATTCTAACCAATGCGGAAGACGATTTAATTCGCTACAATGTTGAAAAACGTATTATTAATTATGGAGAGCAGACTAGAGCTTTAACAGGTTTGGATGCTGCCCAACAAACTTCGGATAACACATTGTTAATTGACAAAACCACAACACGAGCCCTGATGGACTATTTGGAGCGCCAATTAGGTGATCGTGCAAAAATCATTAAAGCAAATAAAGATTTCACGAATCAAGTTACAGATATATCTCGAATTCAGTCTCGCATTTCCAACCTTCGCCTCATGAGTAGTGAAGGCGGAGGCTCTGGTGTCGAATCTCAAATGGAACTCGCAAAAGCAGAGCGTATGCTGCAAGAGGCCACAGCAAATGTCAAGGGGCTTGTAAAAGATATTGAAGCTGGTACGTATAGTACAGAGGGAGGCGTTAAAGCAAGCGAAATGATTGATAGATGGTTAGACCAAGTTCTGCTTCTTGAAAAGACAAAAGCCCATGAGAGTGCTCAAGATATTATGCGCCAGAAGTTAGATAAGCAAATCCTTTATTATGCTCCAATTGGAGCCACATTAGCTCGAAAAGACAGGCATATCAGTTTTATTGAAGGCAACTATATGGCGATGTTAAATTCGTTGAATGCAGCTCGTTTGCGTCAAAAGAACCTACAAATGACCACAGCAACTCTTCGAGTACTCAATCCCCCTATGTTCCCAATGAATGCACAACCTACTAATCGTATGATGATTCTCTTAGGTGCATTTATGCTCACATTTGTGTTGACAGCTATGTACTTCTTTATTATAGAGCTACTCGACAGAACATTACGTGATCGTATGCGTTCGGAGCGAATCACCAAGATTCCTGTCATGGGTTGTTTCCCAAAAGAAAGTACATTACGATATCGTCGTTTTAACAAAACGATTGCCGACATGGCATTGCGCAACCTCAGTAAATCGTTACTTCCTCATTTTAAGGAAGGACAGCAGAATGTGCTCAACTTGTTGTCCACCGATGCTGCCAATGGTAAGAGCTATATTGCCCAGGAACTGGAAAACTATTGGATATCAATTGGGCTGCAGGTCCGTCGTTTGACTTACGATGAAGATTTTTTGGCAGAAGATAGTCGTTTCATCATGGCCAATGATATTAAAGACATTTGTCCGGATATCTTACCCAATGAGATAGCGATTATTGAATATCCAAATCTGGATGACAATTCCATCCCTTCAGGATTGTTAAATATGGGAACTATTAATATGATAGTGACTCGCGCAAACCGCACATGGAAAGATGTAGATCAGAAAGCTTTAAAGGAATTACAATCACAGCTGAAAGATCAAAATACATTGTTTATGTATCTTACAGAAGCTCAGCGTTATGCTGTTGAGGAATTTGTCGGTCAACTACCTCCATACACAAAGTTCAACAACTTTGTCTACCGTATGTCACAGATGGGACTTACTGCTGTTGAGAATAGTCATGCAAAGTAAATAATGACAAGCAATTATCTATCATTCACAAAAGAAAACAGAGGAAAAGTATTTTTACTTTTTCTTCTGTTTTTTCTTGCTCTTTATGAATTTAAAGACGCAGGCTTTTCAAACTTTGCTATTGTCTGCTTATCACCAATCGCAGTTCTCTTTGTCTATGTAGTATTCAAATGGCGCATGGCTACTTTTTGGATGTTAATTATAATCAATTATTTGATTCCTTTTAAGAATATTGATTGGCATATGCCGGCATCTCTCATAGACGAAGTTATTGAATTGCTTTTAATTGGAGTAGCAATTATTGACAGCCGAAAAAGCCCTCATTTTGATAGAGCATTAAACACAATGCTAGCAGCCATTTTAATATGGTTAGGCTTTTGCTGTATCGAAATATTCAATGATACTTGTGGATTAGGAATGAATTTCACTGCATGGTTTACTGGAGCGCGCCTCTTGGCAATACAACTATTATGGATAATTCTTGTCTTCAGTTTATACGTTGATTCACCAAAGATTCTTATTACCTTTATAAAACTTTGGGCATGTTTTTCACTTTTTTCCGCATTTTGGACTTGGAAAATGAAGACTTTTGGGCTAACACCTTCAGAAATGTCATTCCTGTACGGACCAGGTCAACGTACCCATCTTCTTAATGCTGGGACATTAATTAGATATTGGTCTACATTCACAGACGCTGCGAACTATGGTTGTCATGCAGCAGGTGCTGCGGTTTGTTTCTTGATAATAGGAATAATGACTAAAATTAAAAAGGAAAAATTTTTCTTTTTTCTAGTTTTTGCAGCTGTAACATGGGGAATGTTCCAATCAGGAACAAGAACTGCAATATTTTGCATGATTGCAGGATTTGCCGTATTTCTTTTATTATCCAAATCCATTAAGATTATGGTTCCAAGTGCCATATTGGGAGTATTCTTTCTTTTCATCCTCATATTTACCAATATAGGGAACGGAAATCAACAAATAAGAAGAATGCGTTCTGCATTTAATAAAGATGACCCATCTGCAAATGTACGTGAAATAAATAAAGTAGCAATCGCAAAGTATATGAAAGATGCGCCATGGGGTATTGGCATAGGAATGTTTTCTGACAACATACCAGCAAATAACAAATATAGGTTATTATCAGAAATTCCACCTGATTCTGAATATGTATTCATATGGGTAAGGACAGGGCCAATAGGTGTATCTATATTTGCTTTCTGCATGGCTCTTATGCTTGCAGGTGCATGTTATATTGTCATGTTCAAATTAAAGAACAGATCCCTGATTGGTATCGGTGCAGGTTTTTGTGCGGCATTTACTGCCATACAATTAGGAGGCTATGCTAATCAGGTTATTTTTCAATATCCTAACGGTGTAACATTCTATGGAGGACTTGCTATAGTCTATTTACTTCCCTATATAGAACCAGAATGGATAAAATATGAAGAAGAAAAAATTGCAGAACAAGAAGAGAAGAAACGACTTAAATTAGAAAAAAAACTTGCATCAAGAGTGTGAATTATCCATCATTACAGTCAATTATAACGGTATCAAAGATACCTGTGAATTAATTGATAGCATTACCTTTACAGACGACATGGAGGTGATTGTGGTTGATAATGCATCAACAGAAGATGAAGCTGCTTTGATTTCGCAACGTTTTTCTCAAGTAAAGACTATCCGCAGTAATAAGAATTTAGGTTTTGCCGGTGGCAACAATTTGGGGATTAAATCATCAAAAGGTAAGTATCTTTTATTAATAAACAATGATACATATTTAAAAGAGTTCAATATCCAGGCATTGATAGATCGTGCAGAATCATCCCCTCAAATTGCCATCGTCTGCCCTAAAATACGTTTCGCATGGGACAATAACCCTATTCAATTTGCAGGCTATACGCCATTATCTGAAATAACAGTTCGAAATCATGCTATAGGTTTTGGCGAAGAAGACTTAGGGCAATACAATACACCCCACCCTACTCCATATGCACACGGCGCCGCCATGCTGATTAAGCGAGAAGCAATGGAAAAAGTTGGGCTCATGCCCGAATGCTATTTTCTCTATTATGAAGAAATTGACTGGTCAATGATGTTCACACGTTCTGGTTATGAAATATGGTACGAACCAGCATGCGCCATCTACCATAAAGAAAGTCAGAGCACAGGCCAAAGCAGCCCTTTGCGCACATACTATATTACCCGCAACCGTTTGTTTTTAGTAAAACGCAACTGGAGATATATCTATAAATATTTGGCTTATATATATTTAGTAGGTTTAGTCGCTTTGCGTGACATAATAAAATATCTCTTCCAAGGGAATTATAGTTTTGCAAAAGCTACGATTAGTGGAATAAATGATTTTACCTTTCAACAATAATATATGAAGGACTTTAATTTTTGGATACTACTATATATAGTCGATTGGACGCTATTTGCGTTTGTCGCTGGCACAATCCTCTATCTGGGAGTCTTTGCCATAGCTTCATTATTTAATCGGAACACAGTATTTAGCAAAGCAAAAACACAAAACCGCTTTGTAATCCTGATTCCATCCTACAAGCAAGACGATGTCATTGAGCACACTGTGGCATCTATCCTTGGTCAGGTATATCCGATGCGCCTCTTTGATGTCGTAGTGATTTCTGATCATCAGAGCGAAATGACCAATATGAAATTGGCCCAATACCCTATCACCCTACTTACCCCAGATTTCGAAGAAAGCACCAAGGCAAAGTCTCTCCAATATGCCATTTTGAATCTACCAGAATTTAAGATTTATGATATTGCTTTGGTTCTGGATGCCGACAACATTGTTGGTCAAGAATTCCTAACCCAGGTTAACAATGCCTTTGAGACTGCAGCCACCAAAGCCATTCAATTACACCGAATATCTCGTAATCGCGATACTGCCGCCGCCCGGATGGGATCGATCTTCGAAGAAATAAACAACAACATTTTCCGCCGTGGCCATATCATCATGGGTATGTCTGCTGCATTGGCAGGCTCTGGAACAGCCTATGATTTCAACTGGTTTAAAACCAATGTTATGAAGGCCAAAACAGCTGGTGAGGATAAGGAGATGGAAGCCCTTTTATTACGTCAAGGCTATTTCATCGATTACTTTGACAGCATCTTAGTTTATGGTGAGAAAAAGCGTTCGACCGTTAAGATGAACGAACAACATGGACGTTGGGCATGGCAACAAATTCAGAATTTTGTTCGCAACATCAAATTCTTACCTGGAGCCATTTTCCGCAAACAATATGATTTGGCAGACAAAATCATTCAATGGATGTTAGTTCCACGAACAACAATGGTCGGAATTATAATGTTGATGAGTATAATCCTACCATTTATCTATATGACATTGGTTATCAAATGGTGGATATTGGGCTCATTAGCTCTATTCATTTTTGCTTTAGCGACACCTGACTATTTAGTAGACGAGATGTGGGATAAGACCTTTCTTCGTTCTCCTTTTGTAACACTTTGGGGAATCATCAGCACCAAATTTCTTGGTAATAATTTAACCTTTAAAAAGAGTAACAAATGATGATGTGGCATATATTTCATATTGTTGACATCACCTTATGGGTAATCTTCTTAGGTTCTGTAGCATATGTAGCTTTCTTTGCTATCATATCTCTTTTTTATGAGAAAGAAGATCGCATTGCCAACCATGCCGCAGCACTCAGCAACAAAATGAACAAGTTCCTCATTCTCTACCCCGCCTACAATGAGGATCGCGTCATCATCAATGCCGTTGAACATTTTTTGGAACAAGATTATCCCAAAGATCATTATACAGTTACTGTCATCTCTGATCATATGCAGCCTGAGACTAATGATTATCTCCGTTCTTTGCCCATCACACTTCTCACACCTACATTTGAGAAAAGTTCCAAAGCCAAGGCCATGCAATATGCAATCAATGAAGTGGAGGGAGATTTTGACAACGTCGTCATCCTAGATGCTGACAATGTAGTGCGCCCCGAGTTTCTGTCACAATTGAACGTGTTGTGTACAGTTTATGAGGCCATTCAATGTCACCGTTGTGCTAAAAATGCCAATAACGATGTAGCTGTTCTCGATGGTGCCAGTGAAGAAATCAACAATACCATTTTCCGTAAAGCCCATAACCGTCTAGGTCTTTCATCTGCTCTTATAGGCTCTGGTATGTGCTTTAGCTACAAGCTCTTTAAAGAAAATGTCTTTAAGCTTTCTACAGCTGGTGAGGATCGAGAGATGGAAGCACTTTTACTTCATCAGGAGATTTATATCAAATATGCTCCTGATATTCATGTATTTGATGAAAAAGTAAGTAGCCAAGATAACTTTCAAAAGCAACGCATGCGTTGGATGACTGCTCAAATGCAAAGTCTATTAAGTAATCTCCCTAAAATTCCAGAAGCAATTATTCACGGCAAAATAAACTTTATTGACAAGACCATCCAGCAGGCTCTCATCCCTCGCTCTATCTTGGTTGTATTACTGACTGGCTTCTCTATTTTCGTCACGCTGACTATTCCTGACTGGTGCGAAAAATGGTGGGCTCTCCTCGGCATTTTAGCCGTCTCACTATTCATTGCCATCCCCAGCCAGCTCCGCCTTCGCTCCTTTAGCAAAGTTCTCGCCATCCCCGGTCTCGTCCTCCGCATGTTCAAGAACATCCTCCACCTCGACCGTAAGAATACGGACTTCATTCATACTCAACACGGATAACCTATGAGTATTATTATGTATTTTATCTAAGACCACAAGGAAGTACTAGAAGCGCAATCAATGATATTCACAATTGGACGAAACATTTTGATAGTTAACAACTTTATTGGCGATACATGAATCAAGCACAAGATATCCTTTTTCATTAAGATGCATTAGTCCTTCATCATATAGTCCCCTTATATCTCGATAGCCATCTGGATTCCAATCGTTACTCCTGATAGTAATAACTTTGTCTTTCCATCCTTGTTCCTTTAACAAATTATCATATGCCTCTCTATAATCATTTATGCAGTCCATCTTAGACCATGTTAATAACATAGATGCGAAGTATAGTAGCTTTATTTCTCTACTTCTACGTTTAAAAGATAAACGTATGTCATAAGAAGGTATTTCTAAGATAATTGGTATTATCTGATTCTGTAATAGAAGATCTATAATCAATCTCATATTCTGTTTATAATACCCCTTTCCCATTTTCCTATCAGAATCATTAATCCCTGCAACAACAAAACAGAAGTTGGGTCCCCATTCAATTACTTCTTTCATTGAATCATTTCTAAAAATGCCATAATAGACATTCTTTGAGGTCAATCCACTTATCCCTGAAGTTTTTACAACAGTTGGTCTTCCTGTTGAAAAACAAACAAGAGAATCTAAAACGCATTTATTTCTCTTATGCCCATCAGCCCAACTATCACCAATATATGCGATACGGATAGTATCATCATGATGACGCTTGATAATAATCTCGCTTTGCTCTTCTGCAGGAGTATAATAAGGAATGCAATGTAAACAACCTATACCTACAACAAGGCCCCAAACTGCCATTATTAAATATACAAACCGTCTCATATTTCATTTTTTTTGCAAAAATAAAAAAAATAATAATATAATGAACAGAATCCCCCAAAAAAATACTACTTTTGCAAAACAAATAAAGAAATGGCTAATAATTCAAGAAACAATTATATTTCTATTGCGAAGGCATTAGGTATCATTCTAATGGTAGTAGGGCACTCAGGATGTCCTTCTGCTTTTGGCCGGTTCATATATTTATTTCACATGCCACTTTTTTTCGTATGTTCCGGCTATTTCTTTAAAGAAATAACAAACCGTACTACTCTCATCGCTTTTTATAAGAAAAAATACAAAGGCTTATATGTACCCTACCTAAAATGGAGTATACTTTTTTTGCTACTCCATAACATATTTTTTAATCATAATATCTATAACAGCCTATCGAATAGTTACCAATATCAGTATGAAGATTTCGTTATACAGTTTCTAAAAATAGTAGCGATGACAGACTATGAATTGCTAATACGTCCTTTTTGGTTTATAAAAGAACTACTATTATCGTCAATATTAGTTTCAACAATATCTTGCGTAACATCAGGCATTAATCAAGAAAAGAAAATAGAGTTCATTTGGCTTATTATGATATTACTATCTATTTTCTCAAAAATAATAAGGCCAATACCAATTATTGGTGACGCATCAATACTACTATTTAGCATTGTGTATTTCTACACAGGAATACTATTAAACAAATATAAGAATCATATTAGGTTCACATATTCGACATTCATTATCTGTTTTATTACAGTATTCATTGGTAGTCATTATTATATTGGTAGCATTGATATGAGATACACAACAATATATAATATCATACCCTATTATTTATTATCAATTTCCGGTATTATAATGACCTTTTGCGCTTCCACTAAATTAGAAACAACTATAATAAATAAAACCTTATATTATATTGGAAATCATACTATCTATATCTTGGTTTTAAACTTACTTGCATTGAAGCTTGGAAATCTAATTAAAATATGGATATATAATATGCCAATAGAGAGGCTCTCCTCTTATACTATTATTACAGAGCATAATTCATGTTTCTGGGTTATATATTCAATGATTGGTATTTTATCACCTCTTTTTGTTGAACAATTATATAGGAGGTTTATTTTAAAACTAAAAAATTCAATCTATAATTTGTATAGAAGAAAAAAATAGTGTATATTTGCACTAAAATATATAATATGGAAAAGAACTGGGATATAATAATTACCAACAAAAGTAGCTTATTCAGTCTCGACTTAAACGATGTTTGGAAATATCGAGACCTTTTGGCTATGTATGTCAGAAGAGATATTGTCACATTCTATAAACAAACCATTTTAGGTCCCCTTTGGTTTGTGATTCAGCCTGTTCTAACTACCATCATGTTCATGTTTGTTTTTGGTGGCTTAGCAGGCATATCTACAGATGGGATTCCTCAAGCAGTATTCTATTTAGCTGGATTGGTATGTTGGAACTATTTCCAGGATTGTTTAAGTAAATGCTCTGATACTTTTAATGCCAATCAAGCAATCTTTGGCAAAGTATATTTCCCCAGATTAGTAGTCCCATTATCAATTGTCATATCCAATCTGATTAAAATGGCAATCCAGTTTGCACTATTCATAGTAGTATATTTCTACTATTTCGCATCTGGCGTAGACTTCCACCTCAATGCTGCTATATTATTTGTTCCCCTAATGATTGTAATGCTAGGCTGCCTAGGTTTGGGCTTTGGTATGATCATTTCATCAATGACTACCAAATATCGCGATTTACGATTCTTGATAACATTCGGAGTGCAGTTATGGATGTATGCTACTCCTGTAATTTACCCACTCTCGGTTATGAAAGAAACCTATCCCAAATACATTTGGGTATTGGTAGCGAACCCATTAACTGCCATTCTTGAAACCTTCAAATACGCTTTTACAGGTGTTGGCGAGTTCAATTGGATATACTTAGGATATAGCATCTTATGTACCATCATTATTCTCCTACTTGGTATTGTTATATTCAACCGAGTACAACGCAATTTCATGGATGTAATTTAATACAGAAAGATTATGAGCAATACTGTTATAGAATTCAACAATGTAGGTAAACAATATATTCTTGGTTCCATCGGTACTGGCACATTAAGCCAGGATCTCAACCGTTGGTGGGCCAATATCCGAGGTAAAGAAGATCCTTTCTTAAAAATCGGTGACACCAATGACCGGACCCAAAAAGGAGATAGCCGATTTGTATGGGCACTTCGCAATATAAATTTCAAAGTTGACCAAGGTGATGTTGTAGGTATCATCGGAAAGAATGGCGCAGGTAAATCTACACTTTTAAAAATCCTAAGCCGAGTCACATCTCCTACTATTGGTGATATAAAAATAAAAGGCCGCATTGCATCTTTATTAGAGGTCGGCACTGGTTTTCACCCTGAGATGACAGGTCGTGAGAACATTTTCATGAATGGCTCTATCATGGGTATGACTAAAGCAGAAATCAAAAGCAAGTTCGACGAAATCGTAGACTTTGCAGGAGTAGCCAAATATGTGGATACTCCGGTCAAGAGATATTCATCAGGCATGATGGTACGACTTGGCTTTGCAATTGCAGCCCATCTAGAGCCCGAAATACTTGTTGTAGATGAGGTTCTTGCTGTTGGTGATGCAGAATTCCAGAAGAAAGCTATCGGGAAAATGCAGAATATTAGTAAAGGAGAAGGACGTACTGTCCTATTTGTAAGCCACAATATGGCAGCAGTTAAAAGTCTTTGTAAAAGAGGAATTGTCTTAGAGAATGGCCAACTTGCATTTCAAGGCGATATTGATGATAGCTTGCGTTACTATTTGCAGAGTGGACCTCATAATGAAGGAGGGAAGATTATTGATGCTATCAATCAACATAAAACGAGCCTTCATTTTGAAAAAATAATGATAAATGGAACAGATAAAGCATTAAGTACCATACCTAGTACACAACATACGCTTTCACTATTAATAGAAGGTTATTCTGATGAGGATTTGAAAACAGACATCATTTTCAAACTCAAAAATAAATCTGAAGTTACATTGGCATCACTTGCCGAAGGTTATTACAAAGGTACACTAATCACAATATCAAAAGGTCACTTTTGTATCAACAAAACTATACAACTGCCGAAATTTCTTAGTGTAGGACGTTTATATTGTGACCTTATGATGCATAACCCAAGAGTTGAATGGCATCTTCAAGCCCCAAATTGTTGTAGTCTTGATTGCGAAGGTTATCAAGAAGAATTTGGTTTTATTATTGATCAGGGAACTTATGGATTAATGGGAATGGAAACATTATGAAAACGAAACTAATTGCATGGTATTTACCCCAATATCATTGTATTCCTGAAAATAATGTTTTTTGGGGGGAAGGTTTTACCGACTGGGTAACAGTCAAGAAAGCCAGACCGTTATTCAAAGGTCATCAGCAGCCCAAAACACCATTAAACAATAATTACTACGATCTTTCAATCAAAGAAAACGTAACTTGGCAGGCAAAATTGGCTAAAGATTATGGTATCTACGGCTTTGGCATCTATCATTATTGGTTTAACAATGAGAAAAACCTTCTGACAAAACCTTTAGAAATAATCTACAATAACAAAGAAATAGATATTCATTATTTCATGGCGTGGGACAATGCTAATTGGAAAAGAAGTTGGAGCGCAATTGAAGGAAACTCATGGGCTCCTATAGCCGATAATGATCAAAAAACAAGTAAGGAAAGTGGTATTTTGATTCCATATATTTTAGGCAACGAATCTGATTGGAAGAATCATTACAACCATTTACTTCCTTATTTTAAGGATAAAAGGTACATAAAGGTAGACAATAAGCCCATGTTCACCATTCTACAATATGACGAAAGCATAGAGAAAATGTGTCGATACTGGTATACCCTTGCTCAAGAAGATGGATTCTGCGGCATATATTTCATCTTCAAAAACAAAAGATGGTTTGTTTGGGGCGATGATGCTATTCGCTTTAATTACGAGCCCCATTACAACGGATGGCTTAATCCCACCATTTGGGAACGTAAAATTGAAAAAATAAGAAAGAATCTGCATCTGCCAATAAAAAACAATTATTATAGCTACGATACAATCTGGAGAAGAATTATTAAGAATGCGAAGGAAACTACCAAGAATGAATATCTAGGAGCCTTTGTTGGATATGATGATTCTCCACGCCGTTCAATAAGAGGGAAAATCGTCAAGGGAGCCTCACCCTATAAATTCAAAAAATACTTATCTCAATTACTAAGAATATCCAATAATCAAGGAAAGGAATTCATATTTATCACTGCATGGAATGAATGGGGAGAGGGTGCTTTCTTAGAACCAGACACTATAAATAAATACGACTACCTTGCCGTAATCAAAGAACTTGCAAATAAGCAATAAGTTAAAATTATGTAGCTAAGAAAACTGAATTAACAAATAATATATTTCCACCATCATCTTTTATCTTTAAAACATAAGCAGAAGTAAGAACCTCCGCCAAATATCCAGAAACTCTATAATAGCACCCTTCAGTCAGAGGATTAATACACCAGCAAGAGGAAACCATGCTTTTCATCTGCAAGTCAAGAACATCAAACACTAACTTACAATAGTTTTCGAAAATATCCCACTTCATAACAAACATATTTGCTGCATATAGTTTATGTGAGTTCAATGTCTTGATTAAATATGGGTAGAAACTAGGATAATTCCTTGATACAACATCTTTAAGTGACTTTATGTGATCCATCCCAATCTCCCTAAAATGTTGTTCCAAATTTTGGCTAGATTCTATATATGGTCTCGGTACCACGATGTCGTAATCGCCTTTCTCCAATTTACTTTTTAATTTATCCGAAAAATCAAGTACCATATTCCTAAACATATCACAATCCCAGACGACAGTTTGTTCTTGATAAGAATAGTGACAACCCGGATCTATTATTTTCCGTATTTTCTTTTTATAGAAATGATATTTCTCTTTCAATCGGCTCTTGAGTGGCATAGGTTTAAAGGTAAAATAGCGCCGATAATGACATAAGCCGACATAATCAGCTTCAAGGTTTTTCCATCCCCAATATGCTCCTGTCATTTCACAATAAACAGAGTTGAGTTCAGAAATATTGTCACCTACATTATCCCCAGAAATGCCCAAGTTTTCCTTCGATAGACTCTTACCAACATGAATAGGAAGATACACATCATTACTTATTATAAGCCCCGGCTTGTGATGAGCAACCAATATTTTTATATTCATAGTGCTATTAATATTTTTATCGTGACACAAATAACATATTATCTTAAATACCATTTCCGAATTATCAACTCTTTTCTCCTTTGCCATCTTGCATACCAATATGAAAACTTTCCCCATGGGAATGGAGGACGATCATAAATCTCAAAAGATGCTGTCGCTTGGTCAAAACTAAGATGCGTTAGAATTCTATCAGATACAAAACGTCCTTGTATTAAACCGCCAGCTCTTAAGGATGGAAGCGTCCTCTCAATATAATGATATGGATAATAAGTCATACAATAATTGCCATAAGTTTCAAACTCAGAGAACCCCATTGGACTGACTGATTCTGGTTCCAAAGCATAAATAATCTTTTCAAACCAAGTTTTTCCTGTCAAATGAGAATTTGACTGAATTGTATTAATAAGATCTATCATTATAGACTTATTAAACATCATGTTTTCTGCAATATATGAACGACTATTTGTCTTTGTAATCCTCAATAATCTCTCTATAGCGACAAAGTAAGGATCATGATGTTCTGTTTTCATAGTGAAATAGGGTATGCCTTTTTCATCAAAGAAGTTTATCTTACGAAGTGGAATCGTATCAGAATCCCATGAAAGATAGTAATTTGTATCACAATATTCAGAAAGAGCAAAAGCCATTTTCAAAAACTGTTGGAAATACCAACCTGCACGCGATAATGTTCTATTTAATTCCTTAAACCTATCTTGTATTATATCCAAAGAAAGGCCTTCTACTAGACAGTTTTCATCCAAGATAATACATTTATCATCTTCAGTTATCTCTTTGGAAAGGAATTGCATAAACCTAATATCTATTATGATATAAATCTTTTCCGGAGTAAGATATTTTCGTATATATCTTATTGTCTTTCTTAAAAAAGAAAAGTCTCTAAAGATTGCAGGAATTATAATATTATACATAATAAACCCTATTTTTCTGCAAAAATACGAAAATAATCTGATAACATACAACATATCTTAAAAAAAAAAACTATTTTTGCAAAAAAAAACATCAATGAGATACTCTGTCATTACAATTAATTACAACAATGAATATGGCTTAAGACTGACCATCAATAGTGTTATGTACCTAACTTACACTGATTTTGAATTTATTATCATTGATGGAGGTTCAACTGACGGTAGTTTGGAGGTCATTAAAGAGTATGAAAATATCATTACTTATTGGAATTCCGAGAAGGATAATGGTGTTTATCATGCTATGAATAAAGGTGTTGTTCAGGCTCATGGTGACTATTGCATTTTTATGAACTCTGGCGATTGTTTCCATTCGCCAGATGTATTAGATTCCATTGCTAATTATGAAGAAGACATAATTTGTGGAAAAATCATCAAAGGTAATAATACCAAAGCAAGTGGATTATATAAGTCTTCTATAACATTGGTTGATCTCATGAGAGCCAGTCTCCCCCATCAGGCAATGTTTATTAAAAGAGAATTGTTACTAAATCATCCTTATGATGAACATTATAGAATCCTTTCTGATTGGAAATTCAGCCTTGAAGCCATCGTATTCGACAACTGTAGTTTCCGTAATAGTGATGTCATCGTTGCAAACTATGACATAACTGGCATTAGCACCAATTCTAACGGATTGCTTCCTAAAGAAAGGGAACATATCCTTAAAGAGATGTTCCCACCACGCATCATTGCAGACTATCAACGTTTGTATCCTGTAGATGATGAACTTCTTGATCAGGCTCTTCTATTAACTCAGACAGTAGGAGCGAGAAAAATGGTAAAACGTTTCTCGAGCCTCGTTTTACGTCTAATAAAAAAAAATAAAAAGCTATGGATGTAAGTGTAATTATTCCTGTTTACAATACCGAAAAGTATTTAGCTACTTGTATCAATAGTGTATTACAACAAGAGAACGTCTCTTTGGAAATAATTCTTGTTGATGATGGATCTACAGATTCGTCAGCAAGCATATGCGATAATTATGCAAACAAACACGATAACATCAAGGTCATCCACATCCAAAACTCTGGTCCGGCAACAGCAAAGAATGAGGGATTGAAATATGCACAAGGTAACTATATCGCCCTTACTGACAGTGACGATAAGATGGAGCCTTTAATGCTTCATAAGATGGTTTCTGCGGGCTACAAATATGATGCAGATATCATCTGCTGTAACTACAAACAGATTGATGAGCAAGGGCAAATTTCACATCTTAACAGTACTTTCATGCAATACGTACTGAATCATGAAGAGGCTTTGATTCATTTCTTCTCTAAAGATTTAATCTACTCTCAATGCTGGACAAAGATTTACAAACGACAGATGCTCATTGATTATCACATTGAGAATGATCCTGGCTTGCGCACTGACGAGGACTTTATCTTCAACATCAAAGCATTTACAAAAGCTAAGACAACTGTCATTGTTGATGAACCACTCTATGAATATACACACCGCGAGAACTCTCTCGCCCACGCATATTTCAAGGTAAACATCAGCCAGTATATTGATAATCGTATTAAGAGGGTACAAGTAACTCAAGAGGCTATTAAGAACGAATCAAATTCTGTCAAAGAGTGGAGTATGGTTCACATTATTATGTATTACAACGAACTGTTAGGTAAAGTCGCATTATTCCCAAAATATTACTCAGATATACGTATAACCAATATATTGAGATATATCAAAGGTAACAAAACAATTCTACATAAACACTATAGATTATGTGGGTTCAGCTATACTGGAATACTTTTGATTTCATATCTTCCAAGTTGTATTTATATGAGATATAGAAAAACGAAAGTATAATCACATCCTTTCAAACAAAAGAATTCGTTTGTAAACTTCATACAACTTTTCTGTGACAACAGCCGTTGCATACTCATTGAATTGTAGGGTACGATTAATGATGCCCAATCCCGACTTTTCCATCTTTATCGCTTTTCTTACACAATCACGCACACTGGCTGCGTCGTCAACTGAGAAAACTGGATAATTCCAACGGCGTAAGATATGACCGACATTTCCACAGTCAGGCCCCACAACAACTTTTCCAAAAAGCATGGGCATTAATACGTTACCTGAATTCAGAATTTTAACACGTTGAATGAGGACCACATCAGCAGCACCATAATAATAAGGAAGAGTTTCATCACTAACAGCACGCCAAGTCCTACCTGTACATCGAATATGATAATAATGTTCATAGTACCATTTCTGTAGACATCTGAAAGGCATACGGAATCTGTGCCACCAGATATTCATAAAACTCGGAGCTAATATAACTACATTTTTTTCGTGCAGATGCTTACTTAGACTAATAATTAGTTGTCTTTCCGGTTTTGCCCGGAATGCACCAAAGCAAAGTATATAAGTACGATCCTGAGGCAGTCCCAAAAATTTCAAAGATTCTTCTCTAGATGGGAAATAGGTGTATACCGTATCATATATATGATGAGGCACAAAAATATGGGAAGCTTCTGGATACTGTTGTTCAAATAGTTTTTTACTATATTCGCCCAGATGAATAATGGCATCGCAATGCGAATAGACTATCCTCATAGATTCAGCCTTATCGGCGAACTGCTCATAGTGCGGTTCCAAATCGTGACATGTAGCTACGATCTTTACACTGGCAGACTTCATATTCTCAATATGATGGAGCAAGTCATCTTCTGAATGAGAATCTTTACCCATAAATGTCTGTGGCCAATGGAAATGCACAATATCGAAGGAAAAGATTATATCACTCCAAAAAACCTCCCTACCCCACGACACCTCACAGTCTGAATGAGACTTCTGAAGCCCTTCAATAAGGGTGAATATGTACGGATTCCCAGCATGCCAAGGATCCTCATGAACCATAAATACCTTCATATGCTGCAAAGATACAAAAAAAATAGAAAAAGTTAATTAAAAAAAAAAGGAATCAGCAAATAATTAACAAAAAAAATAGTACTTTTGCAAAAAAAAAGATAACTAACAATATGCTTTTCAATTCTATATCGTTTTTACTTTTTTTTCCAACTGTTTGCATTTTATATTGGGGATTGCCCAATAAATTCAGGAATGCATTCCTATTATTGGCTAGCTATTTATTTTATATGAGTTGGGAGCCTACATATGCGTTGTTGATTATTGTGACCTCTCTATCAACATGGTGCTGTGCTATTTACATAGATAAAACTGAAAATCACAAGAAAGCATACATCACTTTATGCATGATCATCAACCTATTTATACTATTTTTATTTAAATACTATAATTTTGCTATTGACTCAATAACATCCGTATTGTCTATCTCGGGAAATAAGTTATATATTCCACATTCAGAATTTCTTCTCCCAGTAGGCATATCTTTCTATACTTTCCAGTGTATAGGATATATTATTGATGTATATCGTAAAGACATAAAGCCAGAAAAGAATCTGGTAACTTACGCTTTATTTGTATCATTCTTTCCACAACTCGTTGCTGGTCCTATAGAAAGAGCCAAGAACCTCCTTCCACAATTTCATATAAAACAAATCTTTAATGGAGAGGCATTTATTGATGGATTGAAGATGATGATATGGGGATATTTCATGAAACTTTGCATTGCAGGAAACGTTGGCCCTTATGTTGACGCCGTTTATAACAACGTCCCTAACCACAATGGGACAAGTTTACTTTTTGCTTCGATATTCTTTTCATTTCAGATTTTCTGCGACTTCGGAGGGTATTCTCTCATAGCTATTGGCACTGCAAAATGTTTAGGATTCAAACTCATGCAAAATTTCAACCACCCTTACCTCTCTCTTTCTATTAAAGATTTTTGGCATCGATGGCATATTTCATTGTCTTCATGGTTTTCTGATTACTTATATATACCATTAGGAGGAAGCCGATGCTCGATATTAAAGCACTATCGGAATTTATTACTAACAATGCTGATTAGCGGCCTATGGCATGGAGCCAACTGGACATTTGTGTGTTGGGGAGGATTACACGGATTATTCCTAATTTGCAACTCTATTTACTCAAAATATCTCAAAAGGGGAGCACTAACACCAAAATTACTTAGAATCGTTGCTACATACGTCTTCATAGTATTCGCCTGGATTTTCTTTCGAGCAAACAATATCTCTGATGCATATACTATTATCTGTAAGATTACCACAGAACGGGGTTCTCTTTTCATTGGCGATGGAATCCCCGCATTAATTCTTCCTCTGATGATGATCATCATTCTACTCACAAAAGAGGTCAAAGACGAATATAAACCAAGCATATCTTTCATGCATCATCAAAATCCTTGGATCAGTATTCCTTCAAGTGCATTGATGATTGCAATAATCTTATTATGTGCTGAGTTTAATAGTGGGCAGTTTATTTATTTTCAATTTTAATTCCATATGAAAAAAGTAATTATCTATATTTTATGTATAATTGTCTTTTTATTAACGGCAGATTTTCTTTTAGGAATATGTAGTAGATATTATTTAAAAAACTATCAACTCACAGGAAGGTACAAGCCATTAGATAAACTTATCAAGGAGGTTAACACCGACGTCATTCTGATTGGAAATAGTGCTATTCTTAATTCTTTGGATCCACAAATAATAGAAGATAGTCTTTCCATGACTTGTTATAATGGTGGCATCGTTGGTCAAGGCATAGTTTTTTCTGAGACCATCATTGATTGCATACTTCAAAGACATACTCCTAAAATGTTTGTATTAGGAATGAGACCAGAAGAAATGGGTAGTAATATTGGTGAAGGTATTTACGATGTACTAAAGCCATACTACAAGATGGGATATAAAAGCATTGATGACCATTTTAATCAATCTGATTCATTTGAACATATTCTTCTACAATCAAACCTTATACGATATAACACAATATGGGTACGAGTTTTACTATATATGTTCTTTGATAATACAAACTATCAGGACAATGGTTTTATGCCTAATAATATACCCTCAAACCTTCCAGAGTTGAAGACCATAGAAAAATGTGAAACGCCATTAGAAAGCAAACTTAAATGTATAGAAAGGATTATAATAAAGTGCCGGGAAAGAAATATTGGCATATTCATTTGCTTTCCACCCGTTCTTATGACTTTTGAGAAAAATCCAATTCCATGTGTAAAGGCTGTTAAAAACCTTTGCACCAAATATGATGTTCCTTGCCTTATAGACTACAATAACGTTTTCTTTTCTCAGCATCCAGAACTATTTTATGATAACGAGCACGTCAACAAAAATGGAGCAGAATTATATTCGAAGATTGTATCCAGCAGAATGAGACAACTATGTAATCCTTCAAGAGAATGAAAAATACATTATTCTTTACATTATTTATTCTTGGTAGTGTTTGCTTGGTTTCGTTATACTTTTTATACCATTATTATACAGGACCAATACAAAAGCAATCATATAAGTTTTGTAATTCTACCAATGACACTATAAACATTGCATATATAGGAGACAGTTGGGCATTCTTACATAAAGATCATTCATGCCAAATTGACAAGATATTAGAGGATAGTCTCTGTCTGCCTTTTAAGATTTTCTCATACGGTCTAAGTGGTTTAACAAGCAGAGACATATATGAGAGCATATTTGAAAACGAAGATTTTAAGCAATTTCTACAGAAAAGAAACTATAAGTTCTGTTTCATTTCTGCTGGCATTAACGACACTAATATGAAAATGGACACTTCTTACTATAAAAAGAGTATGGATTACATAATACAGATTATGCTAGAAAACCACATCCGGCCAATGATCCTGGAAATACCTGATTACGATATAATTAGTACATATTATCGGTATAGACTTTGCAAAAAGTTATTTCTTCGCTTTTCTTCATGGATTACAGATAGCCCGATTGACTGCAAACAATTGTTTCGGGAAACTCTAGATGACCTAATCATTGAAAAAGGGTATATGGATAATGTTAGCATCATTCGTTACAGATCGTGGAATAAAGACAAGGCGAATGATTGGAATTCACTATATAAAGAAGACAGAATGCATCTCAATGCCAAAGGTTATGCTGTATTAGATAGCGCCATAGCTACGACAATAACAATCCACTTAAATAACTACATAAAGAAGTTATTGCAATCAGAATTAAAAATCTCCAATCCCACCAACCGTAAAATACATAACTAGCTATTACCACCAAAAGGTTACGCATCCCTTTTCCATTGCAAGCAAACCAGTACAACGAAAAAACTATTGGCAAAAAGAATAAAAATTCTAGAGAGTTGAACAACATCTGCTTCTCTGTTTATTATTATACAGAACTATCTAAATACAACCTACAAAACGGTTAAACTATACTTTCATAACAATATCTATTACAATAGCATTTTCTCAAATAACACACACCAATTAGAATTCAACCTTTGCGAATCCCGTAGATTACCACGAGAACCATTAGTTCTTCCTCCTCTTAGAAACTCGCCATTAACACCATAACGTAACTTGACACCTTTTGGTGATTCCGTACAATTTATGATAATAGAATCATCATCAATAACGACATTAGAAATAACATCTGTGCCATCTTTTCGGATGACATTAAAACCATAATTATCTGCCTTCTTGACATTGACGGTATCAAAGCATAAAGGAGAGCATGGGACATTGAAGTGAATACGAATATCATTGCCATTAACTTCATACGATAAAGGTACAAGTCCGATGTTTCGCTTTTCATTTCTAAGAATGCCTAGAGCGGATTTAGCCGCAAGGACACCTATACTCCTTTGTCCCTCAGCATCAATATGCAAAGACTCATTCACAAAATCATAGGGATAGGTGGGGCCACTTGCCCAGATGAGGGTATCATCGCGAATTAACTCCATCTGGGCTGTTGGGGTACGGGCTTCTATACCATCATAGTTATTGGGCTTATATCGCAAGCCTTTGGTGATTGTTGAAGTTTGGTAGCTGATGATACGAATATTTTCTTTTTGATGTGTAATAGCTTTGATATCAGTATTCAAGTCGTTATATATCTTATGGAAGTATTCTTTATAATCATAATCGGGATATTCTACAATATCCGATTCTCCTTGCATCCAGCAGACGGCAGGGATATAGAACTCCCACCCTCTTCTTTGGGCTTCATATCTCGCATGGGCAATCTCGGCGATGAATTTATTGTAAGGATCTACAGGTTTCATCAGCTCCTGAATCTTCTGCATCCCCAAACCGCCTGGAAATATACAAATCAGCGTATCTTCTCCTAATTGGTTTGCCAATGATTCTGCCATAGAATAGACAGATAATTCAAAAGCTTTTTTATCGTAATGAAGTAATCGCTTCAGGTATTGTTTGTATCGGCTACTATGATCGTAATAGCCAAAGACATGCCCCATATGTTCCGTAACGATTCTGCCACAGTATTTGATTCTCATAGAATCAAAATTGGTAATACGAGTAGCTTCCTCACCTAGTGCATAGCTCTGACCATAAACAGGAATACAAATTACAACTTTATGGCCAAAGCCCCTCTTCCCCACCTTATTATATATATATAAGGCTTGGCAAATGATCAGAACAACCAGGATGACAGAAAACTTATTTCGCAATTTCATCTGATTCCTTTTTTCTGCAAAAATAGTGTTTTTGGCGTACAAAACCAAATAATTCAATAAAAAGTTGACTATTTTTGTACCTACTAACCTACATATTTCATACTCATTAAAAAGAAAACGTCTTTGGCTTCTGCCAGATTCTGTTGTAAGATTATTCCGATTTCTTGACATACTTGCTATGCAAAAAGCCTTTTCTTCAGTCTCCTGCGCGCCGTTTTTTCACTCTCAAGCTCTTCCTTCTGTCAAATTTGGCACCACTTGCCAAACCGTAGGAGGTCACACATCGCATGACCGCCGTATTATTCCATGAGAATAGAGGTTATCTATGCCGCTCGTCGGTAGAATCTCAATGCATGGGAGAGTTCCTCGTGCATTGGATGATACTTGGGATACTCAATGACCACCTTCGTCTTGAGCACCTTGACGGAAACGGCAGTGAGCAGAATGCGCTCGCGGATAGTAAGCAGGGGGGCCTTCTCAAGAGCCGTGTCCTTGAACGCCCTGTCCCTGAGCGAGAGCATCAGGTTGTATGCCATGCCGTGCAGGAAGATGCGCATACGGTTGGCATTGAACGTGTGGCAGGAGAGTCTCTCACCCTTCACGCCCTCCTTGAACTGGCGTATGTACAGCTCGTCCCTGCCCCTCTGGCAATACGTTGTCTCGTACAGTGGACGCGCCTCGACGCTCCTGATGTTGCTCACGATGAACCGGATGTTGGGCTGTCCGCCTTTCTCCGTCATCTCCACCTTCACCACCACGCGCTGATAATATGTCCAGGAGCCTGCCTTATAGGCAAACTCGCCAAACTCCCGGACAGGATGCCCGAACAGCTCGTAGTCGTGCCTGACCTTCTCGGTAAGCTGCTTGACGATGGGCTTTTCCATCAGCACGCTGTTGGCCGAGAGGCCCGTGACGAAGAAGACGCCCCTCTGCAGCGTACCCGTTACCCAGTCCATCAGCTCATGCGAGCAGAAGTGGCTGTCGCCCCTGACGGTGATGGTGACCTTCGGCCATGCGGTGCGGATGGCCTCGATGAGCCACTGCAGCGTGTCGAAGACATTGGCCGTCTTGTTCCTGCGCCCGGGTTTCAGCAAGGGGAGAATCAGCCGGCCGCTGTAGCCCTCGAACACCATCAGCGGCATGTAGCAGAAACTGTCGTAGTAGGTGTTGAAGATGGTCTGCTCCTGCTTGCCGTAGGTGTCGATGTTCGTGTCGTCGCAGTCAAGGATGATGTGGCTCGGAGCCTTGCCATCATAGGAGAGAATGAACATCGTGACGAACAGTTCCTGTATAGCCAGCAGCTCATCCTCCGTCACGGAGTTCTCGAAACGGCACATCGTGGCTGACGAGCAGATGTCCTTGTCGAGGTCCTCGCTGCCCACGGCGAGCTTCATCATAGGCTCCTGGCGGTTGCGGTCGCAGTCGTTCACATCCTCATAGCCGAGGCATATCTGGAAAATGCGGGTCAGGATGATCTCCTCCAGCGAGTGGTGAACAAGATACTTGCGGCGCCTGTCAGTAATGCAGGAAGCCAGCTGACTGGCTATGGAAAGGTGCCGTTCCTCCTCGCAGAGGATGGTCAGACCACCAAAGCTGGAGAGGGTCATGCTGTTCATATGAGCCTCCATTAGAAGATTAATTACACTCTGGAGAAGATTTTTCTCCGGATTTTCTTGGTTCGTAACTGAAAAATGACTAACTTTGCGCATTGTGAGGAGTTTTGTAATTGGATACTACAAAATTAACACTTTTCTCTCTGATTACCAAAGGGATAGCGTTAAAATACCTCACATTTTTGTTTTTTAGTACGAAATATTCAGGCTAATTCACTCTGAGATATTCGATATAGTTATACATGAGGAAAACAAAGATACAAAATAGTTTTGATAATAGAAATATTTTATGTAATTTTGCATGCAGAAAATCATTATTGATATGAAGAAATTAGTTTCCATACTCGTACCCTGCTACAATGAAGAAGCATCATTGCCCAAGTTCTATGAGGAAGTCTGTAAGTTAATGAATACGATGACCAACTATGAATGGGAATTGTTTTTTATTAACGACGGCAGCCACGACAATACTATTGGTATCATTCATAATCTCTATGAAAATGACCAACGTATTTCATATATAGACTTGGCTCGAAATTTTGGAAAAGAGAAAGCCATGTTGGCTGGCTTTGATAATGTAAAAGGAGATTGTATGGTTATCATGGATGCAGACTTACAGGATCCTCCTACATTAATACCTGATATGCTAAGATATTGGGAAGAGGGTTATGATGATGTATATGCCAAACGCAGCTCACGAGGAAAGGAAAGTTGGTTAAGAAGAAAGCTTTCGATGTTATTCTATTCCTTTCTTGATCACTCTACCAATTACGAAGTTCTACGCAATGTGGGTGATTTCAGATTATTAGACAGAAAATGTATTGACGCCCTTAAACAACTACGTGAAAGTGAGCGATATACAAAAGGCCTATTTTGCTGGATAGGATACAAGAAGAAAGAAATCCTTTTCGACCGTAGAGACCGTGTAGCAGGAAAGTCGAACTGGGGTTACCACGCTTTATTCAATTTAGCCATTGATGGCATTACCAGTTTTACCACAGCACCATTGCGTATTGCAACATTTGTGGGATTAATAGTTGCCATCTGGGCATTATGCTATATGGGGTGGATTATTGCCAAGGTGTTGATTTGGGGTGATCCCGTACAAGGCTACCCAACCATCATGACTGTTATGCTCTTTCTTGGTGCTATCCAACTCATTGCTATTGGTATTCTTGGCGAATATATTGCCAAAATCTTCAATGAAGCAAAAAGAAGACCTACTTATCTTATTAATGAATACAAAAGCCATCATTCTAAGATCGACAAAGACATATGATTTGATTATCACTATGCCCGAAGATCAGGATCCTTGTCAACAAAAGAGTTAAAAACTCTTAATGATTTCTGCGATAATAGATAATTGGCATAGCATTTGTATTATCTTAGCGGCCAATAGGTCGAGAGTCGGGAAATCCCGAACTTTGCTTTAAACCAATATACGATATTGGCCTTATCCTATAAATAGGGCCATATATTTATAACTAAATAGTTAGGGATGCCTGTGGGAAGGCATCCCGTCGTAGATAATTAAATAATTAATAATGAGATATAAAAACGACTATGCAATGGCTGCCACAACGGCCAGAAGCTACAACCGCCACTGGCGGACCCATAAACTGACATGGACCGAAATCGGTAAGATTAAGTACCTCTTCGACGGGGCCTACGATTACATGGATGATGTGACACTGTCATATACCCGTGTTCACTTCAACAAACTCCGCACGGCCTTAGGTTTCAAACAAGATTCGGAATTAACCGAACTGATCGAGAAATCGGATGCGTTCCGCATCGTACGTAACAAAGAGACTCACGAGATAGAAGCTTTTATGTCGCCATTAGTGGGAGACCGTTTTGTTCCCACACCCAATCAGGTGATAGAAGAACCTGTTATACCATATGAGGTGTTCTTCTGCAAGGCCAATGCCTTGGCTAATGACAACGACCGTGATAAGATCTCAGAGAATCAGTATCAGCATCGAGACGGTATTAATATGCACGTTCTTCTGGCAGGTAATGTCCCCAAGTTCCATGTCAAAGCCAGCGAGGAAGCCCGCCAACGCATGAACAATTGTCTTTGGAATATTTTTACTGATTGGGATCTTCATCAACTATATTATGGCGAATTTGAATATGCCTACATGGAGAAGTATAAAGTTAAGCGAGAAGATGCGAGTATGTCACTGGGAAAGTTTCTCGACGATTTCTTGATAGACCATATGTCACGTCGAGTGGGCATTGAAAACTGGGAGGCTGATGCTATTCAGAAATGGATTAGGAACTACTTTGGTGCTAAGCAGCTGCCACGTGTCATCACTCAGGCTCACGATAACTGGTTGAAATATCAACCCCTACCCAAACTAAAGATATAGTCTTTGGGTTGTGCGAATAATCATTCTAAAGTGTTCCCATAGGGGGAACAGAGTGTTTCGCACTGGGAAACAACTTGTTTCCTCCGTGGAAACAGACTGTTTCGACTATCTAAACAATATTAAAACAAAATATACACTATAATGGAAAAAGAAGAAAGACTCCGCCAACAGGCACCCCATTACCTGCCATGTTTCATCAACGATTGTCCTCACCACGAAAGTTGTTTGCATTGGCTTACTGGTCAATATGGTGAAGAAACCGATGACACGACCATTATCTGCGTTAATCCTCACAACCGGGAGGTAAAGACGGGTAATTGCTGTTACTATCGTGAGAACAAAGTGGTGACATATGCTGTAGGGATGATGCACCTCCTTGATAACATTCCTCATGCTCAGGCTCGCGTTATCAAAAGCCGCCTCATCGATTTGTTCTCTCGTACTCGTTTCTATCAATACCGTAACGGCACTCGCCCTATTCCTCCAGAGGATATGCAGTTGATAGCCGATATCTGTAAAGAAGAGGGATGGACAGGCGAAATACGCTACGATGGATTTGAGGAGGACTATTTGTGGTAAGACGACGGAAATGTATTTTTCTTCAGACGTTATTTTGATATTTCGAGGAATTTAGTTACTTTTGCAGCGATGATACAATACATTCGATTGCTTCGCCCGTTGCAGTGGCTCAAAAACGGATTCGTCTTCGCGCCAATCTTCTTCAGCAACAATCTGCTGAAGTGGGATCTGCTGTGGCCAACACTCATCATATTTGCATCGTTCTGCTTGATTTCGAGTTCCATCTATTGCTTTAACGATTTGCGTGATGTTGAGGCTGATCGTCAGCACCCTAAGAAGTGCCGTCGTCCGATTGCATCAGGAGCCGTGAGTGTGAAAGCGGGTTACGCGATGATGGTCATCTGTACGATCGGAGCATTCGCACTGGTGCCATTCACCCAAAGCGTCAATACACCTTATTTATATATAATAATAGGTGCATATTGGCTGCTGAATATTGCTTATTGTATTCGATTGAAACAATATGCCATTCTCGACGTATCGATCATCGCCGTTGGATTCGTGATGCGAGTGCTCTGCGGAGGTGTGACAACGGATATTTGGATTTCTCATTGGCTGGTGATGATGACGTTCCTCGTAGCACTCTTTCTCGCCTTCACTAAGCGCAATGACGACTATCGCATCTATGAGCAAACAGGCACCAAACCACGAGTCTCGATCACTGGTTACAACAAGACTTTCATCAACGAGGCCACCGCTATTATCGCCAGTGTGACTCTCGTTTGCTATATCATGTACACCATGTCGCCTGAGGTTATCGAGCGAATGGGCACTCGTTACGTCTATCTTACGAGCGGATGGGTGCTTGCTGGTATGCTTCGCTATCTGCAGAATATGATTGTCTTCGGCCTTAGTGGTTCGCCTACCAAGTCGCTCGTCAAAGACCATTTTATCCAGTTCTGCCTCGCTGGCTGGCTCATCTCTTTCTTCGTGATTATCTATCTGTAGAAATGGAAAGAATCATTAGTTCATTGTTCGTTTTGATGCTGTCTGCCACTGTTTATGGGCAGAAGGAGTATCGCTTGGTATGGAGTGATGAGTTCGATGTGGATGGAAGGCCCTCGAAGGATTGGACATTTGAGCGAGGTTTCGTGAGGAACCAGGAACTACAGTGGTATCAGGCGGAGAATGCTTATGTGAAGGATGGTTGCTTGGTAATAGAGGGTAGGCGCGAACATCGCAAGAATCCGAATTACGTGGCTGGTAGCAGTGATTGGCGTAAGAATCGCGAGTTTATTGAATATACATCGAGTAGTTTGACTACACGTTTGAGCCAACAATTCCTTTATGGCCGTTTCGAGGTTCGTGCAAAGATTCCAGTGGTTTCAGGATCTTGGCCAGCCATTTGGCTTTTGGGGAATAAATGGGAGTGGCCCCAGAATGGAGAGATCGATATGATGGAATATTATATTAAGGATGGGAAGCCATCGATTCTGGCCAATGTATGCTGGGGCTCAAGTGAGCAATGGAACGCTGTATGGGATTCCGTTGTTACGCCCTTTACTCATTTTACTGATAAGGATCCTGACTGGGCGGACAAGTTCCATATTTGGAGTATGGATTGGGACAAAGATTTTATCCGGCTTTATCTTGATGACGAACTCTTGAACCAAATCGATCTTTCTAAAACTATCAACGGAGGCTACAACGGCAATACAGAAAATCCCTTCTCCAACACCATTCTAGGCTTCAAACACTACCTACTCCTCAACCTTGCCCTAGGCTCTAACGGCGGCGAGCCGGATGTCGCCCAGGTCCCCCTCCGATATTATATCGACTATGTCAGGGTGTATCAGTAGGTGCTTCAAGTCTCACTCTTGTTTGTACTTTACGCCGAAGAGATAGTGGCCTAGGAAGGGGCTGAGACGGATAATGTAACTGGCAAGTAAAGTGATTGCCAAGACAATGAGGGCGATGGCAAGAATGACGATAAATTCGACAACCTGATTATCGAATGCTTGCAAACGTCCTGCATAGGATATCAGAAAGCGCGGCAGGAAGAAATAGTGTAATAGATAAATATCCAAGGTTCGCGTTCCTACGTATTGCAAAGGTTTGGAGAGGTGGATCTTTTCTAACCAAGGGCTAAAGAGGCGGAAGCAAGTAAAGATCATCCACATACCAGAGACGCCTCCAGCAAAGAAACGGAACATCTCGAAATAAAGGTTATCCCTATGAGCTGTGGAGGCAATCAGGAAGAATACCACAGCAATCACAGGTAATGCAAAAGGGTGATTGCTCCATCGGATAAAAGCATCGAAATTACGACGCATCCAAGCTCCGATATAGAAAAAAAGGAAGTATCGCCACAATGTAATGCTCATAAAACCAAGGGCATCCACCACATATTTCTGTGCGCCAACTGCTGAAAGATGAATCTCATTGTAATATCTAGCACAGCAGAATGCAGTTAAGGCAATAGCCAATGCTGCCCAAGGGCAATAAGCCTTCTTAATTCGCACAATCAGCAGATAAAGCACAAAAAACTCGAACAGCACGAACGTGAACCAATAGCCCCCTTTCAAGGTGCCCAACTGATGGAAGAACTCTGGCGGAGGTGCCAGTAGCAACAAGAAAATGAATGTTGGCAGCAGCTGAACCATCGCTTTATGGCGAATCACATCTTTAAATGGTCGTAGGGCGATAGGTTCGAACAGCCATCCACTGATCATAAAGAAACAAGGTAGTCTGAAGAGGAAAAACACACGATTAAATCCCATCAAGGGAGAATCCATGCAGAAATAACAAATATGAGCATAGACTACGAGGATCATCGTAAATCCTCGCATCGCATCAATGTATGCTATCCTCTGTTTCGCCATATCACGTGCAAAAATAAAGAAAAAAGTTGTAACTCTTGGCAGTTTTAGCATAATTTGTTATTTTTGCAACATGAAAGAGCGGATAAACTGGATAGACTGGGCCAAAGCACTCGCTGTTTGTTGCGTAGTATTCTGCCACCTTCCTCAATCGCAGGAGTGGTTCTACTATCGTTATCTACAAGCCCTCACAATGGTTCTTTTTATTTTCATTTCTGGCTATTTGAAGAAAGATCGAGAGAGCGACAAGGAAAATTGGAAGAAATACTGGTACGGACTTATTATTCCATATATTATATATAATGTAATAGTCTATCCATATTGGTTGCTGAAGTTTTACCTAAATACTGGAGCTATGCCTGACTTTTTCCACGCCATGCGACCATTGATTGGTGCACTGCTGATGGAACATGAAAGTAGCTTTGCTGAACCTTTAAATGGTCCGCTTTGGTATCTGCCTGCGATACTATTTATGCATATCCTCATCGATCTATGCAGGAAAACAAAGTATCAGCATTGGATTATAACGGGGCTTTGTATCATTTCCGTTTTTCTTTATGGTACAAATAAATATTGGAACTTCGCTCCTCAACTTACGCCCATAGGCATCATGCGAAACCTACCTTATTATTATATGGGGTATTTGTTTGGGCAATACCATTTGTTCAGAGAGTGTAACTTGAAACGAGATCTTATAGGTTGCATCGTATGCTTATTGGGCAGCATCCTGCTCTTCGCTTGGCATCTGGATGCTTTCTATACAGGGCAGCATATCCTACATATTGCCCTCTTCTACCCCATCAACGTACTATTTCTCTTTGGTGTGTTGTATGGTTGTAAAGTTCTTAATGGTCTCAGATCTTCCATTGTCACCAACATCTCCCTCGGAACCCTCGTCATCATCGGCCTCCATATCATATTGGTCACAATTGCTAATTTTTCCCTCGAACATACTTTGGGAATCAACGGCACCATCTGCTATCAATGGTACACCGCATTACCCACAGCCATCGTCATTGTTACCATTCTCTACCCCATTATTTTATGGGCAAAGAGGCATGCACCAATACTTTTAGGCAGAAAAACTCTTTAAGATTTGGTCATTTCACAGAAATACACTATATTTGCAAATAAAAGAGGACAATAATGGAAGAAAACCGAGGCTTACTACAAAGTATCATCGTCCCCGTTTACAACATGAAGAAATATATCCGTCCTTGCATGGAAAGTATCTTCAGACAAAAGTATTCAACTTTGATGATTTAAAGGATGCCGCATGTTTTCATTAACTGATACTATCAATATGCAAAAATAGCATAAAAAATCAAACAATAAGATATGGAAAAGATTGATTTCGTAATTACTTGGGTTGACGGTTCGGATCCCAAATGGCTTGCCGAGAAGAAGAAATATGAAAACGTAATTTTAGGATCACCGAAAAGTGTTGATGCAAATTCAATATGTCGATACAGAGCTGATTCGGAATTATTGAGATATTTGTTTCGCTCTATTGAAAAATTTGCTCCTTGGGTGAACAAAATTCATTTTGTAACTTGTGGACAAAGACCTAATTGGCTAAATACAAGTCATCCCAAATTGAATCTGGTTAACCATAAGGATTTTATTCCCTCTGAATACTTACCAACCTTTAATTCAAATGTAATAGAATTGAACTTACATAGATTATCAAATTTGGAGGAATGTTTTGTTTTGTTTAATGATGACATGTTTTTGTTGAGACCTATTAGCCCAAGCCTATTCTTTAAAAAGGGGATGCCTGTACTGTCTGCTGATTTAATGTATCCAAATTATTTAAGTTATAACAATTGGGGGAGATTTTTGTACAATGATTATTGTGTCGTAAATAACAGTTTCTATATAAAAAGAACAATTTGGGATAATCGATGGAAATGGTTTAATATTATGGAATTGGGCTTGAAACAAGTTGGAAAAAACTTCATGTGCTTTATGATAAATAAGACTTTGCCTGTAGGGGTATATGATCATGTGACACAACCTCATTTGAAATCTTCGCTTCAAGAGGTATGGGATAGATGTTTTGATATCATGAATCTTACAAGCTCAAGTAAATTCCGTAGCGATGAACAGGTAAACCAATATCTCCTGTGTGCATGGAATCAAGCTAAAGGCCGTTTCGTCCCTATTCGCAAAAACAAAAGGGGGAAAATTTTTGAAATTAGTCCTTCTAATATTGATAGAATTGTTTTGGCAATAAAAAACCAACAATTCTCCCAAATATGTTTAAATGATTCACCTGAAAACACACAATATGAAACTTGCCATAGAAAAATCCGTGATGCATATAATATGATTCTTCCCAACAAATCAGAATTCGAATTATGATGCGGATCATAATTATGACCAAAATCACATATCTTGTACGATCTTTAGCATCAAAGGGTGGCGTTGAGCGTATTATTTCAGAGAAAATGAATTATTATGCCGACCAACTAGGTTATGATGTATATGTCGTTACATGTTTTCAAATGATAGAATCACAAAGAAACACTTTATATTTGTCGGAAAATGTCAAACAGATCAATCTTCAATCACCATTATACAGCCAATATCAATACAAATATCCAAAGAGACTTTGGGTGAAATGGCGATTAAATAAACAATTTAAGGAACAACTTCAACAGGTAGTACAGTAGATTGATCCTGATTTCCTTATCACTTTAAGTTATTTCTATGCTGACATTATTTGTTCAATCCCATGTCATGCTGTAAAAATAGTCGAATCCCACGAGCCACGGACATATACTTTATCCACTCGAGGACACAACTCAAAGCACTCCATGATAAAGCGTGTCTATATGAATCAGCATCGTTATAGCTATCTACGTCGCGTTGAACGTCTTGCAGATGTTATCGTTACTTTGACAAAAGGAGATGCGAAGTTATGGCGCAGAGCAAAGCGTATAAAAGTAATTCCCAATTTTACAACTATGAACTTTATTGGACATAGTGACGTCCACAAAAAACGTGTCATTGCTGTTGGAAGATTATCATGGCAGAAAGGATTCGATAGGCTTATAAAAGCATGGAATATTGTAAACAAAAAACATCCTGATTGGCAGTTGTCCATTTTCGGTTCTGGTCCAATGGAAACAGAATTGCGTAATCAGATTCATCATGAAAACATCCTTAATACCAATATATATCCATTTACAAACGACATTAGCAATGAGTACTCAAAAAGTTCCATTTATGCACTATCTTCTCATTACGAAGGTCTCCCATTAGTACTTATAGAAGCTATGCAGCATGGGTTACCATGCGTTGCTTTTGACTGTCCTTTCGGAGCATCTGATGTGATTATTGACAATCAATGTGGTTTTATTGTTAATGAAGGGGATATAGACACTTTTGCCTTAAGGCTAAGCCAACTCATCGAATCAGAAGAACTTAGGAAAAGATTCTCAATTAACGCTATAGAGCATTCCAAGTCATATAACGTAAAAAAAGTAATGGCAAAGTGGGATTTTCTGTTAAATGAATTAAGCTTAAAGAAGAAATTTATTTAAGACGATGAGTTAAAGCTAACACTGATTTAGCGATGTTATCATAATACCGACGATACAACCTAAGATTTGAGATATAATAGAATGGTTTGACTGATGTTAAAAAGAATAAATACAATGAAATATAGCCATCTTTTCTAACGCGAATCAAGAAAGTGTCTCGGACTCTATACAGATTATCTTTTAATTCTTGAACAGAACTTGAATTCCTCTCAAACAGGTCAACTGCTCGCGTTAAAATAAAAAACACATACATATAAAACTCTGGAATAAAAAAACTTGGCTGATTCTTTAATATAGTATTGCAAATGATAATCCGGCTTTGTATTGTTAATGCGATTTTTTTCGATGTGGTGTTAACTATTGACCCTGGATTATCTTCATAAATATAGGTTACACGTGGCAATACAAGTACTTTATTGGCATTCAAAAACAACAAATACGACCATAAAAGGTCTTCATCAACAATACCTTCTTCAAAGTATATTTGGTATTTCAACAAATAATCACGTCTGACAAGTTTATTCCATGCCGTATGATACAATTCTCGAGTCATTAACTTACCCAAAGCCACCCCTTTCGTATTATCAATCAAAATAGGATCGTCTTCCTCAAAAGCCATTGCGGGTTTTCCATTCTTACAAACAAAGGTATTTCCAAGAATAACTTCAGTATCAGCACCATATCTTTCTTTTTCCCTTATAAAATATGCCAAACTATCAGGTTGAAGTCTATCATCAGAATCAACAAATAAGACATAATCTCCCTTTGCTGCGTTTAGGCCAGTATTGCGAGCAGCAGACAATCCGAAATTATGTTTATGATTCACTACTACAAATTGAATATTACCATCATAATCTTTAAGTTTTTCATTTATCAATACCATGCTCTGGTCTGGAGTACAATCATCCACAAATATGCATTCAATAACGATACCATCACATTCCTGACTGATAATTGAATCGATACAGCGCATAATATATTTTTCCACATTATAGATTGGGACTATTATACTAATATGGGGACTATTATTCATAACTGTTCTATTTTTACAAAGATAGCAACTATTTTAATAAGAAACAAATATTTATCCGTATTTCCATCTTTTATTGGACAAATTGTTCAAACAAGGCTCTCCAGAGAGGCATAATTTGATCTACTTCATAACGTTTAGAAGACACCTGACCATCTTTTCCCATCTTAATTCGCAAATCCATATCTTTCATCAATAATGAAATCTTATCTACATAGTTATCTATATCGTCATATCTAATTAAATAGCCATTTTTCCGATCAGAAATAATATCTGCAGGACCATAAGGACAATCATATGCCATGACAGGTAAACCACAACTCATAGCTTCTGGAATGACAAGTCCGAAAGGCTCAAACAATGAAGTTGACACTAAAATGGAACTCTCTCGATAACAATCAAAGATATGTACTGTTGGTTGACATATCACGATATTCATACCTAATGAGCGTACTTTATCTTCAAGTTCCTGCAGTTGCTCGCCCTCACCATAGATATCTAATTGCCAATCAGGAAACAATGGCTGTATCTTTTCCCAAATCCTAACCATTTCCAATGGTCGCTTTTGGTAATCAAAACGACCAACCCAAATCACCCGTTTATTCTCAAGTGTAGAAACAGTGCCTTCATTGAGATGGACTACATTTGGAATAACAACAACATGAGGATGTATTTTTCGCCATTCATTTGCATCACTTTCAGTCAAAGCAACGATGACTTCGACTTTTGAAAGGGCCTTCAAATAATGATGCCTATACCATTTTCTTTGCAGCCAAGACTTTCCTTCTTCAATAGTTCGCAGACAGATAGAATGAGATTCCACGACCAAAGGGGTTGAACCTTTCAATTTTACTAATGAATCAATATGATCAGCAGTTGTACAAGCGATTACATCAGGTCGAATTTGTTGGATACATTCACCCAAACGTTGTTCATAAATACGCTTCAGATTCTTTGCGATCCACTTTCTTTTAACAATATTGTATTGATATTGCAGATGGAAACGAATATTCAAGTCTTCTATATGTACTTTATCTTCCAAATGATAGGGTATCGGATGATTGCCTTGGTCAGATGTTATTATATAGACATCATAATCATATACAGAAGACAAATAGTTCATCTTCTCAACTAAGACCCGCTCAATTCCTCCCCAAACGGCAAGAGAACGAAAGACATATAGGATTCTCATTCTGATTATTTGTTTTTGACGAGATTATCCTCACAATCTTCGTAATGGTCTTTCTTAAAGAAGATTCGAGAGATTCCCTTACTCTGGATCTTGACATGCTGCACAAAACTCTGCCAAAGTGACTGAGAGCCTATTGTTCCATATCCAGTCACGGGACGAGCTTTTCGGTTATAGAGAAAAGCTATCTTGCCATAAGGTTTCAATGACAATGCCAAGGAACCATCCTCACCACGACGAATATCTGTGCGAATCTTTACATGGCGGGCATAATCAGCATTGAAAGCGAAAACCATCCCACGAACACACAACTCAGGACGTTTAAAATGTTGGACATAAAGGAACATATCACGTATTAGTTCGAATATAAACAGTCCTACCCTACTATGTTGCTCATCAGGAAAGAAACTCCAGAAAGAACTAACACAAGAAACGTTCGGATTTTTAAGTTTTGACATCATCAGATCTACATATTGCTGAGGATAGAATGTATCCGCATCTATACAAAAATGATATTTCCCCTTTGCATGATCTAAGCCACATTGACGAGCAAAACCTGGGCTCTGCCTATTCTCATTATAGTAAGGCAGTTCTAGACGCTGGAACACCTCTTCGGTTTTATCCTTTGAATTGTTATTAACACCCAATATTTCTATTGGATATTTAGTTTGTAGTTCGCTCAATGACCAAAGACAAGATGTTAAACGTTTTTCTTCATTATAAGCAATTACTACCACAGATATTAAAGGTTTCTCACTCTGTTTCTGAGTAAGTTTACCCTTTATTTCATCAAGAATAATATCAGGAACCTCATCTGGAGATTTTCCATATATTGACAGATATTTATCGTACCAGTATGCCATTATTCATATCCGATTTGAGGGCGAAGATACGCATTTTATGGCAAATATCCAAATTTTATATCAGTTTTTTGATTTTACCAAGACACCAAATGGTAGTTACGCACAAAAATGAAGGTAATTTTCCGAGAATATACAACAAAATATTGCTTAAACGAGATTGTTTAAAACAGCAGATTTGACTCAATGTTGCAGGATGGGACATCAATGCTTTAATCTCCTTATTTGATATTGAAGGTTGAATATCTTTTCTTCGTTTTAGGATATTGCAAGCCATATAGAAATTTGTCATCACTATATTAAAACAACGTTGAGGATAGTACACCTTATTATATAATATAGAAGAAGTATGTTTTAGATGATTGATAGCTTTGACATTCTGCATAATCTCATCCTTGGAGATGTTCTTACGTTGTTGATAATGGGATAACGAACCTTCTCGGCAGAGATAGGTATAAGTGATATCTGGTAACAAAACTGCTCTGGATATGTACGTCACTAAATCAAAGGTAAAAACGAGGTCTTCCCAGTAATCAATATCAATAAAACGCAGATGGTTCTCACGCAGCAAAGAGGTCTTTACCAGATAATTACATGCAGATGCCTGAATGCCTGCATATTTTCGATAAGCAAAACTTGCCAATGCATCTTTCTCCAACAGCTGTAATGATGGGTATTGATATACAATCCGCTTTCCTGAGGTTTCCATCTTCTCATAAGAGCCAAAAGCCATCTCTGCATCATATTGGCGGATATTCTGCATCAATAAGGAAATGGTATTAGGTGCTATAATATCATCAGAATCCATAAAATAGAGGTAATCGCCTTGTGCCTGATCAATGATTTCATTGCGAGATTTTGAGACGCCAAGGTTATCTGTATGGGAAACGACATGTATATCCTTACCTCTTGAATGGAATGTCTGGAGATCTCTAATGATTTCAATAGAGCCATCATGACCTGCATCGTCAACTATCAAGAATTCAATAGAAGAATATGATTGAAACAATGCTGACTCTATCGACTGCTTGATACAATCAACAGATTTATATACCGGTATTCCTATCGTAACATCATATTTCATTTCCTCGGCATCAATTCGTCAAATAACTGTTGCCACTGTGGGGCGATCTTAGCCATATCATATTGTGAGGCAGTCTTCCTGGCATTCTCACCCATTTGACAACGAAGGCTTTCATTTGTCATGAGCGATATTACCTTATCTGCATATGCGTCAATATCGAATGTTGGAATCAGAAAGCCATCAACACCATCTGTTATTATAGAACGAGGACCATTTTCACAATCAAATGACACTACAGGCACTCCACATGCCATCGCCTCTATAATAACAACACCGAAACCTTCAAAACGGGAAGGAAGAGCAAAAACCGAACTATTCAAATATTCTTTCTTGACATCGTTAGTTGGGCCAAATAGATGACAACGAGTGGTATCTATTCCTAACTTTTGCATTTGAAGGTAATATGGTTCTCTATCACCGTTTCCAAAAATATCCAATCGCCATTCGGGCGCTTGTTTCTCTACTTTTGACCAAATTTGCAAGAGTAAATCATTTCCCTTATCGTAAGCATAACGACCTATAGAAATAATCCTTTTCTTCAACAAGTCACTCTTCATATCTATACAAAAAGGTAATAGATCTGGAATCTTCACGACATTTGTAAGTTCCGGCCAATCCGCTAATGCACTATCCGTCAGAACAACCATCTTATCCAGCTTTCTTAAATGAGTTATCAAATGCTTCATCCAGAAATACGAAAGCAAACGCTTAGCTGGATTTGAACTTCTTGAATCAAAACTTCTATAATTCGTCCGATTCACATGAAGCTCACCAAGTTTGATACTACCATCCATGAAAGATGGTATGAAATTGATTTCTCTCCTTAATGTACTGATTGTTATATCTGGACGAATACGCGTCATTTCAGCTTTTAACAACCGTCTAAACCTTATTTGTTTCTTAAAAAACAAATAAACTCTCTTTAAAAACGAAGCCTTCCATAATTCCTCGAAATCAAGTTCAAAATTAATAACTTTAACTTTATCAGACAATGGAAAGAATGAGGAGCGGCCATTACCTTCTGTCACAATGATAGTTACATCATATCCAAGTTGCTCAGCAAAGTAGCTTGCTTTTACGGAAACAATTCGCTCTACTCCTCCAGAAGAATAAAGAGCCGGTGTACAATAAACAATTTTATATTTCGAGTAGCTCATAACATAACTTCGATTGACAAATGTTGGGATAATAGATATTGGTATTTCGGAATTATTAAACTAAAATAAAAGTTAGCAAAGACTATGAATCCAATCCATCTTATTTGCTACAAATGCAACACCATGTTCCATTTCGTGTATATGGTGTCTAAAGAATGAATAATTAAATAAAAAAGAAAAAGGTCTAAACATTAAAAGAAAGAAAATAGACAAAATTAAACGTCCATCTTTTATTACCTTATACAACAATCGTTTCTTAACAGTAGATAATCGTGCAATAGCCTGCTCATCAACATGTCCACGCTTCTGTATATCCATCGCCATCAAAATATAATGAAATATAAAAATCTTATGGCTTACATACACAATATCCGTCTCACAATCTAAAAAGCTACAAATAACAGTAGAGAAAGAATTGACAGCATTCGTGGCATTTCTAATTGAGGAATTAGATGTAGAACTTGGATTGTATTCATATATATATGTAATATAAGGTATAATTACGACTGAAGATATACAATGATATAGTCTATTGGTCCATTGAATATCTTCATATATAATTCCCTCAACGAAGAATAAGGAATTATCAATTATCAATTTCCTATTTATTAATTTGTTACAAGCTAATGCACTGACTTTATTCATATACAATTTATCAAGTATTTCTTGTTTGCCATACAAAAACAAAGGCCGAGGTTTTCCTGGATATATATTACCATCTTTCATATACATATAGTAGCCTTCAATAATATCTGCATAAGGACATCTTTCTAGTTCATTAACCATTTTTGAAAAAGCATCAGTCTCAAGCCTATCATCAGAATCAAGAAAAAAGAGATAATCACCAGATGCAGAACGAATACCATTATTTCGCGCAGCTGACTGTCCTAGATTCTTTTCATGATATATGAAAAGAAACCGTACAGATCCTTCATAACTGTCAAGGAACTTTTTTGCGACTTCTATACTATCATCAGGAGAGCAGTCATCTATTAAAATACATTCAATCTGTACTTTTTCTGTATCCTGTTTAATTACAGACTCAATACACCGAACAATATAATTTGCCACGTTATAAACAGGAATAATAACTGATATTTTATACATAAAACTTGCTATTTAAAATGCAAAAATAACAAATTACTACCAATTAAGCAAAAATATTCATTAATATTTCGAATAAAAATATTATTTTTATTAAAATTTGCAGAAAACAATCCCAAAATTTTTCTATACGAAAAAAAAAAAGTAATTTAGCATCCGAAATTTAAACAAATTTGCAGTCTCTTTCCATTATCTGAATTATACATGAATAATAGGATCAAAAGTTCCCCCCTAGTAAGTGTTATAATACCCAATTATAATCACGCAGCATTCTTAAACCAAAGAATAAATAGCGTGCTTAGTCAGACATATAAGAATTATGAAATTATTATTCTTGATGACAATTCTAAAGACAACAGTATTGACATCATTAAACAATACGAAAGCAACGAACATGTTTCACACATTATAACAAACGCCCAAAATAGCGGTTCACCCTTTATTCAATGGCAAAAAGGGATTAAATTAGCTAAGGGAGAAATCATATGGATTGCAGAAAGCGATGATGCATGTGAGAAAGAATTGTTAGAGACTCTTATTAATGAATTTAATAAGGATGATGATTGCGTTTTGGCATTCTGCAAATCTATTAAAATTGACACAAATGGCAATAGAATTGGCGAAGCAGGAATGAAAACAGATTTGCATATAGGTGGTAAATCTTTCTTTGATAAGTATTTATATCGTTATTGTTTTATTAATAATGCAAGTTCTGCTATCTTTAGGAAAGACGTTCTTGGTAAAATTGACTGGAGACATACAAATATTAAAGGTAGTGGCGATTGGATCCTGTGGATTGAGATTTCAAGATGCGGCAACGTCGCATATATCAATCAGCCTTTGAACTACTTCCGTATTCATGGTACAAACACTACGACCCAACAGCTTTATAGCGGCAAAAATGAAGCCGAGGCGATTGAAGTATATCGCTTTATGAAAGACAAAAGATATATTGGATACTTCAAAGAATTACGTGAGCGTATTGCTCATGTCTATTCTATCAAACATGGGAAATTACGCAAAGTCCTTTCTAAAGATGTCAAAGATGAATTATTATGTGGTTGGAGAAACAACATGTTCTTGGATATTATAACTACATTCATTTATTTTATCCAACATACATTTAAAATAGACATAATTAAGAGGTGAAGTATCATGAACAGAGATAAATATCAATTTGAGATATCCGTTGGAATGCCCGTTTATGGGGTGGAGAAATACATCCGAAAAAGCATTCTTTCTGTGCTTGACCAAAGCATAAAATGTAACATGGAGATTCTGGTGATTGATGATTGCGGGACAGATCACTCCATGGATATTATTAGGGAATGTCAGGCATCGCATCCAAAAGGCAATCTCATCAGAATTATTAGACAACCACAGAACATGGGATGCTGGGCAGCCCGCAACGTTATCCTTGATGAAGCCAAAGGTAAATATATCTTTCTGATTGATGCTGATGACTATTTGAGTCCTGATGCATTAGAGAAATTATATAAAGCAGCAGAAGAACAACAAGCAGAAGCGGTTTATGGGTCAGTAGTATCTGTAGACGAAGCAGGAGAACCCGTGGTTTTCAGCATTGGCGACATGAAATTGCCTTATAAAGTTCTAATTGGAGAGGATCAGTTGGCAAGTTATGCTAATCGGAGTGTCAGACCTTCATTATACAATTTTATATGGAATGTATTATTGAGAACTGATTTCCTTAAGAATAATCATCTACGATTTAAGGAGACACGTTTCGCTGATGATATTGTCTTTGAGACTGACATGCAGCCTCTAATAACTAGAGCTGTCTTATTGCCTGATGAAACTTATTACTATGTCCTTAGAGCAGGATCGCTTTCGAATTATCATAAAAGAAGTAACATAGACCTTAATGAAATCAAGCAATATATATGGGTATACACCTACCTGAAAGAACAAACTAATATGCTTATAAATAAACCATATTACGAAGCTCGATGTACAAAGGTCATGAAATATATGTTTCACGTTATCTGTGGAGCCATCAAGAATAAAAGAATCATACATCCCGCCCTAACAAATAGGATTATCAGAGATGCAATGTTGCATCCTGTTAGCATCTCCCAAATAATTCGATTCAAACGATATAAATATATCAACATTGGATTCTGGGTTATTGGCAAGTTACCACCGTCTCTCTCTGTTATAGTTATTAAAATAATTGGGAAAAGGAAAAGATTATTATAAAACATTATATAAGCTGTAAATGAACATACTCTTCATCATATTCCATGGTTTCGACCCAAACAATGGCATCAGCAAAAAAATATCATATCAGCTGAATGCATTCAGAGCGAATGGGCATGAAACACATCTTTGTTATATGGACGAGACTTCATCGAAAAGACGCATCTTAGACGGGAAAGTAATCATCGACTATGGGAATGGCATAAAAGGAAAGGTTTTCAAAAGGACAGAGTTCGGTTCCATTGTTGACTATGCCATAAAGCAAAAAATAGAATTCGTATATATTCGTTCCAATCATAATGCCAATCCGTTTACCATTCGCATGGTAAAACGGATGAAAAAAGCAGGCATGAAAGTTGTGATGGAAATTCCTACCTACCCATACGATCAGGAATATTTCAACAAGTCAATGCGAAGGCAACTGATTCAAGACAAAATCTTTAGATATCAGTTTGCCAAACAATTAAACGCCATCGTTACATTTGCTGAAGAGGATTTTATCTTTGGACAGAAGACTATCAAGATATCGAATGGTATAGATTTCAATTCTGTTAAGCTGAAGAAAGAAAGTAATCATCCTGCAAATGAATTACACATGATTGGTGTGGCAGAAATACACCGCTGGCATGGATTTGACAGAGTGATAAAAGGACTAGCAGATTATTATTCTAAACCCAAAAACATTAAAGTTTATTTCCATATAATTGGCTACTTCTTCTCTCCAGTAGAAAGAGATGAAATTACACAAATCATCAAAGAAAACCATTTGGAACAATACGTTATACTCTATGGGAAGAAACATGGAAACGAACTTGATGAGGTTTTTGATAGGTGCGATTTCGGTATTGGTAGCTTAGGCAGACACCGGGTAGGGATTGACAACATCAAAACACTGAAAAATCGTGAGTATGCGGCACGAGGCATTCCATTCGCTTTTTCAGAAACTGACACAGATTTTGATAGGCAGCCTTACATTTTAAAAATGCCTGCAAATGAAAGTGCCATATGTATTGAGGATATTATCAACTTCTATCAACAATTAACGATTACCCCCCAACAGATCAGAGATTCTATACAACATCTATCATGGAAGAATCAGATGAAACGAGTTATTGAAGTTGTCTACCCCACAAAAGACGACTTCAAGAAGACCAAAATAGCTTATTGCATTCCATCATTAGACCACTCCGGTGGTATGGAGAGGGTGTTAACTACCAAGGCGAATTATTTGGCTGACAAGCTGAATTATGATGTAAATATCATCATTACTGATGACAAAGGGGCAAAACCTTTCTTTTCCTTATCAGACAAGATTAATATTATACAATTAGACATTAACATTGACAATCTTTGGCAATATCCCATATGGAAACGATTATTCCTTTATCATCACAAAATAAATGAATATAAACGAAGGTTAGGCATATGTCTCCATTATATTAGACCTGACATTACTATTTCGTTGTTAAGAAGAGAGATAAACTTCTTATGTAACCTTAAAGATGGTAGTGCCAAGGTTGGAGAGATTCATTTTGGACGATACAGATACAGAGAAGCGAACTTTGGATTTTTGCCAGGGTTTGCTAATAAATGTATAACGAGCATGTGGATGGCACAGTTAGATAAGAAGGTTAAGCAATTAGATCGCTTTGCAGTTCTTACCCATGAAGATGCTACATATTGGAAAGGACTTACAAACCTTATTGTTATTCCGAATCCTATTACTATTAATAAGGGTTATCATTCTGACTGTACTCAGAAAAACGTCATTGCAGTTGGCAGATACACTTATCAGAAGGGGTTCGACAATTTGATTAAAGCATGGAATTTAGTTCACCAGCAACATCACGATTGGAAACTATCCATATATGGTGGTGGTAACAGAGATAGCTACCAAGAACAAATAAACACTTTAGGACTACAAGAGACAATCAATTGTTATGGAGCAGTTAGCAATATAGCAGTGAAGTACCAAGACAGTTCAATATTTGTTCTCAGTTCACGATTTGAGGGTTTACCATTAGTACTCATGGAAGCCATGTCTATTGGATTACCCTCTGTTGCCTTTGCCTGTCCTTGTGGACCAAGGGATATTATCCATGATGGAGAGGATGGAATTTTATGCGAGAATGGCAATACCCAGCAATTAGCAGAAGGCATCTGCAGACTGATTGAGAATGAAGATTTGCGAAAAGAAATGGGAAGGAAAGCTGCCACCAATATTCAACGCTTTAGCCTGGATAATATCATGCAGCAGTGGGACCATTTATTTAAAGAGATTATAAAGGAAAGAGATGAAAAGAATCTGCTTCATAGTTGATAGTATCTTCACCATAGGAGGCGTACAGAGAGTGACAGCGGTGATTGCTAAGGAATTGGCAAAGGAATACAGTGTGACCATACTGACGTTTGATCATGCAGATAAGAAAGATACCAACTTATATGGTTTGAATGAAGCGGATATTACATATCGGTTTGTCTCGTATCCTAAAGTAGGAAATCTGAAGAATAAGCTATGTAAAATCTACAGTGGAATCTATCTAAAGTTGCAACTACAAAGCAAATGGAGTTCAGACTTGTATGCCAGAAGTTCGTTCGCCTCAGAACTGAGAAACACATTGACCGATGAACTCAAGCAAGGAGATTACGATGTGATTATTGGCGTGCATGCGCCATTGGCTGCCAGATTGGCAACACTTCGCAAGCAGTTGCCAAATGCCAAACTAATAGGATGGTTACATAATTCATACGAAGCACTGTTTGGGAAAGGTTCGCAATATCATATTGGCCCCAAAAGGTTGCGACATTATGTTTATCAGTTCCGGAAGTTAGACAAGGTTGTTGTACTTTGCCAGGATGATGCTAACCGTTTACATCAATATGATAAAGCTTTTATGCCAACTGTCATTTACAACCCATTGACACTTAGGCCCGGGTATCCATCAACAGGAAATAGTAAGCGTTTCCTGACTATAGGACGATTTACACCACTCCATAAAGGTATTGACTTGTTAATTGAGGCTTTCCATCTTTTTTCACAGAAGAAAAGTGAATGGAGTCTCGATATTATTGGTGAGGGTAGCGAAGAGAAGAAATACAAAAGTCTTATCAGCAAGTACCATTTAGAGAATAGAATAACTGTTCATCCGTTTACGAACCAGATACAGGATTATTACTCTCAGGCTCAGGTATATGTATTGAGTTCACGCTGGGAGGGTATGCCATTGGTATTAGTGGAAGCCATGTCACATGGGTTACCTATTGTCACTTCCGATTTACCTATCTGCAAAGAGATACTTGGTGAATTCGGTCTGTTCTTTGAGAATGGGAATATTGAGGCCTTGGCACAGCGATTAGAAGACGCTACGCATATAGATTGGCAGGCAAAATCAGAAGAGGCATTAAAAATTGCCCAACGATTTGACGTTCATCAGATCGTTGAGCAATGGAAACGACTATTTGAGTCGTAAGTCTATTCAAACAATCCCATGACTTTCTCGACGATGGGGGCCATGTCATAGTATTTGTATTCTGCGAGGTGACCACCTAAGATGAGATTGGGTTCTGCATCAGCGAGGTCACGATACTGCTGATAGAGAGACATATTTTTCTCATCATTGACACTGTAATAGGGTTCCATGCCCTCTTTCCACTCCGTTGAGTATTCACGGGAGATGACTGTCTTGGGGCACTTATAGACATCATCGCCAAACATCTCGAAATGTTTGTGTTCAATGATACGGGTATAAGGTACCTCCGCATCAGTAAAGTTCATGACGGCATTGCCTTGGAAGTTGGGCATATCAAGGATTTCCTCCTCGAAACGAACTGTACGATATTCAAGTTTACCAAAGCGGTAGTCGTAATACTCGTCTAACTTTCCTGTATAAAGAATCTTAGAACATTGAATATTCTTGCGTCCCGTAGGTAGCAAGCGTCCTTCGGCCGAGCGGAAAATTGGGAATTGAATATTATACACACCTTGCTGGTTGTCGTATGACCGTTGACAATCGAAGAAATCTATATTAGTCAAAACATCGACGCCTTCAAGCAGGCCATCGATGAGTTTATTGTATCCTCCCATGGGGATACCTTGGAAGCGATCGTTGAAGTAATTATTATCATGAACGAAACGAACGGGCAGACGTTTGATGATGAAGGCGGGGAGTTCAGAACATTTTCGTCCCCATTGTTTTTCGGTATATCCTTTGATGAGGATCTCATAGATATCTTTACCAATGAGCAGTTGCGCTTGCTCCTCGAGATTGCGAGGTTCAGTAGCTCCATCGGCACGCATCTTCTCAAGAGCTTCCTGGCGCTGTTCCTCTATCTTGGCCTGAGCCTCAGCAGGAGTTAATACACCCCACATCTGATAGAAAGTATTCATATTGAAAGGCAGGTTGTACTGCTTGCCTTTATAGTTGGCAATGGGTGAGTTAGTATAGCGGTTGAACTCAACGATCGAGTTCACAAAGTCCCACACCTTCTTGTTGGAAGTATGGAAGATATGGGCACCATACTTATGCACATTGATGCCTTCAATGTTCTCGCAATAGATATTGCCACCCAGATGATTGCGCTTATCAATCACCAAGCAACGCTTGCCTTGACGATGAGCCATACAAGCGAAAGTTGCGCCGTAGATGCCTGCACCAACAATGAGATAATCGTATGTTTTATTCATTTATCCACAGATTTTTCTGCAAATGTAGGCAAAAATTTGGAACTAAACAAAATATTTTGTACTTTTGTAGTCATAAAAGGCAAAAGATATGAATAACGAAGCGGTTAGAGAGAGGTTTAAGGCGAATCCTAAGTGGAAGAGATTCCTCGACTGGGTGATTATGAATCAGGTGGAAACGAGGCCCAGATGGTTTGTCAGGATGTTGGCTCCGCTGTACCAGCACAGGGGGAGGCATTCGGTGATTCATCGTTCGGTTCGTATGGATACCCCACCCTACAGAAAGTTCTCTTTGGGTGATTATTCGGTGATAGAATCGTTTGCCTGCGTGAATAATGCTGTGGGCGATGTGATCATTGGTGACCACACGAGAGTGGGACTTCATAATACCATTATTGGTCCTGTAACAATAGGCAGTCATGTGAACCTGGCTCAGGGGATTACTGTGACAGCTTTGAATCATAACTTTGAAGATACTAATAAGCGAATAGACGAACAAGGCATCAGTACCAATCCTGTCATAATTGAAGACGACATCTGGATTGGCGCTAATGCTGTGATTCTACCTGGCGTAACTATAGGACATCATTCTGTAGTGGCTGCTGGGGCTGTCGTCACCAAGGATGTACCTCCCCACTCGCTCGTGGCTGGTGTTCCTGCTAAAATCATGAAACAGATATGAGAATAGGTATAGAAGCACAAAGGGTATTCCGCAAGAACAAGCACGGCATGGACTATGTGGTGCTGCAGGAAATTAAGGAGTTACAGATGATGGATACGAAGAATGAGTACTTCGTGTTCGTGGCCCCTGGTGAGGATCGATGTCTGGAAGACAGCAAGAATGTGCATATTATAGAAATAGGTGGAAACTTCTATCCTCTCTGGGAACAATTCACACTGCCACGAGCTGCGAAAGAGTTGAATCTGGACATGCTGCATTGTACCAGCAACACAGCTCCCATCAACTGCAAGCTTCCCCTGATTCTGACCTTACACGACATTATCTTCTTGGAGCCAAGGGATAAGAACAACAAATCGCTCTATCAGAACATGGGGTGGCTGTATCGCAGACTCATTGTTCCAAAGATTCTGAAGAAATGCAAGAAGATCATCACCGTTTCGAACTTTGAAAAGCAGAACATCATGACGAAGTTAGGCATCCCTGAAGAAAGGATGGCGATGATATATAATGGCTACAACGAGTGGTTCCGTCCTGCACAGGACATTCAATATACCTATCAGAAGTACATTGATAATCCTGGTTATTTCTTCTTCCTTGGCAATACGGATCCCAAGAAGAATACGGAACGTACGCTGATAGCTTACTCCAAATATCTGGAGGAATCAGATGTAAAGCGAAAGTTGTTGATGGCTGACCTTGACCATGATTACCTGGACGGTATCATTGAGAGAAACCATATAGAGAACATCAGGAAGAATGTGGTGATGCCTGGTTATATTGTGAACCAAGATTTGCCTGACATATATAACAGTGCTTTTGCTTTCCTGTATACATCGCTCCGTGAGAGTTTTGGCATCCCACTGTTAGAGGCAATGGCTTGTGGTACACCAGTCATCACATCGAACACGTCATCGATGCCAGAGATTGGAGGACCGAATGCTATCCTGATTAATCCAGAGAATCCTGAGGAGATAGCAGAGATGATGCTGAAGTTAGAGAACGAGGATATCTTCTACAGAAAGCAAGAGCAAGTGGGACTGGAAAGGGCCAAACTCTTCTCATGGCGACATACAGCAGAACAATTGCTTGAAGTATATGATAATGTATACAAAAGAAACTCCAAGAGATAACACTAAAAAAGGCCGGTAATAAATTACCGACCTTTTCTATTGTACGTTAATTGTCTTATGCCAATGTAACTTTCTCTCCGTCGTTAGCGAGCTTACCCTCCTTGAAGAGCCAGCCGAGACCGAGAAGAGTTGCCTCCTCAGAGATCTTTGCAGCCTTAGCAATCTCCTTAACGGTGAGAGCCTTACCTGCTGCTGCCAGTGCCTGATAAACATCTCCTGCCTTGAAACCTGCATTCTCAGCATTTACTGCGAGAGTAGCTTTTGCTGCAGCCTTAGGAGCTGCTGCCTTCTTCACGGTTGTGGTCTTCTTAGCTGCGGCTGCCTTTGTCTCAGTAGCCTTCTTAGCTGTTGCTTTCTTTTCTGCCATAGTTCTTTAAAAATTAATACTTTATTGAAGTGATACTTCTTTTAATCAATACTAAATCAAATCTTTCGTGTGCAAAATTAACACTATTAATTCAGACAAGTTATTGATATTTAAGTATTTTTGGCAGAAACAAGCTTATTCTTGACGAAGGTCAAGTTGCAACTGCAATTCCTCCAACTGTTTCGGGTCCAACTCACCAGGAGCATCCAACATCACATCGCGACCACTATTATTCTTCGGGAAAGCGATGCAGTCACGGATACTATCGAGACCAGCCATCAGACTGACGAATCGATCCAAACCGAAGGCGAGACCTGCATGAGGAGGTGCACCATACTTGAAGGCATTGATGAGGAAGCCGAACTGGGCCATCGCACGCTCGGGGGTGAAGCCGAGGATCTGGAACATCTTCTCCTGAAGTTTACCATCGTGGATACGGAGTGAACCACCACCCACTTCAACACCATTACAAACGAAGTCGTAAGCCACAGCACGAACCTTCTCAGGAGCAGTGTCGAGCAAAGGAATATCATCAGGATTTGGCATCGTGAACGGATGGTGAGTTGCCATCAGGCGCTGCTCTTCATCGCTCCACTCAAAGAGTGGGAAGTCGACAATCCAAAGACATACAAACTTGTCCTTATCGCGAAGTCCGAGGCGATCACCCATCTCCAGACGAAGCGTGCAGAGCTGTATGCGAGTCTTGTTGGCATTGTCGCCAGAAAGAATCAGCACGAGGTCGCCATCCTTGGCACCACAAGCCTCCTTGACCTTTGCCCAAACCTCGGGCGTATAGAACTTATCGATAGATGATTTCACAGTACCATCCTCGTTGAACTTCACATAAACCAAGCCCTTGGCACCCACCTGAGGACGCTTTACGAAATCGGTGAGTTCATCAAGCTGCTTACGAGAATAGTTTGCGCAACCAGGCACACAGATACCACCAATATAGGCAGCGTCATTGAATACAGGGAAAGTACCAGTACCCTTCAGCTGATCCATCAGCTCCACGAACTCCATACCGAAACGGAGATCGGGCTTATCTGAACCAAATCGACGCATAGCCTCATGCCAAGTCATACGCTGAAGCGGGGGAAGTTCCACACCACGTACCTCTTTAAACAGATGGCGAGCCATATCCTCGAAAAGCTGCAGCACATCCTCCTGCTCTACGAACGACATCTCACAGTCGATCTGGGTGAACTCAGGCTGACGAT
>JAEEGH010002331.1_pt1 | contig 51566 bp, 43 predicted proteins | sample 9134181 | NCBI WGS metagenome assembly JAEEGH01 (sample SAMN16246544, study PRJNA631951) | gut metagenome | biome: gut microbiome; feature: rumen; material: DP-attached | host: Bos | place: Iran: Karaj | collected 2018-10
TAAGCTTGTGAGCAAGACTTACTGCGTAAGGCATATACTCTTCTGTCTCGTTTGTAGCATATCCGAACATCATACCCTGATCGCCGGCACCGATTGCTTCGATCTGCTCATCTGTCATCTGGTTCTCTCTGGCTTCAAGAGCCTTATCAACACCCATAGCGATGTCTGCCGACTGCTGATCGAGAGCTACGAATACAGCACATGTATTTCCGTCGAATCCCTTTGCTGAATCATCATAACCGATCTCTTTGATTGTCTCTCTTGCGATCTTAGCGTAATCAACGTTAGCCTTTGTTGTGATCTCACCTGTGATAAGCACGAAACCTGTGCAAGTAGCTGTCTCACAAGCAACACGGCTCATAGGATCCTCTGCCATGCAAGCATCAAGGATTGCATCTGAGATGTTATCGCAGATTTTATCGGGATGTCCCTCTGTTACTGACTCTGAAGTAAAAATAAATTTATCCATTCTATTTTCCTTTCCTGCGCCTGTTGCGCCATAAAAATAAAAACCGCTTGTTTTGCGTGCACAAACAAGCGGAACTGATTGATTTTCAGATCCTCTTATTGCTCGTCGTCCGTTAAAACGGAAATGCACGCTCAGGTTGGCACCTTCCTGAATAAATCAAGGGGTTGCCGTGGCTTCACAGGTCCTATGTACCTCCACCACTCTGAATAAGAGAACGTCTTATAAAAATTTAAAACGAACCCATCACTATAATAGATTCGTTTATGATAATACATTATTAGTTTTATAAAAGCAATAGTCCAATTGATAATTGTTATCTAAACTTCATAAACTATTTGTCTTTTCTCCAATTTTACACTATCATTCCCAATTCTCTCCCCAAATCCTGTTACACAGGTCAATACAATATTGCCTAGAAAAAGAGCTGTCATTTAATCTTATCTCATTTTCATTTGCCAAGTCTTCCGAATACTCTGAAAGCGGATAAACAGTAACACCATGTTCTTCGCTGTGATTATGACATACGAGTGCCCTGACCGAGTTATCTTTGATGATAACTTCACCGTCAGGATTTCGCGTAAGAGTAACCTTCGCCATCCCTCCAACGCTTCTGTCCGCTACACCCGATCCTGTTGAAGACGTCCAGCTTACAAAATTCCCGATCGAATAGTATACGAGCATATCTCCGCCACCGTGGTTGTTAGTTATTTCTGCATTTTCGTCTTCTATCATTTCAATAGGTTCGATCACATGCGGATGTGCTCCTATAACAAGATCTGCACCGTTTTCTCTGAATAACTCAGTCCATTTCTTCTGATATTTATCAACACCATGATTGTATTCGGTTCCCCAATGCGGGCAAACAACCGTAAAATCAGCATTTTCTTCCGCATTCTTAAGGTCTTTTACCACCTTTTCCTCATCAAGCATATCAATGGCATGTGGCATATCTTTTGGAAAAGATATCCCATTTGTCCCATATGTGTAATTAAGAAATGCAATTTTAATTCCATTTTTTTCGATTATATCTATATCTTCGTAATCTCTTTCCGTTCTATTTATTCCAAGAACACTTATCTGCGGATAGCGTTGTTTCCAAAATTCATAACAATTTACAACTCCGCTTTTACCTTTATCAAGCGCATGATTTGTTGCGTGACAAACCACATCAAAACCTGTTTCCACAAGTGCATCGCCCACTTCATATGGCGCATTAAATTCAGGATAACCGGATATCCCAAGTTCTTGTCCACCGATAATGACTTCCTGATTAACTATGGCAATATCTGCCTTTTCTATCTCAGGCTTCATATTCTCGAATATAAATTTATAATTGTAATTACCGTCTGAATCTTTCGCGACTTGCTCAATCCGATCATGAAGAAGAATGTCACCCGCCATTACCAAAGTGACATCTGAAGAACTCTGTGGCCTTTCTGCTTTCGAAGCATACTGTGAAGGTGTAACATACCCACCGAATACCTCCGTTGTCGGCGCTGAATCTACTTCGGGAATATCCGCCCCGGATGCCTCCGACATTCCTTCATCCTCTCGAAAGCCGCATCCACCTATGTACAATATGCATATTATCGAAATAATAAAAGATGTCTGTCTTTTCATACTTATATACCGATAAAAGCAATCACTATTCTACAAACACCATAAAACAACAATTTGTCATAATCCCCAGATTAAAGAAATAAGGGTACTTCTTTCAATTAAGATAAAGGGATGATGCATAATCTCCCCTTCCATATCGTCAGATTCATGTTCTGACTTTTGGAAAAAAGCATAAGTGCAACATCCCTTTTTATTTATATATCAGATTATCTTATCAAATGTCTCAGCAAGAGCAGGATAAATATTCTTGAACTGCTGATATCTTGCTTCGTACTTTGCAACGAGCTCGGGATCGGGCTTCTCAGTCTTGTCTACCTTAACGATAGCTGCTGCAGCCTCTTCTACGCTCTTGTATGCTCCGCATGCAACCATAGCGAGCATAGCGCCACCCATTCCGGGACCTTCTTCGCATGAAGGAACATCAACTTCTACGTTGAGGATGTTCGCGATCATTCTTCTCCAAAGAGGGCTCTTTGCTCCACCACCGCAGATCATTGTTCTCTTGGGAGCTACACCGATGCTCTTAGCAACTTCGTACATATCTCTTGTAGCAAATGCAACGCCTTCAAGAACTGCCTGTGTCATATCTTCTCTTGTTGTATCCATTGTGATACCTGTGAAAGTAGCACGAGCGTTAGGATTGTTCCAAGGAGATCTCTCACCCATAAGATAAGGAAGGAAGAATACATGGTTCTCACCAAGCTTATCAATTCCCTTCTGCTCATCAGCGTAGTCCTTAGTCTTAAGGATTTCATCCATCCACCACTTGTTGCAGCTTGCTGCACTGAGCATACATCCCATAAGATGGAAATGTCCGTCAGCGTGATCAAATGAATGAAGAGCGTTATTGCTGTCTACAGCAAAGCTGTCTGAAGACATAAAGATTGTTCCGCTTGTTCCAAGTGAAATGTTGCACTTGTTGTTTCCTACTGTTCCTGTTCCAACAGCTGCTGCCGCATTGTCGCCGGCACCTGCAGCGATAACAACACCGTCTCTGAGACCGAGTTCTGCAGCAAGGTCATGCTTTAACTCGCCAACTTTCTCAAAACTGTCAAAGAGCTTGGGAAGCATATCTTCTGTGATTCCGCAGATATCACACATCTCTTTTGACCATTTACGATTCTTAACATCCAAAAGAAGCATTCCTGAAGCATCAGAATAGTCTGTGCAGAATGTTCCGGATAATTTATATGCAAGATAGTCCTTTGGAAGCATGATCTTCTTGATCTTCTTGAAGTTCTCGGGCTCATTCTCTTTTACCCAAAGAATCTTGGGAGCTGTAAATCCTGCAAATGCGATGTTTGCAGTGTATTTTGAAAGAGTTTCTTTTCCAATCTCATTATTGAGATAATCAACCTGTTTCTGAGTTCTTCCGTCATTCCAAAGAATTGCGGGACGGATAACTTCATCGTTCTCATCAAGGATTACAAGTCCATGCATCTGTCCGCCAAAGCTGATACCTGCAACCTCTGACTTATCAACATTCTTAAGAAGATCCTTAAGTCCTGCAATAGCCTCATTGTACCAGTCAGCAGGCTCCTGCTCTGACCAGCCGGGCTGAGGGAAGTAAAGTTTGTACTCCCTTGATGTTGTTCCGTGAATCTTACCTGTCTCATCCATAAGCACGAGCTTAACCGATGACGTTCCCAAATCTACTCCAATATAAAGCATATGTAACCTCCTATTAAATATATAGCGTTCCGAATATGGTACCAACTGACTTACGATCATTTATCCATCACATCTTGCAACCGATGTGATGTCTCGCCGGCTTTCGATCAATACCGCCGCCGGATTAAACCTCGTCAAAGCACTCCATTTGCGGACGCTGACATATTATTTACACTATATGATGCCTTTGAAAAAAAGATTTTTCTTTTACGGCATTATACAAATCAATTATACCCGTTTCCCCCTTACTAATCACGCCATTTTTTGCTGATATCTAATTAAATATTGTTATGCCGAATAATAACCTCTGTTTGCTGATATTTCACTTATAATTTCTAAAGCAATTCTTTTTCCATACTCCAATTTGATAACGGTATTTTCCCTATTTACAAAACATCCATCTGACACACTTTTCAATTTCTCGTATGTTAAGCGGACATCCGCTTGATTCATAAGTTATAAAAAGATTCTTCCCGGCAAATATCCCGCTTTTCCTGTACTCTTCTATTTTCTGAAGATTATGCATTCTATATTCTTTGTCATCGATAAGCCCCATGTGTTCATGATAAATTTCCTGTCTGCTTGCCACATCAAGAACAGTAAAATCAGGATAAGTTATCCTTCCGTTTTTAAGCCGAAGCTCCGCTTCATATCGATAAGGAATCCCCAGCTCATAATACATGTTTGCCAGCATGACTTCAGATTTTGATCTGACCATATCCCCTTTCTTGGTAGAATAGACCTTTTCCTCAGATTTAAAGTTATTATTCTTATATTCCTCTTTTTCCCATTTAGCGGCATATTCATAATTACTCATTAGCATAGGCACAACCAGCTCTTTCTTATCTGCGCTCATCCCGGAATAAACCATGTCGGATTGATATAAGATATCTTTTTTGCTTGATTCCATGACCACAACCTTTCCCAATGCCTTTATTATTCTTTTTATTTCTTCCTTTTCTTCTTTCGCACATTTTATCTGCTTATCAATATATTCTCTCTGAGCAAGATTTCTTATAAGTTCTTTATCACTCTTCCTCAAATATTTTCCACAGGTGTCATTCTTCTCGGTTATCCGATAATACTCAACCACGCCTCTGTTGTGATTTATCCTAAGCCTTCCTTGCGGCAGCTCCTTCTCAACCTTTTTTCCATTGCATATGACTCTTTCGAGCTCTTTTTGCCTTTTCTCCAATGTGCACATTATATCTTGAATCTGTAACATAATTCTCCTCACCTTCCGGAGCACAGGTTCGCTCCTATCAATTCATCTGAAATATAGTATTTTTTTGGCGCTAAAGTATTCTGCAAACCTTGCCTTTTTCACCTGCAAAAATAGTCATACAGATAAGGCGCCAACATCATTAGTGATTTATCTGTGTTTTTAGCGCTTTTTTAGGACATTTTCAGCCAAAATCCCAGATAAAAGAACAATATATGCTTGTTCTATCTGTGTTTTTTCTAAAATTCATCGCAAATTCACAGATAATTACACCCGCTTTTATAATTTCTATCTGTGAATCCTCCTGTTTTCTCTCGTAGAGTGAAATTTAAAACTCGTAAATTTAAGCCTCGAAATCTTACACTATCTATGAAATATCCCAAAATCCCATTTTTAAAACAACAAAAAGAAATCATGCCGGAACCGGCAAGATGTACACTTGAAATTGAATCAATCAACTCAAGTTGTAACAAGAAAAGCAAGTAACACAACCTTATTCTGCCGTGTCTGCTCTATAACACGTTTAAAAAACGTCTGAAAAGCATTATATTTCCAAAAGGACTCATTGGCAAGTTCAAAATTATAAAAATGTCAGCAAAAAGTCATTTCTTGCCATAAAAAACTCCCGACCGGGCAAATCCGGTCGGGAACCATCTAATTAGCACACATGTCTCAAACAAAACGGTGCTTACGTATTTCTTCAATCATTTGCGTTGCCTTTAAAAATGACAATGCCCTTCTTCTTGAATTTCTTTACGGGTGCTGCGCCATCTGCAGATGACGATGCCGTAGCGCTAGAAGTAGCCGTCTTAGCACCCTCCGTTTTCGTAACAGTCGCCTTCTTAGTAACTGTCCTCTTAACGGGAGAAGCGGCTTTTGCTGCCTTCTTGGTTGCTTTGGCTTCTTCATCCTTTGCTTTTACCTGAGCTGCCTTGGCGGCATTCTGCGCACCGCGCGCTGCTCTTTGAGCTTCTGCCTCTGCCGCAACCTGCGCAGCGTCTCTGATCTTCATAGAAAGAGAGATTCTCTTCTTATCAACTTCGACATCAAGAACCTGAACATCCACGATATCTCCTACGCTCACAGCTTCAAGCGGATGCTTGATAAATCTGTCGGTGATATGTGAGATATGAACAAGTCCGTCCTGATGGACTCCGATATCTACGAAACAACCAAAGTCAATTACATTTCGAACAGTTCCCTTAAGCACCATGCCGGGCTTTAAGTCCTTCATATCAAGTACATCACTTCTGAGAATAGGTGCAGGCATGTTTTCACGAGGATCTCTTGAAGGCTTTTCAAGCTCGCTCAAGATATCGGTAAGAGTAATTTCTCCTACGCCAAATTCTTCTGCAAGCTTTTTCTTGTCGCTTTCAGAAATCTTGTGAGAAAGAGAACCGGAGAAAGCTCCCTGTGCGCCCGTATCAGAGCCGCCTTTGGCTCCTGCATTTTTATCCTTAACATCATCTTCCACAACAGCCAGATTGCTTCCTGCAAGTGCTGCTGCAAGAGCTGCTCCCATAGCTGTATTTGTATTTTTTATAACAACCTGCTTGGGCTTTTTCTTTGGTGCAGGCTTATTCTCGGGACGTGCTGCAGGCTTTTCAAGAACAGCTTTCGCTGCGTTCTTCTGAGCCGCACGGACATCGTCAAATGTTATTCCAAGCTTATCCATAAGCTTGAGTGTTGCATCATATGACTCAGGATGCACGCTTGTAGCATCAAGAGGATTCTCGCCGTCAGCAATCCTAAGGAATCCCGCGCACTGCTCATATGCCTTTGGCCCGAGCTTTGGAACTTTGAGAAGTTCTGCTCTGCTCTTAAACTTACCGTTTTCTTCCCTATAATCAACGATATTCTTGGCAATCGCCTTGGAAATACCTGAAATATACTGAAGAAGCGGTGCAGATGCGGTATTGAGATCAACACCTACTTTATTAACACAGTCCTCGACAACACCTTCAAGTGTCTCTCCGAGTTTCTTCTGATTCATATCATGCTGATACTGACCGACACCGATTGACTTGGGATCAATCTTAACCAATTCTGCAAGTGGATCCTGAAGTCGTCTTGCTATGGATGCCGCGCTTCTCTGACCAACATCGAATTGTGGAAACTCCTCGGTTGCAAGTTTACTTGCAGAATAAACAGAGGCACCCGCCTCATTTACGATCACATACTGAACCGGTCTATCAAGTTCTTTTATAAGCTCAACGATGACCTGTTCCGACTCTCTTGAAGCCGTTCCGTTACCTACAGAAATCAGGTCTACGTTGTATTTATCTATAAGTTTCTTAAGATCAGCCTTGGCTTCCTCAACTTTATTCTGTGGTGCTGTGGGATAAATAACCTTGGTATCAAGCACTTTTCCGGTAGCATCGACTATGGCAAGCTTACATCCTGTTCTGAACGCAGGGTCCCAACCAAGGACAGTTTTTCCTACGATGGGAGGTGCCATAAGGAGCTGTGTCAGGTTCTTTCCAAATACGGTGATCGCGCCATCTTCAGCATTTTCTGTAAGCTCGTTTCTTATATCTCTTTCAATAGCAGGTGCTATCAATCTCTCATATGCATCCCTAGTGATCTCTTCGATGACCGGAGTAGTCACAGGGTTGTCTTTTGTAATTATTTTTGTATTAAGGTATCTTAAGATATCCTCCTCGGGAGCCTGTATCTTAACTACAAGGAACTTCTCGGCCTCACCTCTGTTAAGTGCAAGAACTCTGTGTCCGAGAACTTTTTTCACAGGTTCATCGTAGTTATAATACATCTCATATACGCTCTGAGCCTTCTCATCCTTAGCTCTTCCAACAAGGATACCGTTCTCCATTGTTGCTTCTCTTATATACTTACGATAGTCGGCATTGTCGGAAATATCCTCGGCAATAATATCCATTGCTCCGCTGATGGCCTCATTCTCATCATTTACGCCTTTTTCAGCGTCAACGAATGCTTTTGCGGCATCCTCCAGCGAACCTGTGATCTCCTGCGCGAGAATGATCTCGGATAATCCTTCAAGTCCTTTCTCTCTGGCAATACTCGCCCTTGTCTTTCTCTTGGGACGATAAGGAAGATAAAGATCCTCGATCGCAACCATAGTTTCAGCCGCAACGATCTTAGCCTTAAGCTCATCCGTCATCTTGCCCTGCTCTTCGATTGAAGCAAGAACCTGCTCTCTTCTCTCCTCAAGACCTCTTAAATACTTAAGTCTCTCATCAAGATTACGAAGCTGCTCGTCGTTTAATGAGCCCGTTACTTCCTTTCTGTAACGTGAGATAAAGGGAATGGTGTTACCTTCATCAATAAGCTTAATAGCGGCCTCCACCTGCCACTTTTCTACTTTAAGCTCCTCTTTAATCTTTAATACAATATCCATACCTACCTCGCAGTATATATATGCTTTGCGTGCAATAATTATGATAAAAAGAATAATTTTTGATTATATTTTCATAAACCGCACACTTCTGTATTATACCAAGCCTTGCGGCCGTATTTCAAGAGTCCGTAAAATGTCGAAGCATTGTAAAATACGGGGTTTTATACTAAAATTTAAGTAATTAACCACAAAAACAAGGAGTAACTATTTTATATATGCCCGAAAACAACGACGAAAATTATTATTACAATAACTATAACTATAACAAAGCACACAACGAGCTGGACAGCCACGTAGCTCTTGCTACTTTCGCCAGGATCCTTGGGATGTTTTCAATCCCGCTTTGTCTTATCTTTTATACAGGCATTATTCTCGGAGGCGTAGCGATTGTTCTGGCTATTTTGTCCAAAGGAATTGCAAAGACATTTCTTCCGCAAGCCAAAAAAGCTATCATACTCGGAAGTGTCGGTGTAGTTCTCGGATATTTCATGATGATTACCAGTATTCACACGGTACTTACCGATCCCGAGCAGCGCCAGCAGCTCAACATAATGTCTGAGCAGATGTACGGAACCAGTTTCGACGAGATGTTAAATGATATAAAATTGAGGTAATTTGAAGTTATGAGTATTATCGGTGCGATCGGCAGCGGATATTCACCATACAGATCAGCCGCCGTCGGCACAAGTGCTGTAGCCGGAACCAAACCAATATTAAATCCCAATGCCTCCACCGCGAAGGCTCCGGGAAGGGTATCATCTCCCGCAGAGTGCGAAACCTGCAAGAACCGCAAGTATCAGGACGGTTCGGACGAGATGGTTTCCTTTAAGAGCGCTCAGCACATCAGTCCGCAGTCCGCTCCTGCGAGAGTGCGCGGCCACGAGGCTGAACACGTAAGCAATGCCTACAAGGACGCCGCAATGAATAACGGCAAAGTCCTTCAAGCCTCGGTTTCACTAAAGACCGCAGTTTGTCCCGAATGTGGCAGAACCTACGTCTGTGGCGGCGAAACGACCACCAAGATAAAGTACGAAAACGAAAGTAACCCTTATGAAAAAGAAAGAAAAGCAATGCACCGTCAGGGACTTGTCGGCGCAAATATAGACCTTATGGGTTAAGTTGGGAGCAATTTTTAATGACTAATCTTAAGACAGCGGCAGAATTAAAGGCAATCGCCAAAGAAAGATCACTTGATAAATACGGAATTTTAATACTTGCCAATATTATAATTTTCGTTCTTCAGATGGCTATCTCGAGCATTGTGACAATTTCAAACTCGGGTAGCCTTGTTATATTTACAATAAATGAAATAATCATCCTTATAGTTCAGATATTATTGGGAATTTTGGTCTCGGGAAAAGCTTATCTGTACATGAACCTGATCTATTCACAGACAGTTTCAACAAGCGACATTTTCTTCGGACTAAAACAGCACCCGAACAAAGCGGTCATAATTCAGTCACTCTTTGTACTGGCGGACTTTCTCGCAAGTCTCCCCGCTTCAATCATTTTGTTTATACTGACACCCGATTCACCTTTTTCCCTTCGAATCGCGCTCTTTGTCGCCGTAGCAATCGGAATTGTCGTGAATATCTACGTGTCACTTACATATTCGCAGGCTTTTTATTTATTACATGATTATCCTGACAGATCGGCAAAAGAGCTCCTTGCATACAGCAAATCTCTCATGCAGGGTAACAGGTTAAAGCTCTTTTATCTTCATATAAGCTTCATTCCGCTTATCATATTTGGATGCTTGACCTTTTTCATTCCGCTTTTGTGGATTTCTGTCTACAGATATGCAACACTGACAGCGTTCTATCAAAATCTCATCGCTGCCGGAAATACAGGAAAGGTTGAAAATGGACTTAATTGATGCAATAAAAGCAATCGACAAACCTCACGAGGACGATGTGCTTAACAGATTATACACGGTATGGGGCGAGAACCTTGACAAAGACAACGTTCTTCCGGAATATCCCAGACCACGCTTTGTAAGAGACGAATTTATAAATTTAAACGGTACATGGGAATACAAGATTGTTCAGGACATATCGGCAAACGTTCTCCCCGCAGACATGAACGGCGAGATCCTCGTACCTTTTTCCCCCGAAAGCTTTTTATCGGGTGTTGAAAAAAGACTTCTTCCCGATCAGATTCTCTGGTATAAAAAGGTACTTCCACCACTTAAAAGGAAACATGCAAACTCAAGATTTCTTCTGCATTTCGGCGCTGTCGATCAGTTTGCCGAGATATATGTGAACTCTTCTTTTGTAGGCTCGCACGTCGGCGGATACCTTCCTTTTACACTGGATATAACCGATCACCTTAAGTTTACGGATGATGATACCGCTCTTAACACTCTTATTCATGTTAAAGTCAGGGATACCAGCGACAGCTCTTACCACAGCAGAGGTAAGCAGACGCTCAGACGAGGCGGAATGTATTACACAGCCCAGAGCGGAATCTGGCAGACCGTCTGGATTGAAGAGGTCCCCGAGACATATATAAGAGAACTTATCGTCACACCCTCACAGGATTTAAAAAGCGTGACCGTCGAGGTCTCTACAAACAAGCCTTGCGACATCAATGTCAGAATCCCCGGACACGAAGCGATAAAGCCTGAAAAATCCGGCAAAAAAAATAACTCCGAGCGCGAAAATCTCTTTTCGTCAGACACATATCCTTCCAACGAAGCCGGCGCAAAAGAATTTGCTCCTTCGGGATATAAATTTTCTTTTACTATAGAAGATGCACATCTGTGGAGCCCCGAAGATCCTTATCTGTATCCGCTTCTCATTGAAGCAGGCGATGACAAGGTTGAGTCCTACTTTGCCATGAGATCTTTTACCATCGAAGAAGATGATGCGGGAACAAAGCGTTTCTACCTTAACCACAAGCCCTACTTCCTCATGGGAGTCCTTGATCAGGGCTACTGGCCGGACGGTCTCTACACCGCTCCTTCGGACGAGGCGCTTATATTCGACATAAATGAAATGAAAAGACTTCATTTCAATATGATGAGAAAACACGTTAAGATTGAGGCTGCGCGCTGGTACTACCACTGTGACAGACTCGGAATGATAGTATGGCAGGACATGGTGAGCGGTGGTTCATCCTACGCAAAGCCCATGGTCTCTTATCTCCCGACTCTTTTCCCAAAAGTATTCGGAAGAATGTCGGACGGCCCCGCGTATTACAAGACCTTCTCAAGGCACTCGGCAGAAGGCCGCAGAGAGTGGCTCAACGAGATGCAGAACACGATAAGATACCTCTACAGCGTACCTTCAATAGCAACATGGGTTCTGTTCAACGAAGGCTGGGGACAGTTTAACGCCGCAGGTGCTACCGTTATGGCAAAAGAGCTCGATAAGACAAGGCCTATCGATCAGGCCAGCGGCTGGTTTGATGAAGGAAGCGGTGACTTTAGAAGTGTACACAACTACTTCAGACCGCTTGCAGTGGAAAAAGATCCAAAGAACAGAGCTTTTGTAATCTCCGAGTACGGCGGATTCACCTGCCACATAGACGGGCATTCAAGTGTCGACAGGGTATTTGGCTACAAGAAATATGACAACCTTGAAGCTCTCGGCGTTGCGTATTACAACGTAATAAACGCAAACATTATACCGCTCATCTCAAAAGGACTGTCGGGCGCGGTATATACACAGGTCAGCGACGTTGAAGAAGAAGTAAACGGACTTATGACCTATGACAGAAAGATAACCAAAGTAAACCCCGATCTCGATCCCAACGTATATGCAAGGCTGCACCGTGATTGACGGTGTTTCACTTCCAAAAAAGGCGCAGTTATTGTAAAATAAATTATTATCTTATTAAGCACAGATATGTGCAGAAATGAGGCCAACATGAAAAACAACATAGCAGTAGTTTCTCTCGGACACGAAGCGCTCGGAGTGACTACACACGAACAAAAGAATGCAATGAAGCATACGGCAACGGTACTCGCCGACCTTATAGAAGCAGGCTATCAGCTTGTTATAACTCACAGTAACGGGCCTCAGGTCAGCATGATCCACAAAGCAATGACTGAGCTTCACAGAATGTATATCGACTACACCTCCGCTCCTATGTGCGTATGTAATGCAATGAGCCAGGGCTACATAGCCTATGACATTCAGAGTTCTCTTAAAACGGAGCTCTCAAGCAGAGGACTTTCCAAACCTGTAGCTTCAATCCTTACACAGGTTACGGTAGACCCCTATGACGAAGCTTTCTACTCACCGACTAAGGCAATCGGACGCTATATGTCCAAAGAAGATGCCGACATGGAGGTCAAGAAGGGAAACTTTGTAGAGGAAGATCCTGAAAAAGGCTACAGAAGAATTGTTGCCGCTCCTACCCCCATCAAGATTGTTGAGCTTGATTCCATCAAGACTCTTTTAGATGCGGGACAGGAAGTTATCGCATGCGGCGGCGGCGGAATACCGGTAATCGAGCAGGGACACGTACTTAAAGGAGCTTCAGCGGTAATCGAAAAAGATGCCATCGCAGGATTACTCGCTTCAGAGCTTAGTTCTGGCAGACTTATCATTCTCACATCGGTTCCTAATGTATATAAGAATTTCGGCAAGGATGATCAGGAACCCATCCTTAAAATGAACGTTAAAGAAGCAAAAGAGTACATCGAAGCAGGCGAATTCGGTGAAGTTAATATGCTTCCCAAGATCAAGGCTGCAATGAAATTTCTTGAATCAAACCATGACGGTTCGGTTCTTATCACTTCTATTTCATCTGCATCCGATGCACTCAAAGGAAAAGCCGGAACATTCATTACTTTTGAATGATCGGATTTCCTTAATGGAGAAAATATGGTAGATAACAGAGACGATAACTTCGATTTCAGAGAAGTTAAAGATGAAGAATTAAACAATAACGATACTAAAGACACAAGCGATAGTCTTTCAGGCGCGTCGGACAATTCGGAGACTGAAAAAAAAGAAACCGATAACAACAACGACAAACCTGAATTTGAAGACGTTTGCTTCGTGTGCAGAAGACCTGAAAGTAAGGCGGGCAAGATGTTCCACCTTCCCAACAACATCTGCATCTGTGAAGACTGTATGCACAAGACAATGGAAACGGTCACACAGTTTGATTATCAGAATCTTCTGAACAACCCCAATCTTATGAATGAACTCAATAAGAATATGGGGACATTCCCGAATGTGAGTTTTTTCAACTTAGGCGATATACCCGGTGATTTCAACATGGGCGGTATCCCTAACTCACAGAGGATCAAGAAAAAAAGCGAAGCAAAATCAAAGCCCGTTATAGACATAAGGAATATTCCCGCTCCTCACAAGATCAAGGCCAAACTTGATGAATTTGTGATTGGACAGGACAAGGCAAAAAAAGTCATGTCCGTTGCGGTTTACAACCACTATAAGAGAGTTGCCACCGACACCATGGACGAGATTGAGATTGAAAAATCAAACATTCTTCTCCTTGGCCCCACAGGTAGCGGTAAGACTTATCTTGTTAAGACTCTTGCCAAACTCCTCGATGTTCCGCTTGCTATCGCAGATGCAACATCACTTACAGAAGCAGGCTACATCGGAGATGATATCGAAAGCGTTGTAAGTAAGCTCCTTGCTGCTTCAGGCAACGATGTGGAAAAGACTGAACACGGCATTATCTTTATCGATGAAATAGATAAGATTGCCAAAAAGAAAAATACAACAGCAAGAGATGTAAGCGGCGAATCCGTACAGCAGGGAATGTTAAAGCTCCTTGAAGGCTCAAATGTTGAAGTACCTGTAGGTGCAGGCAGCAAAAATGCCATGGTTCCTCTTGCCACAGTTAATACAAGAAATATTCTGTTTATATGCGGCGGTGCTTTCCCCGATCTTGAGGATATCATCACTCAGAGACTTAATAAACAGACATCAATCGGTTTTGATGCAGATCTTAAGGATAAATATGCAGACGATCCCAACATTCTCTCAAATGTAACTGTTGAGGATCTTAAGAAGTTCGGTATGATACCCGAATTTCTGGGAAGACTTCCCATCATCTGCACATTGCAGGCTCTTACAAAAGAAATGCTTATCAAGATTCTCAAAGAGCCCAAGAATGCCATCCTTAAGCAGTACCAGAAGCTCCTTGCTCTGGACGAGGTCGATCTTAGATTTGACGACAGTGCTCTCGAGGCAATTGCCGAGAAAGCCTTGGAAAAAGAAACAGGTGCACGTGCTCTCAGAGCCATCATCGAAGATTTCATGCTTGATATCATGTATGAAATTCCTAAGGATGACAACATCGGTCGTGTGACCATCACAAGAGAATACATTGAAGGAAAATCCTCACCTCTCATAGAGATACGAGGCGAAGGAATACATCCGCAGATTCCTGTATTTAACAAGGAACAAGCAACTCTTGTATAAGATTCAAATCAATACTTTGATAAAAATAATTAAGGCAGTTCAAAATGAATTTCCATTTTGAACTGCCTTTTTGATTGATTAAATACATTTTCGATTATCTTAATATCAGCCGCCTGTGCCTTCCTTCTCATCATCTGAAGCACTGTCGGATTCGGCATGCGAATCATCATCTTCCGATGAACCTATATTCTTATTTGACAGCTGCACCGTAACATCTATCGTATCGTACTGATTTCCGTTCGGTCTGAGTATTGTTATATTGACCGAAGTTCCAACAGCATAATATCTAAGCTTTGAATGAAGCTCTTCCATGGATCCGATCTCAGTTCCGTCAAACTTTACGATGACATCACCTTTTTCAATGCCGGCCTTTTCTGCTCCGCCTCCGGAAATAGTCTCATAAACATATACTCCCTGAGGAATTCCATACTTCATTGTATCTTCGGCAGAAACACTTATTCCTTGGATTCCAATAACTCCCTGCTCTTCTTCTTTTACTTTCTTCTTAGTCTCCTGGTTCATAAGCTCTTCAATCTTAGGTTTTGCAAGTGAGATAGGAATCGCATATCCCATACCTTCGACTGCCGCTTCACCGATCTTGATAGAGTTAATACCGATTACTTCACCTTTAATATTAAGAAGCGCACCGCCCGAGTTACCGGGGTTAATAGCCGCATCAGTCTGAATATATACCTTGGATGAGCCCTCGCCCATATCAAACTTTCTGTTGATTGCTGAGATAACACCTGTTGATACGGACTGTCCGTATCCGAGAGCATTACCGATCGCGATAGCAGGCTCACCAAGTGTAAGCGCGTTACTGTCACCAAGTGTTGCAACTTTAATCTTTGAAGCTGTATCGGCAGGAATATCCTTAAGAGATACAGCGATTACAGCAAGATCCATCTCGGGGTCGGGACCCTTTAAATCTGCCTGGACAGCTTTTTTAGCCGCCTCTTCATCGGACGATCCATCGGAAAAGATAACTTCGATTGAATCAGCTCCGTCTACTACGTGGAAGTTTGTTGCGATCAAAAGCTCTGAATCATTCTTGCCGACAATAATTCCGCTTCCCGATGCGTAAAGTCCCTCAGATTCCTGACCGTATCCAAAAAAGCTTGATGACTTGATACGGTTGTTATGAATAATAACCATCGAGGGCATAACTTCCTGAACAACTCCGGTCACATCAGTTACAGTAGCTTTTCCGATGTTTGATACCGTTGTAGTAGCTATATTGTCTGATTTTGCACCGGTATCCTCTTCCGCTTTATCAGTATTGAAAGAGAATAACGGCTTGTCCTTACCGTATGTGCGGTATAAATATCCGCCTGCGCCTATACCGCCGAAAATCGCAAGCACCACAATAATTGAAACTAAAATCTGCAGACCTCTCTTCTTAGCAGGTCTTTCCATATTACTCATAGCATTCCCCATTACATTTCCCGCATTGGAATACTGATAGGCTCCGTAATTATTCCCTCCGCTACCATATCCATATGCGCCATTTCCAGTCAAATCTCCGTTATATGTCTTATCATCGGAATAATTATAGTTAGTGTAGTTATAACTGTTGTATGAGTTAGACGAATTTACAGCATTTTTCTCCCGGTTTACATCATCATACATAGTATCTACCTTCTTCCTTTTTCTATTTGTTAAAATAAGTATAGTTTCATTATGTGTCGAAATTGTGTTTATTTTATTATAAAAAAATAACGTAAATTTTTAATAGTCTTCTTCGATAACTTGTATCTCCATATAATCAAAATCAATCTGCTCCACAAACGCATCCTTGTTGAATCTGCACTTCGCGTGAAGCTGAAAATCTTTTACTATATTATCAAGCCAAATAGGTTTGGAAAGATCTAACTCATAGCACGCCTTCTCAATGGCGTTCATAACTTTATGTGTTCTTGTGTCATTTGATTCGTCGCAAACGACCATATCTTTTACAAGGTGGTTATCATCCACCAATCTTACCCATAATCTAAACATTTTATCTCCTGCTGATGCGATATTAAAAACCGGTCGCATGTTCACAATAGAGCATACGACCGACATATTTTTACATCTTAATTATTCATCATATCCGTTAGGATTCTGACTCTGCCACTTCCATGAATCTGCGCACATCTCTTTAATTCCGTACTGTGCATGCCATCCAAGCTCTTTTGCCGCTTTATCCGCATTAGAGTAACACGTAGCGATGTCACCTGCGCGTCTTGCCTTGATCTCATACGGAATCTTAACTCCCGTAGCTTCTTCAAAGTTCTTTACTATATCAAGAACACTATATCCGACACCTGTGCCGAGATTATAGATATTAAGTCCGCTTCCGGGCTCAAACTTCTTAAGAGCCTTAACATGTCCGAGTGCAAGATCCACAACATGGATATAATCACGCACCCCGGTTCCGTCAGGCGTGTCATAGTCATTACCGAATACGTTGAGGTGAGGAAGTTTTCCTACAGCAACCTGTGTGATGTAAGGCATAAGGTTGTTGGGAATTCCATTCGGATTCTCTCCCATTGTTCCGCTCTTGTGCGCTCCGATAGGATTAAAGTAACGAAGAAGAACAACATTCCACTCGTTATCAGCCTTATAAATATCGGAAAGTACCTGCTCAAGCATTGATTTTGTCCATCCGTAAGGATTTGTACATGTTCCCTTAGGACATTCTTCTGTGATCGGAACAAAAGCGGGATCTCCGTATACAGTCGCCGATGACGAGAAGATTATGTTCTTGCAGTTATGCTTTCTCATAACATCAACAAGTGTAAGTGTTCCCGAGATATTGTTCTCGTAGTATTCCCAAGGTTTCTCAACAGATTCTCCGACCGCCTTAAGTCCTGCAAAATGGATGACTCCATCAATTTTTTCTTTTGAAAAAATCTCTTCCAGACCTTCACGGTCTCTGATGTCTGTCTCATAGAAAGGTACTTTTTTGCCTGTGATCGCTTCAATTCTTCCGATTACTTTTTTGCTCGCATTGGCAAGGTTATCCATTACAACAACATCATATCCGGCATTTTGAAGTTCAACAACAGTATGTGAGCCGATATAACCTGCTCCTCCTGTTACCAATATAGTCATATTATTACCTTCTTTCAGCAAATATTTTTCTGTCTGTTATCAAAGCTCGATTCCGTTCTTCTTGCAAAGTTCTCTTGCTGATTCTACCGAATCAACACCTGTCTTATTTTTGATAGGTGCAAACTCATGCTCTCTTACAACCTCATAAGGAAGGCATGTATCAAGCATGTGGATCATATCGAGAACGAGCTGCTCAAACTTGCATCCGTTCGGAGTCTCGGGCTTAACGAGATTGGCATTCTCGTCTATGTAAGGAATCTTTTTCTCAACAACATGAAGAGGAAGTTCCTTCTGAGCAATTTCATAAAGAGCTTTCTCATTGAACATATAGTTGAGAATAACTCCGTAGTTATAAGCGGGATCGCCGTTTTCGTCCTTGGCATCCATCATCTCCTGTGAGAGCTCATAGTACTCTACGATTGAAGGCTTGCCGTCTTCAAGACACATAACGCCTACCTTCTCATCGGGTGCGTTCTTTCTAACAACTTTGGCTCCGCAAGAAACCTTAGCTGCAACTGTAGCGCCAACGAAACAAGGATCTGCGATTCTCTGAAGGACATTATCAACAGCAAAAATGTCTATCCATTCAATGCCCTCTTTTACGATGACATCACGAAGACCCGCTTTAAGAAGTGATGAATACCAGCCGGCATTACCATTGGGAGAAGTTGAAATCCTTGACTTGCTCTCCATGTATACCTTTCCGTCATAATCGGATGCCGGTGCCATCTCCTGCTTAAAGAATGTGATCTTATCTTCAGGATAACCGAAGAAGTTTTTCTCCTTAAGGAAATTAACAGTAGCATCATTGTTCTTTTCACTTGTCATGATAAAAAGACGGATGTATGTGCCATCTGCCTGCTTAACTGTATCAAGTAGATTCTCGATTATTCTCTGAAAGATATAAACAGGCTTGGTTATACCGATGTCATACATTCCCTTCGGATTGTCCGATCCAAGTCTTGTTCCCATTCCACCTGCAAGAAGAACTGCAGCAACTTTGCCTGCCTTGATTGTCTCAACACCAAGCTTTGTAAACTCATCTTTCCTCTTCTCGATCTCTGATACCTGAAGAGCCGCCAAAGGTGCAAACTCTCCTCTTTTGTCAGCATGTCCAAGATTCTTACAATTGGCAAGTACCGCAAAATCCGTGTCCTCAACCTGCGCAAGAAGCTCCTGCTTCTCTGAATCGCTAAGTTCGGAATAGTACTTAAGTACATGCTCCTGCCCGTACTTCTGTAATTTCTCTTTTGCTTCTTCGATGTTCATTTTTTTATTTCCCTCCGTTTATAAACATTTTTGGACGCTCCGCGCTGTTGCGCTGAGCGTCCAACCCCTCATTATTTTGTAGTGAAAATCACTATCTATTAGTTAGCCGTTGCCGCGGGAGCTGCCTGTGCTGTAGCTCCTGCCGAAGCAGCGGGTGTTGAGGCTCCTGTTGATGCAGCCGCACCTGCGTCAGGTGCCGGAGCCGGAAGCGGTGTTCCGGGTGTCCAACCTGCAGGATCTACAAGAAGACCGTTCTTATCAAATGTGCATGACACATTCTCAAGTACTGCAGTTGTCTTTACAAGCATCTTACCTGTGTTGCCGTCAAAGTAACGCCATCCGTCAGGCTGCTGAACCCATCCGACTGTTCTGTGTCCATCCTTAGGTTCAAGATAGTATACTCCGTCAGGAAGTGATGCCATTCCTACAACCATCTTTCCGTCTGCGCCGAAGTAATATCTCTGACCTTCAATATCGCTCCATCCTGTAACCATCTTTCCGTCAGGCCCGAAGTAGAATCTTCCTGCGGCGATATCTCCCGACCATCCTGTCTGCATTACGCCTTCAGGATTAAAGAGGTAGTTAGCCTTTTCAATAGTCTGAGCGCCAGTAACCGCAACATGATCCTGGTTAAAGAAGAACTTCTGTCCCTGCTCGTTTGAATACCAGCCCTTAATAGCTGCGCCGTCCTGTCCAAACATGTACTTGCCTGTCTCAAGAGCAACCATACCGGTCTGCATTACGCCCTGAGGATTGAACAGGTAAAGTTTATCTCCAACCTGTGTAAGACCTGTGTGCATCTTATACTCTTCATCAAAGTAGTGCACTCCGTCTTCAAGAGGTACAAGGCCTTTCTGGCATACGCCTTCTGCATTTGCGTAGTAAACAGTTCCTCCGAGGTTAAGAAGACCTGTTCTCTTTAAACCTGCTTCGTCAAAATAATAGCGCTTGCCTTCAATATCGGCAAATCCTGTCTTTGCAAGACCGCCTGCTGCAGGATCGAGGAAGTAAATTCCGCTCTCATCCTGGAACCAGCCCGTCTGAATATATCCATTGGGGTCGGCGTGGTATTTTTTGTTTTCGAGATTGATCCATCCGAACTGTTTACGGAAATTGTGATAATAGAATGTATGTCCGCCCCAGCTGTTGAATCCTTCCGGAATAATCCTTGTGAAATAATCCGAATAGAGGTGATCTACGTCAACTCTTCCGGGAATTCCGGGATAAGTTGCATGGCTGCTTGACTGCCACATTACAAAATCGCCCGGATAATCGCAGGCAACATCGTACTGAGCAACCCACTTAGGTGCTGAAACAACGGGCATTCTCTGCAAGAACCAGTTTCTGCTCGCATATACCATTGTCTCATAGCCTGCGCCGTTAAGAATTCCGCAGAATGTATCTGCAATCGCCTGAAGCTGTGCAGCATTTAATCCTTTCTGCACTGTATCTTCTATATCAATGGCAACCGGGAAAGTAACAGAATAGGGTGCAATCCAGGCAAGAACCTGATTTGCCTCCACTGCTGCTGCCTCCGGAGTTGTTGCATAAGAATAGATATAAATACCTGTTCTGATGCCTGCCGCATTTGCTCCGTTAATATTATTTACGAACTGTTCATCCAGTCCCTTTTTCATTGTACCAACACGTATCATGGCGAATCTGATACCTGCTGCCTTAACCTGTTGCCAATTGATTCCACCCTGAAACTTAGACACGTCGATACCTGTAGCTAATTCAGGACCTACCGCACGTGCACTCGCACTTACGCCGGCAATAGGAGTAAAGAATAAGGCAGCTGACATACCGACAGCCCCCAGTGATGTAACAATCTTCGAAACTTTTTTCATTATAATACCTCGCTCCCATTTTTTTATCGCATTTAATCACATACTTAACGTTCTAATTATATTAGTAAACGTTTGCGTAGGTCAATGGAGATTTGGGATATTTACACTTTATTAACAACTTGCCTGCAACTATCGGTATCAGAACAATTGCGATACGTCAAAAAGTTTTTTCATCGAAATGTTGACAATCAAAAACTCCTATGTTACTATGCCTATCGTAGTACATCTATCGTACTATGTTTGACGTAGCATATTCCGATACTCTTTTACCGAAATATCGCACCAAAAGAGATACCGCATAAAAAGCAAAGTATTCAAAGCAATAAGCGGCTATGCATCATTTTGCTATTGCTGATAGTATTTATTTCATCAGTAACTGACATAATTTAGAAGTGACATCTAAGGAAAGAGACAGAAATGAATTACTTGGGGAATTATTTTAGGACTATTTACCAAAGAATCAAGAACATGCGCTTATGGGAAATAGCGGCGATGATCCTTTTTACGATCAATATGTCGGGTATCTTCTATTTTAACCTATCCGACCTTCGCCTTTCGCTCGATCCCGATTTTGCAACGGTTGTATACCACTTAAGAGAAATTGTAAATAAAGGAAGTCTCATTCTACCAAACTGGGTAGCGACTACAAGCATGGAGTTTGACTCCACTCTCCTGTTTGCGGTTCCGTTCTACGCGCTCACAGGCAACGAGTTCTTATCGGTAGGCTTATCCGATCTTTTGATCGTTTTCATATATATTTACGCTGTATGGAACATCCTAATTGCGCTCCATGTGCGTATCGGCGTCAGATTTCTTACACTTGCCGTCATCATAACACCATATAACTACGACTGGCTTGATTACTTCAAGATGCTGTTCTTTGCACACGCCAATTACAGCATTAAGGCTCTTGTTCCGATCATGCTTGTGCTATGCCTTATAGCATTCGATGACGGCGAGTTCGGGGACTGTTTCAGCAGGCGGAAAAGATTTTTTTTCCTGGTCTCGTATCTGTCGCTGCTTTTTGTGACATGCGCTTCCACAGGAATATATACGATCGTCTGCGGCGTTGCTCCGATTTTCTTTGTATCTTTGTTCTCTTTGTGGAAAAAGAGATATTTATTTAAAGAAAGTGTTGTTCCTGTCTGGGCAATGACAGGCATATTTGCTACAATAGGCGTTTTTACCTATAACCTGATCTACACAGGTCATTCTCCCGACACTGAATTTGTAAAGGTCGCAGAATTTTGGGATAACCTGAAGTACGTTTTTGCAGGAGTTTTCCAGGCCTTTGGTATTATGGGACACGAAACTGTTCCTGTATTTTCCAAGATGTGGTTTTTCATCTTGCTAAAAACACTTTTTGTTTTATTGATCTTTATTGTCACAGCGCTCGTCATCTATAAATGGATCTGCGGCGCCGCAAACTATAACTATTATTTACCGTTCTTCTCGGTAATTTTGTTTAACATGCTCATTTTGATCGTTGGTGATATGCGCGCCGGCAATGACTTCATTCCTTACAGATACCTTTTTGTGGGAATACCGATTCTTTTGACCGGAATGGGAATCATGCTCAACAGATACCTCGCAACTCACCAAAACAAGCAGTCCATGCCTGTAATGGCTCTTATAATGCTCGCTTGTGCATATATGCTTGTCGGCAACTTCAAAGTAGCAAACGACAACCTCATGGACAAAGATTACATCGTCGATATGACCGACTATTTTGATACGCTTGACGTTGACACCGTCTTCATTGCAGATGATAAGGACACTGCGCTCATGTGCAAGGCCGTTGACGACAGCAAAAAATACGCCTGCTACGACAGCGAAAACGAGAGCATCACGCTAGAGATCAACTACTACAATGATGAAAAGAACTTTAATTATTACGGGGACAAAAATGTAATTGCCATTCCAAACTTTAACAAGCTGACCGATTACGTCTCCGAAGACATTGCAAACGAATACGAATATGTCGGCGAAACGAGATGGCTTGCATGCTATAAATCCGACACCAATTATTTCAAACAGGAAAATAAGAACAGTTAAACATTCACCACAATGAATCAGTATATTTAAGACAAGATAAAGTTTATTTGAAACAAGGACCCCCTTTTAGATAAGTGAGGTATACTATGAAAAAATTTTTAAAGATACTCGGAAGAATCTTTTCAGTTATTTTAATAATCGTCCTGCTTTTTATAACAGGTGCATTTATATACCACCGCATAGAGCTCAAAAAAGAAGAAGCGATATGGCAGAATCCTCCCGGACAGTATGTCGAAGTGGACGGCCACAAAATGCACATCTACACGGAAGGCGAAGGCGATCACACCATTGTACTCATGTCAGGTTGGGGCGACACAAGTCCATACGTCAATTTTCTTCCTCTTTGCAAAGACTTAAGCACCGATGCAAAAGTGGTCATCATTGAAAGATTCGGATACGGCTTGAGCGACGTTGTAAAAGAAGAAAGAACCTTCGATAAAATCGTCGAAAATGACAGAGAATGCCTTTCCAAAGCCGGCATAGAAGGCCCCTTCGTATTATGTCCTCATTCAATCGCAGGAGTTGAAGCAACTCTCTGGGCTCAGAAATATCCCACAGAGGTAGAGGGAATCGTTGGAATGGATATATCAATCCCCGGTTTGGATGATCAATATAAGGCAGAATCCGATGCCGCCAAAAAACAATTTCCAATCATGAAATGCCTCATAGATACAGGAATTATGCGAGTTCTGAGTGGAAATCCCGGCGATGCCGACGAACTTAAGATAATGGAAGCAGCAATAAGCAACAGAAATGACATAAACAAATGCAAACTTAACGAAAATGCACATTTAATAGAAGCGCTCCATGAAATCAGCAACAATCCGCTTCCGACAGCTCCGACGATCCAGTACATCTCATCGCAGACTACCGAACTAACTCCCGGATGGCTTGAAGGCCACCAGGCCCTCGTCGATGCATCTTCTAACGGAAAACTTGTAAAACTCGACTGCACGCACTATGTGTACAAATTTGAAGAAGAACGAATTGTAAAAGATATAAAAGAATTTTTGAAGACATTATAATATTAGAAGGGACTTCGTTTTAGATGATTGATCGATCATTCAAACGAAGTTCCTTTTATTTTAATAGAGCGCTTAGCTTCAACTTTTCTATTATTTTTCATTTTGTTTTTCCCTTATCAATTCTATGAACTTTTTAATACCTTCACTAAATGAATCGCCCTTTATTGCACTTACTGTTCCTAACGTTGCTATTCCGCCACTAACACAGCCAGGCCCCGAAAAAACCTCGGCAAGTGCTCTGCACAAATAAGGCTGTAACACTTACTTGTGCTACAGCCTTTTCTATATTGTACACATATTATGCATTTATCATATTATATTACATTACTCTGCTGCGGGTTCTTCAGCTTCTGCATCTGCTGAAACATCAGTGTCTACAATGCTGTTGTCTTCTGTAAGGCCGCCCTGCTCCATGCTAACCTCTTCCTCTACAGCCTCATCTGCTTCGAAATCTCCGCCTGTAGCTCCGCCACATCCTGTAGCAAGTACAACTGCTGTCATAACCCCAATAAAACTTACCATTCTCTTTTTCATACTAACATCCTTTCCTATATATTTTCATATATAACTGTTAATTTTTGTGTTACATCATAATTGAATTATACCGAAATATGCTGAAATGTCAAATTCTAAATGTTAACTTTTTATTGTCTTTTATTATGCTATAATATGTTTTATCAATTATTTCAAGAGGTAAGATAAATGCTTTACATAATGCGACACGGCAAGACAGAATGGAACAAAATCGAAAAATTGCAAGGAAGCGTTGACATTCCACTTAACGAAGAAGGAGTCCTCGTTGCTCAAAAAGCACATGATAAATACAAGGAAATAAAGTTTGACATCTGTTATTGCTCCCCACTTATCAGAGCAAAAAAGACAGCAGAGATATTTTTGGAAGGAAAAGACACTCCGATTGTGATAGACGATAGGCTAAAAGAGATGTCTTTTGGAGAATTTGAAGGATCTGTAGGTTACTTTAACAATCCGGAAAATCCCATAAGTAAACTATTTACAGATCCCGAAAGTTATACTTCAGTCGGAGAATCGGAAAGCCTTGAGCACCTTGCTGAGAGAACACTCTCTTTTCTAAACGAGATTGCCTATCCGCTGCATAAAGAAGGCAAGTCAGTACTCATAGTCTGCCACGGTGCGCTGGGATGCAGTATCATCTCACATATCAAAAATACTCCCGTTTCTGACTTCTGGGACAATCTCATGGGAAATTGCGAATTGGTGAAGCTATTGTAAGTTTAGATATCAATTCAAACACCCCCTTCTTCACTCCGTTACCTATATCTAACATTTTTTGATAATAAAATAGCATTAACTGAACTAGACCATCCTATTTAGTTAGTGTATGCTAACAGTATAAAAATGTTTTTTATAGGAGGTTACAAAATGAGCGAAATATTTAAGGACATTCCCGAAATTAAATTCGAGGGAAAAGACAGCAAAAACAAATTTGCATTTAAATACTACGATCCCAAGAGGGTAATTATGGGCAAGACAATGGAAGAACACCTTCCTTTTGCAATGGCATGGTGGCACAACCTCGGTGCAAACGGCGTTGACATGTTCGGAAGGGGAACTGCCGATAAATCCTTCGGCGCTTCTGAAGAAGGAACAATGGAACATGCAAAAGCCAAGGTTGATGCAGGTTTTGAGTTCATGAAAAAGCTTGGAATCAAATACTTCTGCTTCCATGATGTCGATCTCGTTCCCGAAGCAGATGACATTAACGAGACAAATCGCCGTCTTGATGAGATCTCAGATTATATCCTTGAGAAGATGAAAGGTACAGACATCAAGTGTCTGTGGGGAACAGCCAATATGTTCAGCAATCCCCGTTTCATGTGCGGTGCAGGCAGCACAAACTCCGCTGATGTATTCTGCTTCGCAGCAGCTCAGGTCAAAAAAGCTCTTGATATAACAGTAAAGCTCGGTGGAAGAGGCTATGTATTCTGGGGCGGACGTGAAGGATACGAAACACTTCTTAATACCGACGTAAAATTCGAGCAGGAAAATATCGCAAAACTCATGCACATGGCTGTTGATTACGGCAGAAGCATCGGATTTAAGGGTGATTTCTATATCGAGCCCAAGCCGAAGGAGCCCATGAAGCATCAGTATGACTTTGATGCAGCTACAGCTATCGGATTCCTTCGTCAGTACGGCCTTGATAAAGACTTCAAGATGAATATCGAGGCAAACCATGCAACACTTGCTCAGCACACATTCCAGCACGAGCTCAGGATCAGTGCCATCAACGGTATGCTTGGTTCAGTTGATGCCAACCAGGGCGATCCGCTTCTTGGATGGGATACAGACGAATTCCCTTGCAATGTATATGACACAACAATGGCTATGTACGAAGTACTTAAAGCCGGCGGTCTTACAGGTGGATTTAATTTTGACTCAAAGAACAGACGTCCAAGCTACACATTTGAGGATATGTTCTATGCATTCATTCTCGGAATGGATACATTTGCACTCGGACTCATTAAAGCCGCCGAGCTTATCGAAGACGGACGTATCGATGACTTTATCAAAGAGCGCTATTCAAGCTTTGAATCCGGAATCGGTAAAAAGATCCGTGATAACAGTGTAGATCTCAAGGAACTCTCAGACTATGCTCTTAACATGAAAGCTCCTAAGCTTCCTATTTCCGGAAGACAGGAATACCTTGAAAGCGTCGTAAACAATGTTCTCTTTAAAGGATGATGTTGTAAAAAAAATCGCGAATAGCAAATAACCAAAAATAAGAAGCCTTAGCTCCGATTAAAGAGCTAAGGCTTCTATTTATACACCCGCTTACGCGAGCGCCTTATTCAATCTCTGCAGATTAAGCGAAAGGATTCTCTGTAGGGTAAGGAAGAGATGCAGGCTGGTTGTAGCCGATTGTCTCTGCTCCGATGTACTTGAATACCTCATAGAGAGCCTTTCCGAAGTGACCGAATGCTACAGCGCCGTGGTGAGGGAAGTTGCCCTCGATAAGTACGTGTCTGTAGAATCTGCCCATCTCAGGAATAGCGAATACACCGATACCACCGAATGACTTAGTAGCAACAGGAAGAACCTCTCCCTCTGCAACGTATGTGCGAAGGTGATTGTCTGATGTGCTCTGAAGTCTGAAGAATGTGATATTTCCGGGCATGATGTCACCTTCAAGAGTTCCCTGTGTAACTTCTTCAGGAAGGTTTCTAGCCATAATTCTCTGGAACTTCATCTCGCAGCTTGAAAGCTTGCCTGTGCATGTATTTCCGCAGTGGAAGCCCATGAATGTATCTGTGTGCTTGTAATCGAACTTGCCCTTGATGCTCTCGTTGTACATATCCTCAGGAACTGAGTTGTTGATATCAAGAAGAGTAACTGAATCGTTACTTACGCAAGTTCCGATGAACTCACTGATTGCTCCGTAGATATCTACCTCACAAGATACAGGAATTCCGCGACCTGTAAGTCTTGAGTTTACATAGCAAGGAACGAATCCAAACTGAGTCTGGAATGCAGGCCAGCACTTTCCGGCGATTGCTACATACTTCTTGTAACCTCTGTGCTCCTCAACCCAATCAAGAAGTGTAAGCTCATACTGAGCAAGCTTCTCAAGGATTTCAGGCTTCTTGTTACCTGCGCCAAGATCTTTCTCCATATCCTTAACAACATCAGGAATTCTCTTGTCGCCTGCGTGCTTGTTGAAGCTCTCGAAGAGGTCAAGCTCTGAGTTCTCTTCAATCTCTGCACCAAGGTTGTAGATCTGCTGAATAGGTGCGTTACAAGCAAGGAAGTTCATAGGTCTGGGACCAAAGCTGATGATCTTGAGATCACGAAGTCCTGCGATTGCTCTTGCGATAGGCACGAACTCGTTGATCATCTTAGCGCATCCTTCTGCTGTTCCAACAGGATACTCAGGAATATATGCTTTTACATTACGAAGGTGGAGGTTGTAGCTTGCGTTAAGCATTCCGCAGTAAGCATCTCCTCTTCCGTCGATAAGATCATTCTGTGACTCCTCTGCTGCAGCACAGAACATGATAGGTCCATCAAAGTGCTTAGCAAGAAGTGTCTCTGAAATTTCAGGTCCGAAGTTTCCAAGATATACGCAAAGAGCGTTACATCCTGCTTTCTTGATATCCTCAAGAGCATTTACCATGTCGATCTCGCTCTCGATAATGCAGATAGGACACTCATATACGTCCTTATCATTAAAGTTCTTTTTGTAAGCCTCCATAACGGCTTTTCTTCTGTTCACTGCAAGTGATGCAGGGAAACAGTCACGGCTGACTGCAACCAGTCCGATTTTTACCTCTGGTATGTTAATCATAGAAATCCCCTTTCTTTGCGCTTAAGCGCTATACCTTCATTTTTCTTTATATCAATGTAAACCGCTCATAAAAAATTGCCGATTTTTTATTATCGAGTCGGTTCCCATAAAGAACTGCCTTTTTTATTATACACTTTTACAAGCTCTTCGTATAATAAACATTTTGTATCAGATTGTAATTTCTTTAGAAACGCACTTGTGTCCCGTAAGCTCTTCTGAACGGCTGTCAGGCTGCATTGTTCCTGCAAAGATATCGAACTTCTTTGAGAAGATCTTTCTGTTTCCGTCATTATCAACTGATGTAAATGCCTTTGCATTAACAGAAATTGTTACTTTCTGCTCGCTGCCTGCTTCAACATGTACTCTCTTGAATCCGCAAAGACAAGCGTTGGGAATTGCAAGTTCGTACTCCTTATCCTTGATGTAGAGCTGTACAACATCGTCTGTAGCAACTTTACCGTTGTTTGAAACGGTAACCGTAACCTCAGCACCTTCAAGCTCACCGTTTGCTGCCTTCTTAAGCTCAACATCTGCGTCTGTAACAACACAGTCGCCGTATGTAAGGCCATATCCGAAAGGATAAAGAGGTGTTCCCTCGAAATATCTGTATGTTCTGTTCTTCATTGAGTAATCCCTGAAATCAGGAAGCTCTTCTGAAGAATAATAGAATGTAACAGGAAGTTTTCCTGAAGGAGAAACATCACCGAAGAGAATATCGGCAACATCTTTTCCTCCGAGAGCTCCGGGATACCATGCCTGGATAACGGCGTTGGCGTCATCTTCCGCTCTCTTAAGGTTAATTGCACTACCTGACATATTTATTACAATAGTGGGCTTGCCACACTCAAGCACTGAGCTGATAAGCTGTCTCTGAGGCATAGGAAGATTAAGATTGAGCTTATCTCCCGAAGCGAACTGGTTACCTGTATCACCCTCTTCGCCCTCAAGTGTCTCATCAAGACCTACTACAACAACTACTACATCTGAATAATCAGCAACTGCCTGAGCCTCAGCAATTCTGTCCGATCCGTTTGGATCTGAAAGTGCGCTGGCATTTGCCTGCCACAAATGGCTTCCCTCTGAGTAAAGAACTCTCACATCATCACCGACTTTATCCTGAATTCCTTCAAGAACAGTGATGTATCTTGATGATACACCGTGGTAGTTACCGATAAGTGAAGATCTTGAATCAGCATTCGGTCCAACTACACCGATAGTCTTGATCTTGCTCTTATCAAGAGGAAGAATACCATCATTCTTAAGAAGTACAATACTCTCCTTTGCTGCCTTATGTGCCGCCTCAAGGTGCTCTTTGCACTCAACAACAGTGTAAGGAATCTCATCATATTCCGTCTTATCAAACATTCCGAGAAGGAATCTTGTTGTGAACAGTCTCTCACAAGATGTTGTGATAGTCTCCTCATCAATAAGTCCGGCTCTGTATGCGTTCATAAGTTTCTGATATGTACATCCGCAGTTAAGGTCACATCCAAGATCAAGAGCAAGTTTAACCGACTCTTCGGGTGTTCCCGTAACCTTGTGATTCTCATGGAAGTCTCTGACTGCCCAGCAATCAGAAACGAAATGTCCTTGAAATCCCCATTTATCTCTTAAGATATCAACCATAAGAGGTTTATTTGCACAGCAAGGCTCATCGTTTGTTCTGTTGTATGCGCCCATTACAGCTTCTACATCTGCTTCTTTTACGCAAGCTTCAAATGCGGGAAGATATGTCTCTTCGAGATCTTTTGCGGAAGCTTTTGCATTGAAATAGTGTCTCTCTGCCTCGGGACCTGAGTGAACCGCAAAGTGCTTTGCACATGCAGCAACCTTCATATACTCACCGTCACCCTGCATTCCCTTGATAAAAGGAACTGCAAGAGTACTTGTAAGGAAAGGATCCTCACCGTATGTCTCATGTCCGCGTCCCCATCTGGGATCTCTGAAGATATTTACATTGGGAGCCCAGAATGTAAGTCCCTTATAGATATCTCTGTCACCGCGCTTAGACTGTTCATTGTACTTGGCACGTCCTTCAATAGCGATTATCTCACCGATGCATCCCATGAGTTCATCATCAAATGCCGCAGCAAGTCCGATTGCCTGAGGGAACATTGTTGCCGTGCCTGCACGTGCTACGCCGTGAAGCGCCTCATTCCACCAGTTGTAAGCAGGAACTCCAAGTCTTTCGATTGCGGGAGCGTCATAACGAAGCTGGCCTGCTTTCTCTTCAACGGTCATTTTCGCTACAAGCTCTTTGGCTCTTTTTCTTGCTTCTGTTCTATCCATTCATTCACCTCATATATTATTAGTCACATTTATATTTTTCCGATAATATGTATAAACATTGTACTTATCTTCCATACACTATTCCTATCATATAGTGCTTTTTTTATCTTGAAATTTGCTTAAAACAATTCACATAAAAGTAAAAGAGAGACAGGCTACGCGGTTACACGTATCCTGTCTCTGATTTAATCAGTTATTGCTATTTGATTTTTTTAATTATCAGTCAAGGTTTTCCTTGTCGCCGTGGATTGACTCCCATTTAGCTTTTCTTTCATCAATGATAGCCTGTCCGCCAGCTGCAAGATATTCCTGCATACCCTGATCGAAGATCTTGTCAAATTCTGCTACGGGAGCAACGATTGCCTGATCGAGGATCTGGTCTCTCTTCTGGTTAAGAGGATCGCCCATTCCTGTTTCTGCATCGATAGCACCGATATGATATGACTTTGTTGCACGATTGTCTGTCTTAGCAATCTTATCTGCATCTCCTACAAGCTTAGGATCGATTCCTGCATAGCTGTATGCAAGTGACTTCTCTGTAAGTGCAGGATCTACAAGCTTAAGTCCGTTTGTTGTAATTGTGTAGTCAATGTTCATTCCTGAGTTCTGAATGTCATTTCCTGTAGCTGCAATGATTGAGATCTCGCCGCCTTCACCAACTTCGTGTGTAACACCCTCATCACCGATCTGGAGATACTGGATATTCTCAGGTGTGCTGATCCAATCAAGGTAAAGAAGTGATGCAAGGATATCATCGTTTGTTGAAGGGAAGAAGATCTTACGGTCAACAGGACCTGAGATCCACTTTGTATGTGTTCCGTTCTTATCCTCGAAAGGATCGATAGCGATGAACTTAGCATCTTCGCCGCCAAACTTCTTGATGTTTGTGTCGATAGAGTTCTCACCGTCTCTGAAAGGATAATCCCAGTTATGTGTGAATGCTCCTACATAACCTGCCTTGATAAGGTCATCCTCTGTCTTGTCTCCTGCTCCGTAAAGAGCGAAATCCTTCCAGATAAGACCTTCGTTGTACCACTTATTGAGAAGCTTAACGCCTTCTTTGATTCCGGGAATTGTGAATCCTCTGTCATCAAAGCTGTTGATGTAGAATTCCTTATCCGTCATGTTAGGATCTGCAAATGAATAGTTAAGAGTTTTTGCTCTGTAACCTGCATCAAAGCTGATTGAATAAGGAATCAACTTAGAAGCGTCTGCTCCGAGGAGCTTGTCAGCATTGTCTCTGAATGCGCAGAGAACATTGTAGAATTCCTCTTTTGTTGTAGGAACTTCAAGGCCAAGTTTCTTGAGCCAGTCCTCTCTGATGAATGTGTTAACATCGTTCTGGTTCTCTCTTACAGCCTCGATATCCCAGATTGTCTTTGTATCAGGATGCTGATCCCAGTAAATATTTGTTTCACCAAGATGCTTCCAAAGGTTAGGAAGGATATCCTTGTTTGTCTCAAGTGCATCCTTCATATCAACGATACCACCCATGTTTCCGTAAGTCTCGATTGTTGCAATATCATATGTAACGCATACATCAGGTGCATTATTTGCAGCAAGAAGGTTACTGATCTGCTCAACCTCTGTCCAACGGGGAACAGCTACGAACTCAACTTCTACGTTGTACTTATCGAGCATTCCCTTCTTGATATAATCTGTGTACTTGTTATTTACAGGATCGGATCCGCCGTCATTTCCACGGTCATAAACCTCAACTGTGATATGGTGAGTTTCTGCGAACTTACCATCAACAAGTGCTGAAGCGTCTGCTGCTGCACCGCCTCCGTTTGCTGCGCTGCCGGCTTTATCGCCCTTGCCGCAGCCTACTGCCACTACCATCATCATAGCAGCAAGCATAAGTGATACCACTCTCTTTTTCATACTAACCCTCCTTATATTGTGTATGAATTTATTCTTTTACTGCGCCGACCATAACTCCTGACATAAAGTACTTCTGAAGTCTTGGATATACACACAGTATTGGAACCGTTGAGAACATAACAATAGCCGCTTTCAGAGCTTCTGAAAGACCGGGTGAAGAGAATCCTTCCTGAGTAGCAACTTCAACGCTGTTTACATTATTAAGAATGTTGTACAAAAGAAGCTGCAAAGGATACCATTTGCTTCCGCCGGGGCCGCTCAGATACATAAGAGCATCCGAATATCCGTTCCAACGACCTACCGCATAGAAAAGAGCAAGTGTTGCTATAACGGGCTTTGAAAGCGGAATATAAATACTTGAAAGTATCTTGAAGAATGATGCACCGTCAATCTGTGCAGACTCACGTAAGCTTTCAGGTATTCCATAGAAGAAACTTCTCATAATGATCATGTTATAAACTGACAAACATCCCGGAAGAATAAGTACCAGGGGTTTGTTCAAAAGTCCCAAACTCTGCATAAGGAGGTAGTTCGGGATAGTTCCTGCGTTAAAGAACATTGTGATCGTGATAAAAATATTGATCACGCTACGTCCCTTAAGCTCGGAGTAGATCAAAGGATATGCGCACGCTGCCGTCATAACCAGTGAAACTACAGTACAAATAATTGTAAGAATTACAGTCCAAATGAATGCTTTGATATACTTTGGATCTGTAAGTACCATCTGATAAGCACCGATATTGATATCAACAGGAAAAAGATATACTTCATGCTTGATAAGAGCATCAGTTGAACTGAGTGATCTTGCAAGCAGATTGATCATCGGTATGATACATATCAAACTTATTACTACACAAATTGCAGCGATGACATAATCGCTTATATAATGCTTAGGCTTATGCATTTACTTTCTCCTCTCTTTTACCAAATACCACGTTCTCCAAGCTTTCTGGAAATTGTATTAGCCAGAAGCAGGAAAATTACTCCCACAACAGACTGGAAGAATCCAACCGCAGTGGTAAGAGAGAACTGCAATCCCTTGATACCATGTGAATAAATATATGTAGGAAGAACCTCTGCCCATGAAATAACGAGGTTATTTCTGAGTGCGAAAGGTCTGTCAAATGTTCCGCCAAGAATGTTACCGATCTGCATGATAAGAAGCAAAACGATAGTTGATCTGATTCCGGGCAAAGTGATATGCCAGATCTTACTGAGTCTGCCGGCACCGTCTACAGATGCAGCCTCGTAAAGCTCGTTGTTGATACCTGCAATGGCTGCGAGATAAACGATTGAATTCCAACCAAAGCTCTGCCATGCGCCCAGGAATATATATGTCCAGATCCAATGTCCCGGATCGTTAAGGAAAGGAACCGACTCTCCTCCGAGATTATTGATGACCATATTTACAAGACCTGTTGAAGGCGTGAACAACTGAAGCGCCAATCCATAGATAATAACCCATGAAAGGAAGTGAGGCATGTACGCAATAGTCTGGACTACTTTCTTGAATCTCTTAAAGCACAATTCATTAAGAAGAAGCGCAAAGATGATCGGAATCGGGAATCCGATTGCAAGATCGAGAAGATTCAATACCAAAGTATTCCTAAGCGCTCTGCGGAAATCACTGTCGGAAAATGCCTGAATGAAATACTGGAATCCATGATTCGCAGCAATCTTCTGTTTCCAAATGCTCTCAACAATACTGTACTTCTTAAAAGCAATCTGGATATAAACCATAGGAATATACTTAAAAATAAGCAAGTACAGCATAGGAAGCGCCAATAACAGATACAACTGCCAATAACGCTTAAAATAGATACTGACCGGATTACGACTCTCCGGCGCGTCACTTTTAATTTTGTTCATAAAACTCTCCCTAATTAATAAAAAAATTGCACAACTTGTATAATAATTCTACTTATCATATTGTGCTAATTCCTATCAAATAATGCTTTTTTCATCTCGATATTTGCGACAAAAACACTACTACACCCCGCTATTTCTCTAGGATTTTTGCAATTGACATAGTTGTTGTTTTTATTGCAAAACTTGCTGTTTTTTCAAATACAATAAGCGAATATTTATGCATAAAAAATGCATAACGCGACTACTTTTATGCATAAATAGTAAAATCGCGTTATGCCTTATAATATCAATATATCTTTCTGCCTTTTTCATCCGCAATGTCGCTTTTTCTAAAAAAGTAAGAGTTAACCTGATCTCTCCACTCTTTTGCGTTGGCAACCTGAAGTTCAAAACGCTCCGCAACTCTTGCAAACACCTCGGGATCCACAACATCCTTTAATGAATTCCAGTCTGCCGCAAGCTGCTCAGCTTCGGCTTCACCCTCAAAATGAGAATCATAGATGTACTGGATAAGTGTCTGTCCGCTCTTAAGCTTCCATGTATAAGGAATGTGATGGAAGAAAAGAAGCAGCTCTTCCGGACATTTCTCGGGATCGTTGTACGCTGATGCGTTTGGCTCATAGTACTGCTGAGCATATCCTGTTCCCTTGTCCGATCTGTCCACGCCGATTCCCTTGTGATCGGCTCTGTGATATGTGCCCCATCTTGAGTACTCGTATCCGTCAACACTTGGGCCGTAGTGCTCGTGAGGAGTTACCATCCAGCCGATTCCAAGAGGTGATGTGTATTTCTCATAGATATCCCTTGATCTCATGAGCATATCAACAAGCTTATCCTCTGATGCCTTATCCATATCAAACGTAAGCGCAACCCACTCTCTTGCGATTTCTTCAGAACTAAGTTCGGTATTGTATGCAAGACGGCCGAATCCGTAAAGGTTTGCCGCAGCAAGATCGTTTCCTGTCCAGTTGAAATCATTTCCTGTATTTATTACCGCTGCCATTCCGGCAAGCTTATTGCCCATTGTTCTTCCGCTTACGATATCCGCAACCGTATCGTTTTTCTCGCTGCAATATGTGCGGAAATCAAGAACTTCCTTAAACATAGGGATCAAATAGCAAAGATCGATCTGATGTCCCGTATATTCCTGTGCGATCTGAACTTCAAGAAGCTGGTTTGTCTTGATAAGTCCACCAAGAAGAGGCGAAATAGGCTCTCTTATCTGGAAATCCATAGGTCCGTTCTTGATCTGAAGAATTACATTGTCATGATACTCTCCGTCGAAATCCTTAAAGTAGTCATATCCTGCTCTTGCTCTGTCAGTCTTATAATCTCTCCAGTCCTGAGTGCAGTTGTAAACAAAGCATCTCCAGATGATTATTCCGCCGTAAGGAGCAACCGCATCAGCAAGCATATTTGCACCGTCTGCCTGTGTTCTTCCATATGTGAACGGTCCGGGTCTTCCCTCTGAATCTGCCTTTACAAGATATCCGCCAAATCCGGGAAGTTTCTCAAATACTTCTTTTGACTTAGCCTGCCACCAAGCTATAACGCCTTCATCAAGCGGATCGCATACTTCAAGACCGCCAAGCTCGATCGGAGCTGCGAAATTAATTGAGAGATAGAGCTTTATTCCGTAATCTGCAAAAACATCCTGAAGCTCTTTTACCTTATCAAAAAATCTTTCTGTTATAAGATAAGTAGCCGCGCCCTTGACATTAACGTTATTGATCACAATTCCGTTTATTCCGACACTTGCCATGAAGCGCGCATAATCAACGGTTCTCTCATCTACATACATGTCGTCATTCTCAAAAAAGAATGATTCTCCCGAGTATCCTCTCTCAATACTTCCATCCATGTTGTCCCAGTGGTTCATCATTCTAAGCGGATTGGAAGGAGCTGCTTTTTCACAGATGTCTTCAAGTCGGATTCTTGCTCCGAGCTTTCTAAGGATTGCAAAAACTCCGTAGATAACGCCGTTCTCATCAGATGCACTTAGTGTAACACCACTCTTTTCACCCTTTATGGAATAACCTTCATTTGCAATGTTTGTATCTTTTACAATCTCAAGAACATATACATCGCCGTCATCCTCTGTGATTCCGGCGCCGAAATATCCTTCTATACCTTTCGCAAATTCCCCTATCGCGCTATTAACAACGCGGTCTTCCTTTGAAAAATCGTTGCAGATAACTTTCCAATTCTTGTTGTCTTTGGATATAGGGTGATATCCAAGCCACATCTGTGACCAATTCTGTGCCTTCATAAAAATGTTACCTTTCATTTAAAAATCTTTCTTCTATTTTTTATGGTAAAATGCTAAAATTAATCTCGTAGTATTTGTTATACCGTTTTTTAGGAGTTATCCATATGATACAAGACATAAATGAAAAGGCAAGAGAAGATATCATCTATGACACTCTTAAAGGTGTCCTTCTGTATCACAACACACTTGCCAAATATCCTATACATTGGCACAACGACGTGGAGATTATTTTGCTCCTGTCGGGAACACTACGAATAAAATTTCATAATGACAAATCAACTATTGTAGACTGTGCGCCCGGTGACCTGATAATGATCGCTCCCGGAACGCTTCACGAGTATATTTCCGAATCTACAGGCGGAGAAAAGCTTATTCTTCTCTTCGATATCGGTGGTTATTCACAGATTTCCTCGCTTGTACCTCTTCTAAAGACTCTTCCGCCTTTTGTCCACATAAAACAGACGGAACATCCGATTGAGACTGCCAAACTCCAGAACTATTTCTGGGAAATCGACAGACTCTACGGTGAAAGCGACGAGTTTCTTAAAATATCCGTATACTCTCTTGTCACGCTTATCCTCGCGCAGATCGGAAGCATGCATCCCAATGAAAAAAGACAGGTGCCTGATTCCGCAGATCCTCAGCGAAAAAACATAGACAAGATAGTTTCTGTCACAAATTATATCGATTCACACAGATCCGACGATCTTACGGTTGAACAGCTCGCCGAACTTGCAGGTTTTTCAAAATTTCATTTTGAAAGACTCTTCAAAAACTATATGGGAATCTCCTGCTATCAGTACATCACGAAGCGAAGAATCCTCATGGCTCAGGAGCTGCTTGGCGATACCAATATGTCTATCATGGATATCGCGCTCCAGTCCGGCTTCTTTAGTCTTTCAACCTTTAACAGGGTGTTCAAAGACATGAATAACTGCTCTCCCACCGAGTTCAGAAAGCTTTATCGAACCGGTGCGGATCTTACCGGAAAAGATGCAGTTCCGGATAAAAAGAAATAATCTTTACAATTTAGGAAACGCCGTTTAAAGCGTTTCCTTTTTTATTTTCCAAAATATTTAATTTATCAGAAGCTTAAACGGACTCATCGGTATTCCCGAAACATTTGACACAAGTCCGCCTCTGTATGTATTTTCACAGCACCACAAAACATTCCTGAATTTTGCCTTGTGCTCATCCTTGCAGCTGCAGATTATTGCATTGTCTTCGATAACCGCTTCAGTCTCATGTAATTTGCCGTCTTCGTCTTCAAGGAAGAAATCTTTTATTTCCGTGCCTTTGCCTGCGTCAACCACGCAGAGGCCGTCAGTATGTCCGAGAACAACTTTAACACTGTCACCGTTTGTAGCCGCAGCAAGTGCAACAGGACCTGTATATTCGCCGTTATATCCGTATTTAATGTGTGCCGCCCAAAGTGCAAGTCTCTCTCCTACAGGCTTTTTCGTAACGGGATGAAGGTCATTGTCTTCACCAAGTCCCATCGTTACCGCAAGTCCCGTTGAAGGGATTGAAAGAATCTTGTTCTGAATAAGCCTGAACTCTCCCCAATTCTCTTTTTCATCAAGATCGATCACAAAATTGGGAAGCTGAACAGCGATAAAGGGAAGATTCTCTTCATTCCACAAATCTCTGTAGCCCTTGACCATTCTCTCTGTAAGGTCTGCGTAATCCCACTTCTCGTGAACATTACTCTCGCCCTGATACCAGATAACGCCGTCAATCGGGAAATTATGACAAGGTGCTGTCATACCGTTAAACAGTCCCGATGAATTCCAGTTAATAAAATCTGTGGGAGGCTTGGGTTCGCACTTTGCACCGATCCTGTATTTCCACTCACCGTCGAGATTAACAGACGCATCTTCGTTAAAAATCTTATATTCTTTGCCGGGGCCCGGAGTAACTCTTCCAAGTCCAAGTTCGATACTTAGCCTTATCGCTACAACATTGTCTTTTTCCCTTGTAAGTCCTTCGGGAATATCATATTTACGAGGCGGATACTGATAACCGGTCTCGCCGATAAGCTGTCCGTTTACGTATACCTTGTCTGAATCAACCATTGTTCCAAAGAAGAATCTTGCTTTTTTGCCCGCAAGTTCCTTAGGAAGGTCGAATTTTCTTCTAAACCAGACAGATCCTATATGTCCTTCAAGTGGTGTGCCCGTAAACATTGTAGGGAGATTTATCGTATCCCAGTAGGAATCATAAACATCTTCCTTGTCCCAATGTCCCTCAATTCCTGCATCTGCTGCCGCAAGTTCGCTTGTCCACTTCTCATCCTTTGCGACATTATATTCCATGCGCTCTTTTCTGAAAGCTGCATCGTTATACTTATCAGTCTCTGCGATAAGTTCATCATATCCTTCAAGCATCTCTCTGCTCATCCATGATGAAGCTCTCGAACCGCCAAGACTTGCGTTGATAAGACCAACAGGCTGCCCCGTCATATTCTGCAACTTGCTTGCAAAAAAATATGCTGTGGCAGAAAAATCCAAAATGGTATCTTTGCTAACATGCTTCCAGCTTCCTGTATTATGTTCCTCGTAAGGTCCTGAAAAACTGGTCTCTTCAACTATCTTAAAAGTTGATATTCTCTTATTCTCTTCAACATCTATAAGCTCAGGATATTTGTCTTTTACCCTGTTTATGGGAAGTTCCATATTGGACTGTCCTGTGCAAAGCCAGACAATTCCCAGCATTACATCTTTGACAGTTATACTCTCTCCCTTATCGTCCGAAACAACAAGTTCGTAAGGTCCTCCGCTCTCTTTGGCAGAAAGATACACGTCAAACCTTCCTTTGTCGTCACACTTTCCTGTAACGGTTTCACCGGCGAGATTTACAGTGATCTCAGATCCTGCATCATCCCATCCCCAGATATGAATACTTTTTCTCCTCTGAATCACGCATCCGTCAGACAACAAACGCGGTAAAATAAGTCTAGCCATAGTATACCCCATCCTTTCATGCTAGATAGATTATACTAATCGCAGACCTATTTTACCGCGTACTTAATGCTAATATTTTCCCAGTTTTTGCTAGTGTGCCGTCCCTTATAAAATGAGATGTCACACTTATGCTTTTTCCTTAGATATCCTGTCCCGAGGATCCGATTCTTACCAGCGCTCTGTACAGTTTTGCCTCGGCGCGAACCCTTGCTTCCTTATCAAGCACCTGGTTCTTGAGAAGTTCCTCTGCCTTAGCTTTTGCAGCCTTGGCACGCTCAACGTCAATGTCTTCGCTCCACTCCCAAGTTGTGGGAAGGACTCTAACTTCTCCGTTCATAACCGAGATCATTCCGCCGATACAGGCCGCTTTTCTCTCGCTTCCGTCAGCCATGGTCACCTTTGCGGTTCCCATTCCGATAGCAGTACAATAGTTGGTATGACGTGCCAAAATTTCGACATCGCCATCTATTGTACGGAGCATTATCTTCTGAACTTCGCCCTCGAAATCAAGACCATCCAGGGATACAACCTGTAAATGATATGAAGTGGACATAATCAGCTCCTTTACTGCTTTTTAGCCTTCTCAAACACTTCGTCGATAGTTCCGACAAGGAGGAAAGCACTCTCAGGAAGATCATCGCACTCACCGTCAAGGATCATCTTAAAGCCTCTGATTGTCTCCTTAAGAGGAACATACTTACCGGGAAGACCTGTGAACTGCTCGGCAACAGAGAAGCTCTGTGACAAGAAGTTCTGAACCTTACGTGCTCTGTAAACAGTAAGCTTATCTTCCTCTGAAAGTTCATCCATACCCATGATGGCAATGATATCCTGAAGTTCACGATATCTCTGAAGAACCTGCTGAACGCCCTTTGCAACTTCATAATGCTCTTTTCCGACGATGTCGGGTGAAAGAATACGGCTTGTTGAATCAAGAGGATCAACCGCAGGATAGATACCCTTTGAAGCAATATCTCTTGAAAGAACCGTAGTAGCATCAAGGTGTGTGAAGGTTGTAGCAGGAGCAGGATCGGTCAAGTCATCGGCAGGCACGTAAACAGCCTGAACTGATGTGATTGATCCCTTCTTTGTTGATGTGATACGCTCCTGAAGAGCACCCATTTCTGTAGCCAGTGTAGGCTGATAACCTACGGCTGAAGGCATACGTCCAAGAAGAGCTGAAACCTCTGAACCTGCCTGTGTGAAACGGAAGATATTATCGATGAAAAGAAGCACGTCCTGATTCTTAACATCACGGAAATACTCCGCCATTGTAAGTCCCGAAAGACCTACTCTCATTCTTGCTCCGGGAGGCTCATTCATCTGACCGTAAACAAGTGCGGTCTTATCAAGAACTCCACTTTCCTTCATTTCTCCGTAAAGGTCGTTTCCTTCACGGGTACGCTCACCAACTCCGGTAAATACGGATATACCACCGTGTGCCTTGGCAACGTTATTGATAAGCTCCATGATAAGTACGGTCTTACCTACTCCGGCACCACCGAAAAGACCGATCTTACCACCTTTTGCATAAGGACAGATAAGGTCAACGACCTTGATTCCCGTCTCAAAGATCTCTGTAGCCGATACCTGTTCTTCGTATGCAGGAGCGGGACGATGAATTGCCCATCTCTCTTTTGCATTCGGATCGGGACCGTTATCTACGGGATCACCCAAAAGGTTGAAAATTCTTCCCAAACACTCTTCACCAACAGGAACTGTGATAGGGCTGCCTGTATCTTTGGCATCTACGCCTCTTACAAGACCGTCGGTTGAACTCATGGCAACGCAACGAACAACGTCATCGCCGACCTGCTGAGCAACCTCAGCTATAAGCTTGCGGTCCTCTATCATAATTTCTATAGCATTGTGAAGATCAGGAAGTTCGCCTTCTTTGAAGCGAATATCGAGTACAGGTCCTGTGACCTGTATTACCTTTCCAACATGATTTTCACTCATTGTTAAACTCCTTTTTTCAATATGATGTTCTGCTCTCGGTCAAAAGACCTCGCCAGAACAAGCTTCTCACTAGGCTCGAAAGTACCTCGCCAAGAATGGAAGTTCTGCTCTCGGTCAAAAGACCTCGCCAGAACAAGCTTCTCACTAGGCTCGAAAGTACCTCGCCAAGTGATCAGCTTTCTGCACCTGCAACGATCTCTGTGATCTCCTGCGTGATGCTTGCCTGACGCGCTCTGTTATAGTACAAGCTCAATGTATCGATCATCTCTTCAGCGTTGTCGGTCGCAGCCTCCATCGCTGTTCTTCTGGCTGCAAGCTCACTTGCATAGGATATATTGATACTTGAGTATAAAATGCCCGCCAGATACTCCGGAACGATGGCATTGAACACCGTCTCACTGTCAGGTTCATACAAAATAAGGTCTTTTGCCTTTCCGTCAGACTTCTTTTCCTCCGATCTGAGATCTTCGAGCGGAAGAAGCGACGAAGCGGTAGGCACCTGAGAAAGCATGGATACAAAATTCGTATAGCAAAGATGAATATGTCCGTACTCTCCGTTTTTGTATGCATCACAGATCAGTTTTGCAATCTGATAGCAGTCAGAAATCGTAACCTTGGCAACCTCGGAATATTCTTCTGTAAAGAGCGGCACATTTCTGTGTTTAAAGTACTCTACAGATTTTTTTCCTATAGGAAGAACGGTTATATCCTCATGGCCTTTTGTCTCTGCTTCCATAAACTTGAAAAGATTGGAGTTATAGCCTCCGGCAAGACCTCTGTCTCCGGCAATGACCACATAGAGCCATTTTTCATTTTTACCACTCTGGGTAAAAGGAGATCTGAAATCAGTGTTACCGTTTGCTATATCCGTCAGCGTCTCAAGTGTAGTCTCGAGATAAGGCTTGGACTGATCCGCCTTTTCTTTTGCCTTACGAAGTTTGGATGCTGCAACAAGCTGCATTGCCTTCGTGATCTGCATGGTGCTCTGAACGCTTTTAATTCGGAGTTTAACAGCTTTCATATTTCCAGCCATCTTTAAGTCCTCCTATTATTTTGCATTCTTCTGCTGCAAAAACTTATCTGTATATGCGTTCAATGACTCTTTAAGTTTATTCTCAGTCTCAGCTTCAAGCTTACCTGTCTCGCGGATATCTTTCATTGCCGCAATACCTGAAGGATCGCTGTCAAGGAAGTCATAAAGACCTGCCTCATATTCTGCTACATCAGAAGCTTCAACCTTGATAAGAATGTTATTTATTACGGCATAAAGAATAGCTACCTGCTTCTCTACAGGAACAGGCTGATTCTTGTCCTGCTTAAGAACTTCAACGATACGTTCACCCTGCGCAAGACGTGCCTTGGTATCTTCATCAAGGTCTGATCCGAACTGAGCGAAACTCTGAAGTTCACGATACTGTGAGTATACAAGCTTAAGTGTTCCGGCAACTTTCTTCATTGCCTTGATCTGAGCGTTACCACCTACTCGCGATACGGAGATACCGGGGTTAACAGCCGGCATGATTCCTGAGTGGAAAAGCTCTGTCTCAAGGAATATCTGTCCATCAGTAATGGAAATAACATTCGTAGGAATGTAAGCAGATACGTCTCCGGCCTGTGTCTCAATGATAGGAAGGGCTGTAAGCGATCCGCCGCCGTTCTCATCAGAAAGTTTAGCCGCTCTCTCAAGAAGTCTTGAGTGAAGATAGAATACGTCTCCGGGATAAGCCTCACGTCCCGGTGGTCTTCTGATCAAAAGTGAGAGTGCACGATATGCAACCGCATGCTTTGAAAGGTCATCATAGATGCAGAGTACGTGCTTTCCTTTGTTCATAAAGTACTCACCCATTGCACAACCTGTGTAAGGTGAAATGTACTGAAGAGGGCTGGGTTCGGAAGCTGTAGCTGCAACTACGATAGTGTAGTCCATAGCTCCGCCCCTCTTAAGGTCCTCAACAAGTGCCGTTACCGTAGAACGCTTCTGTCCGATAGCAACGTAAATACAGATAACGTCCTTGCCCTTCTGGTTAAGGATCGTATCTATTGCGATTGTTGTCTTACCTGTCTGTCTGTCACCGATGATAAGCTCACGCTGACCTCTACCGATAGGGATCATTGAATCGATAGCTTTGATACCGGTCTGGAGAGGCTCCTTAACCGGCTGTCTATCAATGATTCCGGGTGCCGGTGATTCAACAGGTCTGTACTCTGTTGTCTCGATAGGTCCCTGTCCATCGATAGGCTGACCGATGGCGTTAACAACACGTCCGATCATTTTATCTCCTACGGGAACTGATACGACTCTTCCCGTACGTTTAACAGTCTGTCCTTCGCTGATTCCTACATCCTCGCCGAACAAAACCGCTGATACTACTGTTTCCTCGAGGTTCTGAGCCATTCCGAATGTACCATTTTCAAATTCCAAAAGCTCTCCCGACATACAGTTCAAAAGTCCGCTAACTCTGGCGATACCGTCACCAACGGTAAGAACTGTACCTGTCTCGTTTTGGATTATTGCATTCTGATAATTCTTTATCTGGCTTCGAATGACCTCGGATATTTTTTCTGGTTTTAGTTCCATATTATCCTCCGACGTAATTTTGGTTTATATAATTGTCTCGTCGACTCGTCTCTTAAGTTCGGATAACCTGCCTTTGACCGTTCCGTCAAAAAGCTGTCCCTCAAGATCAACACGGACACCACCTAGGATTCCGGGATCTACCTTCTGGCTGAGCAAAACTTTTTTGCCGCTTATTCCCTCAAGCTTCTCCTTGAGTTTGGCTACTTGCGAATCATCAAGCGCAACAGCTGTGGTGACAAGTGCATCTGCGATACCGTTGGCTGTGTTGTAGCACTTTCTGAATCTCTTTCGACATGCCGAAAATTCTCTAAGCAAGCCTTTTTCAATAAGAATCTTGATAAAATTCAGAAGATATTCCTGACAGCCGTCTTTGAATGCATCATCGACCAGCTGCAGTCTTTCTTTTTTGGGAACCGACGGTTCCGAAAGGAGTGTGATATAGTCGGGATTCTCTTTAAAGAGCCCTTCCACTACCTCCATCTGTCCCAGTATTTCATCCGTAAGGTTCACTTCTGCTGCCAGATCATATAGGCTCTGCCCATAAAGATCTCCAGCTTTACTCATGATTACCTCTTTTCTGCGATCAAGCTCCGACTTTGCTTATAAAGTCTTCAATGAGCTTCTTGTGATCATTTTCGTTTATCTCTTTTTCAACGACCTTACCTGCAATATCCATTGCAAGTCCGCCGATTTCATCTTTAGCCTCGTTGATAGCTTTCTTCTTCTCCTGCTCAATATCAGCAGCAGCTTTTGCTTTGATGTCAGTCGCTTGTTTCTGTGCATCCTGTACAAGCGCATCTGCCTTAGTCTGTGCTTCTTTCTGCGCATCCTGTACAATCTGCGCAGCTTCCGCATGAGCATTTGTTAAGCTGCTTTCATACTGATCCTTAAGAGAATCCGCTTCTTCCTTGGCTTCTCTGGCTTCCTTTATTACTTTGTCCGCAAGGTTCTGTCTCTTTTCAAGAATGTTGTTTATAGGCTTGAAAAGAAATTTCTTTATCAGAAATACCTGTATGAAGAGGTTACAGATCGTAATAATGAAAGTCCAGGGAACTAATGTAACAAGATCCTGCGTTTCAGTTACCGCAGTCACTGCCATAAGAGCCTGTATTCCCATATTGTTTCTCCTTCGTTACGAAAGCTCGTTTCATCAATTAAGGTAGTTCATGAACATTCCAGGTGCTACGAAAATAAGAAGAAGACCTGTAACGAAACCATAAATACCTGTTGTCTCTGCAACGGCACAACCAAGAAGCATTGTACTTGTTACATCACTCTTGCACTCGGGCTGGCGTCCGATTGCTTCAAGAGCCTTTGAAACTGCAGTTCCTTCACCGATACCGGGTCCGATACCTGCGATAAGTGCACATCCTGCACCGATTGCACAACCTGCAAGTGCTATACCTTTAGCTAATACCTGAAAATCACCCATAATTTTTTGCCTCCTAAAAACGCATTTAATTGTTTTTTTGTTTTACAGTATTTTCTTTTTGTCAGCCTTCCTCTGCTGCATTGGCGATATACATTATTGTCAGCATGCAGAAAATAAATGCCTGCATACATCCTGAGAACCAGTCAAAGTATACGCCCGTGATGGCCGGTAATCCGACTCCCAGAACAGGTATCTTGGAGAGAAAACCTCCGACCGCTCCCGGAATAAGACCGAGAAGTGCGGATGATGCCAATCCCAGTGCCCAGTAAATAAGACCATCGATAACTACACCCGAGAGAATATTTCCAAAGTGACGACACGCCATACTAACCGGCGTAGCAAGCTCTGAAAGAATATTGAACGGGGTCATAACCGCAATAGGTGTCGTAAATCCTTTTAAATATCCGCCTAATCCATTAGTCTTTATCTTGGTTGCAGTAATCATTATAAATACAACCGTTGCCCAGGCGGCTTCTGTAGATAAGTCTGCTGTCGGGCTTCGTAACCCGATAAGGCTGATAAGATTTGAAACCACACTTGTGATAAACAAAGCTGAAACAAAAGGAATCAACTTATCAAATTTTGTGCTTCCGGTGTTATTACGAACAAAGTTATTACCCATCTCAACGAGCATTTCAGCAAAAGCCTGTCTCTTTGAAATGTTCTCCACCTTAAGATCCCAAGTAAGGAATATACATAACGCAGTAATTATCAGCATTACTATCCACGATACAATTATCGTTTCCGTAATCTTGATATCGCCCAGAATCGGTATTCCCGTCCTGATCGTCGCGTATATCTTGGGTCCTACGACTGAGAATTCTTTACTCATATCTTCGCCTTCAACCTCCTTTCCCCGCAGATATAATACCGCGTAATTTAATCACAATGCTCGGAACGAACAAGGGCGCTATACCCGCCACCGGATTGATGAACGGCAATACTATAGAAAGAATGATCCATAAAAACTGGATCAGCGTTCTATACCTATAGCTCACTCCCATCGTCTTCCTAGCTCTGTCTTCATCTTCAATAGATGCTACCTTTTGCACAGATATCGCCATCCAAAAGAAATTTCCTACCGCAATCAAATAGCCGCCTATTCCGCCTGCGATAACTTTTATGTCAAATGGCGCCCAATCGGGAACTACCATATGCAAACAAAAAAATACCAGATACATTACAAGAACACCTGCTGCTACCGATACAGCCAATATTCCGGTCTCTTTTTTTACAGCCTTCTGTAATTTCATGCGCTGTCCTCTTTCCATCCGTAAGATCAATGATGCCTATTGAAAGACACTTCCTTGTTGCTTTTCTTCTTTTTTTCTTCTTTGTTGATTACTTGCAGATACACCTTGTACGCAGTTGTAATAGAACCTCCAAGCCCCAAAATAAACCCGGGTATGTACACCCACGCTCCTATCGAAAGCTTAGAGCATAACAGATAGCAGCCTACCAGACACATCAAAAGAGGCATTAACAAAGAAAGCCCCAGTTGACCAACCATTGCAAATTGACCAAGTATTTCAGACATTCGCTTCATTTGCATCTGAATTCTGACTACGCTCCTTTTCATATAAAAGTCGAAACAACCCTAATGTATATGATACTCTATTTACGTTCATTTCTCAACCAATCCCTGTCAATAAGCTACTTTTGCAAGGTTTATACCAAAATTAGAAAACTTGCGGTTTTCCGTGTACAAATGTCATAATATTAAAAAATGTCGCTTAAATGACAGAAATTATTATCTGTTTTTAAGCGACATTGCTTTTATAAATCATGTATTCTTGAACATGAAGTTCAAGAATATATTCAATATTAAATTCTTTACTGCTCTTCTTCGACAGCAGTTGTCTTGATGTGAAGTTCCTCAAGCTGCTTGTCTGTTACGTATCCGGGTGCTCCCATCATAACATCCTGTGCATTCTTGTTCATAGGGAAAGGAATTATCTCTCTGATAGAATCCTCTCCTGCAAGAAGCATTACCATACGGTCTACACCGGGCGCGATTCCTGCGTGCGGAGGTGCTCCGTAGCAGAATGCATTGTACATGGCAGGGAACTTAGCCTTAACGTCTTCCTCGCCAAGTCTTACCATCTCAAATGCCTTTATCATGATCTCGGGATCGTGGTTACGAACAGCTCCCGATGAAAGCTCTACTCCATTACACACAAGGTCGTACTGATCCGCTGTTATCGAAAGAGGATCGATCTCACCTCTCTCAGCCTTAAGAAGTGTCTCAAGACCGCCGCTGGGCATAGAGAAAGGATTGTGGCAGAACTCAAGCTCGCCTGACTCCTCACCGATCTCGTACATAGGGAAATCTACTATCCAGCAGAATGTGTACTGTTCTTTATCCATGTGTCCGGGAACAGCGGCACCAAATGTCTTAACGACAACACCTGCTGTCTTCTGAGCAGCTCCAAGCTTGCCGCTTGAAAGAACAACAAGATCGCCGGGCTTAATTCCAAGTGCGGAAACAACACTGTCCTTGATAGGTGCAACAAACTTAGCGATTCCGCCTACAAGCTCACTGTTCTCATCCATTCTGAACCAATATGCCTTGTTACCTGACTGAACCTCTACATCTCCGATAGTCTTGTCGATGAACTTTCTGCTCTCTTTGAAATCAGAGATAACTACTGCTTTAACTCTTACATCGGTAGCAGAACCATCCTCAGCCTTTGTTGCAAAAGGTCCGAATCCGCAGTCCGCAAGAACTTCCGTAGCATCCTGAACAGTAAGGTCGATTCTAAGATCGGGCTTATCCGTTCCGTATTTCTCCATAGCCTCAAGATAAGGAATCCTCATGAAAGGAGCTCCCGAAGCACGGTCATAGTTACCATATTTAGCAAATATAGGAGGAAGTACATCCTCGATAACGGCAAATACATCTTCCTGTGAAGCGAATGCCATTTCCATATCAAGCTGATAGAATTCTCCGGGACTTCTGTCTCCTCTTGCATCCTCATCACGAAAGCACGGTGCGATCTGGAAGTAGCGGTCAAATCCGGCTGTCATAAGGAGCTGCTTGAACTGCTGAGGAGCCTGGGGAAGTGCATAGAACTTGCCCGGATGCTTTCTTGCAGGTACAAGATAGTCTCTTGCGCCCTCAGGTGAAGAAGCCGTAAGTATAGGTGTTGTGATCTCAAGGAAGCCATGTTCCGTCATAGCACTTCTGAGAGCGGCAACAACGTTGCACCTTAAGATAATATTCTTTTTAACCTCAGGATTTCTAAGGTCAAGGTAACGATATTTAAGACGTGCAGTCTCGTCAGCCTCTCTTGAATGATTGATCTCAAAAGGAAGCTCGTTATAACGGCAGCGTCCCAGAATTTCGATTGATTCGGGAACAACCTCGATGTCTCCGGTTTCCTGCTTAGGATTCTTGGAACTTCTCTCCCTGACAACTCCCTTTACAGAAATTGTTGATTCCTTGTTGATTGCCTTGGCTGTCTTAACCATTTCCTCAGTCTCAAGAACAATCTGTGTTGTGCCATAGAAGTCGCGAAGAACTACGAATCCAAGTCCGCTTCCGACTTCTCTCATATTCTCAAGCCATCCGACAAGAGTTACGCTCTCGCCGACATTATCAATACGAAGTTCACCGCAGTTATGTGTACGTGATTGCATCATTAGTGTTACTCCATTCTTTTATTCATAATTTGATAGAAATTTCGGAGAAATTTCCTATTCAACAAAAAATTGTGCGTGATATTTTTATCCAATACCACGCACAACATTTTAGACCAACATTGTAATAGTTGCAAGCAAAAACGAGAATACTCATTTTACTCTGTTTCCGCCCCACTCAACTACCGTAAAGCCTTCTCTGTCACATCTGTCCAAATACTGAGGATTAAGGCCCACGAATCTGTCTGAAGGATACCAAGCCATAAATACACGGATTAAAGTATCGGGTTCAGGCTCAATATTTAGCCTTGCTCCCTTTGCATAGGAACTGCCCTGGAAACTTATAACATTATATTTGTTATCAACCATCTGAGGTGTCCAGTATTCGATAAATTCCGCTCTCTCAGCTTCGTTAAGTCCAAGCTCGGTCAGTTTCTCTTCAAGAAAAGCCTGCGTATCTTCTCCTTTTACGCAAAAGCCGGAAAAGAAGTTATACTTGTGCTCGGGATCCCCTTCCCAATACAGATAGTCATACTTCTCTCCTTCGTAAGTGATCGTGCCGTCTCTGTCGGCTGTTACCTTCCAACCGTTATCTACATTGAAGATAGGATCAAGTTCGGTGAGATTGCCGTCATAATCCAGCGTTACAGAAACCTCTGTACCGTCCTCCTCCGGATAAAGATAAATCACCGGTTTTCGGTCTATTCCAATTCCATCCGACGCATCGGATCCGGGGCAGGCATCTTCTGTTTTCCCATATCCGAAAACAATAAGCAACATGCCCATAACAATAGTTACAATAAGACACTTTTTGCCCATAAGACCACCTCCGATCTTCGTACATTAATTATATAATGTATATCGGCAAAAAGATATATTTACTTTACAACTTTTTCAATTGTCGTATTCTGTACTATACTATTGGGATTAAGTGCGAACGAATTGATGTCTCTGATCTTGTTATAGCACACAAGTTTGATGGTTATCATCTTGTTCTGTTTTAGGGTACAATACTGATACACCTCGGAATAAGGCGGCTCAGCCACTGTTTTTACACGAAGATATTTGCTCTTATTGCTTTTAACGATGTCGGTAGTTATCTCGCTTACCTTCACACCCTCATTCTTCATCGAGTTACGGATCTGGTCTTCGAGATTTCCGAAGAATTTCTTGATTGCATCATCAGGCATGTTATAAAGGTCTTTTCCATTGGTATCAAAATTCTCAACAGATACCGACATTTCGCCCTCATTTGCAGAAATCCAAAGGTCATATCCGCTTCCGGCCATAAGCCTTGAAACTTCAGAAGTATTTCTGAGACGTCCGGTTCCGTCGGAATAAACGGTCTTGCCACCCATAAAACATGTTCCGTATTCGGGAAGAACCATGTTTACCGCAGTATTTCCGTCTTCCACGCGGACCTTGTTTTCTACCGCATAAACCTCTTGCTCCGCTGTTGCCGCAAAAAAGACAAAGAGCAAAGTCGCAACAACCACACGCCTCATAACTGTTAATTTCTTTTTCATCTTACCCTCACAAAATCTACATATACGCCCCCACAACAGTAACTCTTTCACTTATTTTTGGTCACTATTAAGATAACTCATTCTTGGTATCCTGACAACTGTGAAATTCATCCAAATCTTTCTATACACAAGTCAACCATTTTGTGTTAAAGTAAATTTGCGTTACAGTTCACAGTCGTTCAGACTGCAAATTTTAACAATTATGCTCAATATCTTGAGCTTTTCGATTCATGTAAGTGGATAATCCCCGAAGGAAAGGTGGTGGTTTTTATGAAGTCAGATTCACATCGATGTGGCAGTGATCCTGCTCCCGGTCGAAGTACCATAAAAACCACATACGCAAAAGGAGATTATCATGGAATTACAAGAAGAGAAAACAATCGTTGAGATCCTAAAAGAGCTTCTTGAAGCAAGGCAATACACCATGCTCCGCCAGACCATCTCAGAGATGAACACAGTTGATATAGCTGCTGCAATGGGTGAGATGGAAGATGAGGATTCACTTAAGATGTTCAGAATTCTCCCCAAGGATATGGCTGCGGATGTATTTGCCGACCTGGAACTGGATGATCAGCAGTATATCATCCGTTCACTGTCAGATCGAGAAGCTTCCAATATTATTGACAACCTAATGGCGGATGACGCTACCGACCTTTTGGAAGAGATGCCCGCCAGTGTAGTAAAGCGCATTCTTGCCAATGCGAGCCCAGAGACAAGAGCAGATATCAATCATCTGCTAAGATATCCCGAAGACTCAGCCGGAAGTATCATGAC
>JAEEGH010002332.1_pt1 | contig 51554 bp, 53 predicted proteins | sample 9134181 | NCBI WGS metagenome assembly JAEEGH01 (sample SAMN16246544, study PRJNA631951) | gut metagenome | biome: gut microbiome; feature: rumen; material: DP-attached | host: Bos | place: Iran: Karaj | collected 2018-10
GGTCGGTTGAATTAAGGAGTATTTCAACCGACCATTTGTTTGATGAACATTGTCTATCTTTGCCGTCGCAAACGGCGAAGATGCTCACGCTCGGCCAATCAAACGAGTTTGTTGGCACTCGCTAAATAGCATCTTTGCACCGCGATTCGGAAAACAGCCAATCGCAAGAATCAGGATAATAACAATTAAAATATCAAAGACATGACAACAACAAATGATTCATTGAAGCTTGCAGAGCTGCTGAAGACTCCCATCTGCAAGATGGACGGCGAGGAACTTGCATTCCTCATTACAAGTATTACATCAAACCAGCAGGCACAGATGCTGCTGACTCAGCCCAAACAGGAGGAGCATAACGTCTATGGCATAGCAGGTATCGCCCAGATATTCGGCTGCAGCATACCAACAGCCAGTCGCATCAAGAAGAGTGGCATTATCAATGACGCTATCACTCAGGTAGGCCGAAAGATTGTAGTCAACGCTGACAAGGCTCTTGAACTGGCCAGCAAACATAAGAACAACTTTAATGTAGCATGATATTATGAAGAAGGATTTTAAGAGTATCGCATTCCTGGCAGTGTTCACAATGATAGTAGGTTGTGCGTTCTACTGCATCGGTTTCTATGACAGTGCCGTTTTCACCCTCCTGGTGGGCTTGACGATGTTGGCAGTCTATCATGCCGGACTTTACAATCGTGGTATCATCGAGGATAACACGATAGCAAACCAAAAGGAAATCATAGAGCGGGACAAGAACTTGATTGATTATTTGCAAGGGCACATTGGATTCCTTGAAGATTACATCAAGGAAATTAAGAGTACGAAGACAAAAAAGTAATTCTCCAGACATTCAGAATGCACATTATCCAAGGAGTTGACAGTTGAGAACCCAAGGCGTTTTCAACTGTCAACCGCTTTATTTGTCAACACCTGTCAACAAATGGGGCCAGTGCTAACCCCAATCGTTGACATTCCAGACTTCAATGTCATAGTTTGTGGAATATCCCTGCGTCTGATAGTTCAATTCCAGTTCCTTGCGGATTATCCGCTTTGCCTCGGCTTCAAGTACACGTCTTGATGTACGTTCCAGTTCATCATCCTCAAAAATCTCCTCAAGGTCTATCTCGTGGTTCTTGGCGATGGCATTGACGGCAGACCACTTGCTTGTAAAAATGCCCTTGCAGTCGCGGTTGGCGATAGTGTGCCATGCATCAGTCTCATAAACTACAAATACTTGTTTCATGTTGTTGCTTTCTTTTAAGGGATTACACCGTCTTTTGAAGTAAATCCCCCGAAGGGGATTAGAACGGCAGGTCGTCCTTTTTCTCCTTCGGGGTGTCAGTGGGTGCGTCGGGGACATTGGTGTCCGTTGCGGCATTGGCTGCGATACCTGCTCCCTCCTGCTTCTTACCGATATTGAGGAAGTCGATGTTCTTGGCGTGTACTCTCAGTTGGGCATGAGGTGTTCCGTCCTTACCCTCCCACTGGTCAATCTTGATGTTGCCGTGAATGGTCAGGATGCGTCCCTTGGTGAAGTACTCAACCAGTTTGAGGTGTGCCGGGTCGCTGCTCTGGACTCGTACCCACTGTGTCACTTCCTCACCCTTGGAATAGTCATTAACGGCTAAATCCATCGAAAGGAACTGCCCATTAACACCATCAATCAACTTTGCTTTCTTTGCAACTCTACCTGTAAAATTTGAATAAATCATAACTCTAAATGTTTTTGAGGTTTAACTTTTTCCCTTTGGTTTGGAGCTATTTGCTCCTTGCCGTCGGGCCTTTTCTTTTTACGATGCTTTCAAAAGGTTGATGGGTACGATAGGCAGTCGGAAGGTGTGGTGCGGATTCAGCCAAATACTCTTTCACCAAAGGGAAAGGAAGATTTTACTCAATCCGTACTGAATACCGAGGCCATTCGGAAACAGCGATTTACCTTTGCATCGATAAAAAGAAATGGCTACGATGGCTGGAGTATGAATTCAACTATCAAAAATATGGGGTGGTAAATGATGTAAGATTAGTATTTATAATAGAGATAAATCTTTAATTGTCATAAATTTAAATAATAAATTCGCATATTCCACTTTTTTTTTGTTAATTTGCAGTGCGATTTTAAATGGAACAAAGTGTAAGGCAATGGGAGTAAAGAATTTTCTTAAAGAATATTGGCTTTCTATAGCTGTCATTTCCTTTATGGCAGTTATTATTATATGTAGTTCCAATGTTTCTCTGACTAATTTAGCAGAAAATTCTAATAAAGCAACACAATTAAGCTCATTGTCTAGTTCTGTTGAACTTCCAGTAATAAGTGATGAAATAGACATCCCTGTTCTTCAGGCAGATGACCAAGGGCAACTTTTGTATAGGAAGGGATATATAGTTTCATATAATAAAGAAACAAAATTGCCTAATTGGGTAGCATGGCATCTTACATCTGACCATTTGGCTGATAAAGTTCGTCGTCCTGGTAGTGCTTTTCATGAAGATCTTTCCGTTCCTAAACCTCGTGCAACAAATGATGATTACAAAGGAAGCGGCTGGAGTAGAGGACACATGTGCCCTGCTGGAGATAACAAATGGGATTCTGATGCAATGTATGAATCTTTTCTGCTTTCAAATGTTTGTCCTCAACATTCTAATTTAAATAGTGGTGTGTGGAACCAAATTGAAATCTCGTGCAGAAATTGGGCTAAAAAATATGGAGATATTTATGTTATCTGTGGACCGTTTTTTTTGAATACTAATCATGTAACTATTGGTGAGAATAAGATTGTAGTACCAGAAGCTTTTTTTAAAGTTGTTCTTTGCCTTAATGGAGAGCCAAAAGGCATAGGATTCATCTGTAGGAACACAGATGGTAGTCGCAAAAAAGATTTGTATGTAAATACCATTTCGCAAGTAGAACGAATAACAAAAATCACTTTTTTCCCACACTTAAACACCGAGGTTTCTAATAAAGTGAAATCTCAAGCTGATTTGCAAATGTGGTGATTACAAATAATAAATCATAGAGGCTAAATTACTTAATTGATGATAGCCCATAGAGGGTTATAATGCCTTATTTTTCCGTTTTTTAGAGACTATTTCTCTAAAAATGCTTAATTATTGTGCTTATTCTTTTGAAATTTTGTTTTTTTTCTGTTACTTTGCCTTAAAATTTAAAACTTTAAACATGGAACATAAAGAATTAAATCGCCTAAAACTCGTTCTCGTAGAGAAGAAAAAAACCGGAATATGGCTCGCTGAACAGTTGGGCGTAACCCATGTGACTGTTTCAAAATGGTGTAGTAATATCACTCAGCCAAGTCTTCCCACTTTGGATAGAATTGCTGAACTTCTTGGGTGTGAAAAGAAAGATTTAATAATAGATTAGTTTATTATTCTTACGTTATGCAAAGTGATGCTGTTGTTATACATTTCCCACCTGTCAAATTTGAAAAGGGTCTGGAATACCTCAAAGGTATAACAGGCTCTATGGCTTCTGTTGTCCGTGACTTCTCGGCATTGAAAGACGAGCAACAGATGGTAGATTTCAAATATCCCTCATGGGTCTCTGAAACTATGCGCGAGTATAGAGATGGAAGGTATAGCATGAACTCTGATGCTTTCAAGAATTTCAATTCTGCTATTACAGCTATCAATCTTCTGAAATCATGCGCAAAGTTAAACCTCGCAATCTACGCTTTGCGAGATCAATACAGAGCAAAGGAAATCGAAGAGGCAAAAAGTAGACCTTCTTATCCCGGTTATAATTCCTATTCTAATTTGTTTAGTTCTCCAAATTGGAGTACTTCTACAGATCAAGATGTGTTAAGAATTAAAAACGCTGCAATTGAAGCAAGGGATAGAATTCATGCTTACAGCAAGAAACATACCTTGCCTAACTTTGAACAAGAATTTATCAGTACAGTAAAATACACAGTATATGATATTTGTAATCGTTTCTTTGTTAATACAAAGACTCTGACAGAGAAAGCTACCGAGACCGGAAGTAATATTCTCGGCTCTATCGTGGCTTTTGTCCTCTTCTGCTTTTGTTTTTGGTTAGTCGCTAAATGTGCCACAGGCCAATAAAATAGTGAACGATGATGAAGACAAACGTAATTATATTCCTCATTGCTTTTTTCATGGTAGCTTCATTTAGTGCTTGTGAGAAAGTGTCATCGTCTGAATACGACGAGGGGATAATGCAATCATATTATGTTGAGTCTACACACTTGAATACGCAGACTTCAGACTCCGTAATTTTCTTTTCTCAAAAGGTAAATACTTACGTTATCAACTTCCCTGTAGCTGGGGAGTCAAGATATTTCCCACTCATTCAAGAGAATATCAAAAATGCAACAATCTCTTTCGATATCAAGATTGATACAACCTGGGCGGGTCACATTTATGTAAATTACTAATTTTATTTAAAAGAATGAAACAGGTATCTGACATAGAACAGTCCCATGAATTAGGAAGATTAAAAAACTTTCCTGAGCCTGATATGGTTATTGAGTATTTTTGGGCAGTGAAGAATCATCCTTTTCACTTAATGAGAGATAAGAATCTTCTTATAAAGGACGAAGATGTGGATTATGTTCCTGCATGGTCATTGGGAAAAATGATTGAAGGTTTGCCAGGTTCTATTGAATATTGTGAAAAATCTTGTGATGATGATATTCCCATCACTTATGATTTGCATATTTGCCCTGAAAGTGATGGTAAAATGGCACAAGTAAAATATGTCATGATTGAGGGTACAAAGGTTCTCTACAAGACTGAATCAGTTAATTTAGCTGATGCTTTGTTTGAAATGATAATGAAACTCGATAATCTTGGATGGTATAAATAAACGACTATGGCAGATATAACTCCTGTAAGTAAAGAAGCTTTTGCTGTTTTGGCAGCTTGTGAGGAAACAAAGAAATCCTTTGCTATAACTGTTGACCCTAAAGGGCGAGACTTGAAATTTGTTTGGGCTTTTAAGGTAGATCGCGCCAAAGCGCACAAAGAGCATTTTGACGCTCACCATGTAAATGGTGCAGTTAGCTATGACAAGAACTTCCCTGGCTGTCCTCATTGTCACACAAAGCAATTCTGGTTTTGTGGTTGTGGCACTGTAGTTTGTTGGCATGGACAGAAACGTGTTACATGCCCTAACTGTGGTTATACAGGTGGCCTTGAAATGGTGAGCAGTATTAATTTAAAAGGTGGTGGAATTTAATAACTTATATATATGGAACTGAAGCCTAATGAAAATGTAAAGCTGACAATTGGAACATCAGCAAAAGTAATTAAAGAGCTCGGTAGAGGTGGACAAGGTATTGTTTACCTTGTCGAACTGGCAGGCCAGCAGATGGCCTTAAAATGGTATCACAATCAGCCCAGCGATGCTTTTTACAAGAATCTGGAGCATAACGTAAATGCCAAAGCACCCAGTGATGCTTTTATTTGGCCGGAATATCTGACCGAGAAACAAAAAGGCAGCTTTGGCTATATCATGCGCTTGCGCCCAAATGACTACTTTGAGTTTGGAAACTATCTGTTGGCCAAAAAGAGTTTCAAGTCATTTGATGCGATGATGGCCGCTGCCATGAAAATATGCGATGGATTTATGAAACTTCATTTGCATGGCTATAGTTATCAGGACTTAAACGATGGTAACTTCTTCATTCGTCCGACTGATGGTGATGTTCTTATCTGTGACAATGATAATGTGATGCCACAAGGCGATATGTCTGGAATTATGGGCAAGGCTCGTTATATGGCTCCTGAAATTGTTGCTGGAGGGAAGCCCGACAAATACAGCGATCGTTTTTCTTTGTCGGTTATCCTTTTCATGCTTTTCTTTGCAAACCACCCCTTTGAGGGTGCCAAGGTCGTAGCTTGCCCGTGTATGACAGAAGCATTTGAAAAACGTTTTTATGGAAGTGAAGCGCTTTTTATATATGACCCGACAGACAAAACAAATTTGCCAGTTCGTGGAGTTCATCAGAATGTAATACGTCGTTGGCCTTTGTTTCCCTCACTCCTTAAAGAGACCTTCATTGAAGAGTTCAGTGAAGATAAGTTGAAGAATCCGCAAAAGCGAATTATAGAACAGGGCTGGCAGAAGATTATTACGCAAGTTCGTGATGAATTAGTAGTTTGTCCTAATTGCCATGAAGAGACATTCCTGGACCTTCGAGCTGGTAGCTGTCAATGCATTAACTGTGGCAAGAATATCGATGCTACTAAGCAGTTGAAATTGAACACTCGAAATCTTATTCTTACACCTGGCACAAAGCTTTATATTGATAATGATAACATTCCAGATGGTGAGGTAGATATATTCCCGAATGATAATAAACTTTGTGTTATTCGCAATCTTACCTCTGCTAGTTGGCATGTAGATACACCAAGTGGCAAGGTGAAAGTTGTCGAGCCGAATGACTTTATGCCTGTTTTGAATGGATTAAAAATCTCTTTCGGCTCCAGTATTAAAGGCGCACTAGGCGCAAAAGCAGAAATCAAAGCATAATTTATAACTTAATAAAAAATAAAACTATGGGATTATTAGATGAAACCGTAAGTGTTCCTCGTAGAACAATGACTATCTTCTTCCTTATTGACACATCAGGAAGTATGGAAGGTAACAAAATTGGTGCCGTGAACGATTCTGTTGTTAATGTATTGCCTATGATTGGCGAAATTTCTGACACCAATCCTGATGCAGAAATTAAGGTAGCTGCTCTTGAATTTTCAAGTGGATGCACATGGCTTTATGACGAGCCGAAACTTGCTAACGACTTTGTTTGGCAAGACGTTGTGGCAGGAGGTTTGACTTCTCTCGGTCAGGCTTGTCAGGAACTGTCTTCAAAACTCTCGCGTTCTGGTTTTATGAAATCCGCCAGTGGTTCCTTCGCCCCTGCTATCATTCTTCTATCAGATGGAGGCCCGACAGATGATTATCAGTCTGGTTTAAAGAAACTCAAAGATAATAACTGGTTTAAAGCTGCTATAAAAATAGCGATAGCTATTGGTGACGATGCTGACAAAGACGTTTTGAAGGACTTCACGGGTTCTTCTGAAGCGGTAATTACTGTTCACAATATCGAAGCTCTGAAGCAGATTATCCGTGTTGTAGCCGTCACTTCTTCACAGATTGGTAGTAAGAGCAGCACTGCTGGAGATACCACTAAGCAGGATCAAGTAATAAAGGACGTGCAGGATGCTACTAAGAACATTGATGGTGCCGAAAGCGCAGACAGCACATCTGCAAATAAAGTTGATAGTAGTCAATACATAGATGATTGGGGATAAATGACGAAAGCTTTTCACTATTCATGTGAAGGCGAAAGTCATAAGGCCACTGGAAAGGTGTGCCAAGATTATTCCTTGACATGTTGTGTGGATGGGCTGGCAGTGGCCGTTGTCTGTGATGGTCACGGTGGAGAACGTTATTTTCGTAGTGATGTAGGAGCAAAATATGCTGCAGAAGCTACATTAGAAACAGTCACGTTCTTTGTTGAAAACGTTGGTGATAGTTTGTTTAAGGACAAAAAATTCACTTCAGTTGGCCCAACTGGCACAGTCACTGATGCCGAGGAAATATCTAAGGTAGATACCGCCTTCAGACAACTTTTTTCTTCCATCATATACCGATGGAACGAAAAGATTAAGCACCACGCTCAGACGGTCGAGTTGACCGATTGGGAAAAAAAGCATGTGCCACAAAAATATCTGGACGAGTTCGCCGAAGGCGACTCTCTGGAGAAACAGTATGGCTGCACATTGATGGTTTATGTCCAAACGCCTGACTACTGGTTTGCGTTTCACATTGGAGACGGCAAATGCCTTTCCTTTCAAGAGTCACCCATCTGGTCGGAACCGATACCATGGGACGAAAAGTGCTTCCTAAACAAGACCACTTCATTGTGCGACACATCAGCCATTGAAGAATTCCGCTATTGCTATCAAGGTGACGGTCATTTTCCGACCGCCATCATCCTTGGATCTGATGGCCTTGATGATTCTATGGGTGAGACCTCCAATCTTGCGAACTTCTATATTCAAATCTTGAAGATGTTGGCTAACGAAGGGCAGGAGGCCACGGAAGCCTCTTTGAAAGAAACGCTGCCGCAGCTCAGTAAGATTGGCAGCAAGGACGATATGTCCGTTGCTTGTGTCTATGATGAAGAAGCACTTTCCGCTCAGGTAGTCAAATTCATCCAGTACCAAATAGACTTGGTTGTAACAAGCATCCGTGAGGCTGATGCTCATATCGAAGCTGCTGAAAAGAAGTTAGCTCCCCTTAGTGTGCTAAAGATTCTCGACAAGAAATCCCAGATTGAAATTCAATATGCCAAACAGGATATTGAAAAATACAATGATGAGCGCACCAAACTTCTATTTAAGCATGACTCTCTGATGGGGCAACTTTCAGTATCATTATCGAAAAATATGAAATAATGACTTTAGAAGAAGCTATTAACAAACTCGTTTTGGAAAACGGAGAAGACTATATCGCTAACCCTGATATAGTAAAAAGCCTATCTCGCAAAAGGGTTTTTTCTCAGAATCCGGAGCTTAAAGATATTTACTTAAGCCTCATTAATGTAGGCTATGCTCATAAATTACTGGAGCTAATGGGTATCTATAATTGCGAAGAAGAGTTCAACGAGTTGGCTAATAACTTCTATCGCCGTCTTAGCTATAGTTGGGAAGGAGTAAGCGAAGTCTTTGATGCTATATCAAGTGCTATTGGTCTTACAGCTGGAGAAACTGAAGATGAAGAAGAATTTGACGATGAAGACTCTCCTGAAGAAGATAGAACCGAGTATCACATAAACACATCAGACTCAGAACCTAAAGACTTTCTACCACAGCATTCTTTAAACTATCCATCTGCCGAGTCATTACGAGAAACAATTAAAATGGTAATTGAAACGAATGGGGCTGAAATTATAAAGGATGCTCGCTTTATCAATATTTTGTCTGATTTCAAAGCTTTTGATGATTTCCCATCAAGCAGATATATATTGAAAGCTATTATTACTGATGGATATGCAAGCAAACTTATATCAATTGGTCAATGGAATGCAAAAACAATTGCATTGTGTCAACGATTTATTTCGACGACAGGCTTTCAACCAGACTTTGTTGACTCCGTATTCCAAAGCCTTGTATATGGATTAGGATATATTGATAGCAGAGAATTAAAGAATCAAGCTTCTAATAGAGGCTCACAGGTTTCTCGTTCTAAAACAACCAATAGAAATATCCTACAAAAGAAAAAGTTATCAAAAGACGACTATAATAGCTTTTTGCTTGGTTTAATTGAATGGAAAACGGATTTTTCGCTGAAATATGGCATAACAATAGATAATATATCATTTGAAGTTGAAGGCGAAGTACCGCAAGCATTTGATATAAACGCAGAAATTAATGGTTTCTTGTTAGAAAGTAATTGTGATATATGGGCTGTGTTCTACGATAAGGATAATAGAATCCGTAAAAAGGAAAACCTGATTTTCCTTAACGATAGTTACGTTGACTTCACTGTTATTTCTCAATATATTGAATTGGGCTTCCCAATTAGGAAATTGTCGCGTATTGTGATTTATGCGGTAAATGTGTAATTATAAACAAAACCAAATACGAATGGAACTTCATAAAGCAATAAAACAGGTTGTCGACCTTAAAGGTTACGAAATCATAACGAATGCTCAGATAATCAATTACCTGCTTGACTATCAGGCCTTCAAAGAAAAGCCTGCAACAAAATTGATCTTGCGAGACGTTATTAATAGCGGCTACGCAGAAGAAATTTTGTCATTAGGCAGTAATAATGCAGGTTGGCAAATTTCCTTTATGAAGTACGAACGAGATTTTATAGACTCTTGCGGTTATAAGGATGATCTTGTAAAATATGTATTTGAAGCGATAGCTTATGGCATAGGACTTCATCTTACTTCTAACGAGCCAAGCATAACCCCTGACATTGATGTAGATTCCTTCTTTGATATTCCGGAAGGAGCCCCAGAACAGCCATCGCCAAACTCAGGTAACGCTAACCCAAATCAGAACGTAAACCCATCTGATTTGTATTCTATTGCTCTTACCTTCTACAATGAAGGCAAGTTCGCACAAGCCAAAAGCTTTATAGAAAAATCTATCTCTCTCTTCCAAAATTCGGATATACCGTCCATTCAACTCAAATTGAAGGGCGATATAAATATGAAACTTGGAAATTTTGCCGAAGCAATTATAGACTACAACAACTGTTTCGCAAGAAGATCTGCTGAAACTAATATTAAATTAGACGAAATACGCGAGCAACTTAAAGAACATAAGATAAAAGGGTATGAGAACAGTATGTTCTGCTACTATTTTTGTCTTTTTTCTTTAGGTAAGATTACTAAAGACCAATGGCTTAAATTGGTTAAAGTAGAAGCCATGTGTGGAATTAGCGAAGCTATTTTATTCTGTGCAAGCAATGGGATAGACCCTATGGAATCCCACATGGATATTTTCTTCATTGACAAAAACAATCTTCAGTATGGGGATTACCTTTATTCAGATGGCACATTTGCACACGAATTAAGTTCAGAAAAAAGGGTGATTGCAAGAGTTATAAAAACAGAAACTACAGAATACGAAAAATCCAAAGGTTGGATAAATGGCTATTTAATACCCGTAGATAAAGACGGAAGAATATATACAACTGCAAATATGAAGTGGTCAACTGTTAATGAGAATCTTCCTTTCCCACATTCTCATTATACTGTCGATGACATTAATCACTGGAACGAAATAAAAACAATAGAATCTGAACATTACATAGTCATAAATAACTTTGATAAATTCCCTGCATTTAAGGAGGCTAAAAATTTTCCTGTTAATATACCAATCCCAGGTGCAAGTAGCTGGTTCCTGCCAAGTATTCATTGGTTTAAACGCTGTAGACCGACATGTTTTAGATTTATAGGGCGTTTTTGGACATCTTCACAAGCCGATCTTTCAAAAGCAATATCTGTTGAATATAGCATACATTCGTATAAGCGAAATTATTATTATAGCGATTCTTTTGAACTTACAGAAAAAAATGAAAGCAGACAAATATTACCAATCTCTGCCTTTTAACTTATTAGATAATGGGTAATAGCGTATTATATAGGAATATTATTGATGCAACAAATAAAATAGTTGCTCAATTTGGCACGGACATCATTCACGAAGACCGTTTCGTAAATGTTCTGTCTGATTTGTCTCCTGGTAGAAACGAGCCTGCTGTTTTCAAAATCATCAGGTCAGCTATACAAGATGACTTACTCAAACCGCTCCTTAGTGCCAATGCAAAGAACATAGAACATCAGGTGGGCACTGTAACCGCTATACTGTCAAAACAGTATGGCTACGACCAGTCTTTAGTCGAGGGAATATTGTTCTCTCTTGCTATTGGCTATGGTACCATTACCTCCGCCCAATATAATGCACTAAAGGCTTTGAAGAACAAGCCTACTAAAAAACAGACACCACCGTCTCAAAACAACAATCCCAACCCGAACCAACCAAACAAACAAACGAATAGCCCAAACAAGCAACCAAACAAATATGACTCGACCGAGAAAAAAACCGCAATCTTACTATGGGGTATAATTGGATTGCTTGCTTCTCCCATAGTCTATGCTTTACAGATAAATGTTAATGAGTGGTGGCCGCTTCCCACATCTATAGTTATAGCCATTATTCATCTTATAACGGTATTCCCAGTATCAATAGCTTTTGACGATACTCAATTAGCTAAACCAAACAAAGTACACCCTGCTCTGCAAGGTGCCTTTTGTTCATTATATATTATTGCAATATTCTTTTGGATAGCCTTCCCTTTCTTTTGGGGGCTGGAAAGTGTTCAATCTTATTGGTGCTTTACGCCTAACAAAGAAAGTTTTCCATGGTTTATAACAATTCTCGGAAACATATTCTGCGCCTTAGTTTTAGGTACTGGCCTAAGTCAAACCGTAGCTAAATTCTCACCAAACTGGCGTAAGAACCAAGGGAGTTTTTCTGATAACTTTAATGATTTGTTTAACAACAAGCTTTTCAGAAAAGGCTTTTTTGCAGTTTTTGTAATCTGTATCATTGAATGCATTTATCTTCTTAGTATACCTGCTACAAGAGAGTTTCTATACAAACAAAGGATTGAAGATTATAATGAGCGAATAAATGCTTTCAATCAACATAGTGATAGCATAAGAAACGCTCGCATCCAGACAGAGCGAGACCTTTCTTTTGCCATGTTTAAACTTGGAGAGTCTTATGTTTCATGTGTTTCTGATATAAAAAATAACAATGAATACACATTCACCACTAAGATTACATATAAAGACCAACTGGAGCTAAATGATATCGACTACATCTCAATAGTTGATACTATCTTGTATGTGAAAACCAATTGGAATAATGAGGATATTACAATTGACTTCTATTTCGCTGACCAGAGGTTGATAGCTCTTCAATTTGCTCCACAAAAAACTAATGGCGACAGCATTTTAGCTTCCTACACTGCCAAATATGGTGAACCTGAGGCTTACTTGACTAAAATAGAAAAACCAAATAGGAAAATTAGTCAATACGATTATAAGATGGACTATCTAACGTGGGATAATAATCTTGTTGCAGATCATTATTTCTGGACTTATAAAAATGCCCTACTGAAAATAGATTATAGGCCTGGAAGCCATTATTATTCGTCTAATTTTTCCTCATTAAACGAATATGCTACGATAACATATTTCGACAGAGGCGCCGAATCATTATTGCAGCAGCATCAGAAAGAACAGACAAGAAAGGCAAAAGAATACCAGAAACGGCAAAACGATTCACTACGCCTTGTCCGTGAAGCAGAGGAACGGCAGCGTCAGGAACAACGCCACCAAGAAGAATTGAATCATCAACGCTCAATGGAACAGATATAGACTATGGGAGATTGTAAGTATTGTGGCAAAAGCGCAGGAATTTTCTCCCACGCACATAAGGAATGCGAGGAGAAACACAACCAGGGTATTATCATCTTGGAAGGTGCCTTGCGTTCGTTCTTTAGAAACGCAACGCCCGCTTCTGAATTGCAACGTGTCGTATCGCTCGTCAGACAGGCACATTATGCTACCGATGCTGATATTGCAGCTTCAGCAGCAAAGTGTTTGGACGAATGGGCGAATATCATTCACTGGCCATTCCATACGCCACATTTACAGAAGGTAAAAGACCTTTTGGCATACATTGGTGTCTCTTACGATGCCATCAACGGCAACGGTTCCCTTGACAGACTTTGCCAAAAGATGCTTCGTGGCTTTATGGCAGAGTATTTCACCAACCAAAAAACGCTCCAGCGTTCGTTGCAGATCTCTCAGCAGGTCATGCGAACGATGCCGCTGAATAGACAGCAGCAACAAGACGCTTACTATGAAATGCTGGAGCAAGCAGGAAAGAACTTCCTAAAAGATGGCTACATGTCGCCAATGGAACAGCAAAAGGTAGATGAATATGTCACTACTCTGGGACTGTCACTTAGTAACCTGCCTCCAACTCTCAAAGGTACTGCCATTGAGGAACTGGGACAGGCTTCCATCCTTACTGACCTCCAGCAAGGAAGGACACCACGATATAATATTCAAGCCCCCATCATCCTGACAAAGGGCGAAACCACCCTTTGGTGCTACAACAATGTTACAATGTACCAGGAGAAAGTACGTCGTGAATATGTTGGACGAACAGGTGGCTTCAGCTTCCGTATTATGAAAGGTGTAACTTACCGCACTGGCGGCTTCAAAGGCCATCCGGTAGAAACCAGTTACATGGAGAACATGGGCTTGGGTAGCTTATATGTCACCAACAAGAATATCATTTTCATGGGACAAACTCGCAGTATCAAAGTGCCATACACAAAGATTATCGGCATCAATCCTTATTCTGATGGAATGGAAGTGCAACGCGATGGGAATAATGTCAAACGCCTTACATTCCAAGGCTTTGACTGTTCTTTCGTATTGAACGTTATAAATCTTATAAACAATTAATATATGAGTATATTTTCCAAATTATTCGGGTCTCGAAAATTTGAAATCCCACAAGAGGAATTATCTGAACAGCAAAATAATGGTCAGAATATTTCTACTGATGAGGAACCTGTGGCTTTTGACAATCCTAAAACTGAGACTATCAGTTTTGAGAAAGATAAGGAGCAAGCAAATCCTACTGATATTCCTGAAGGTATTCGTTATATAGTTGAGTCGCAAGGTAAAGACTATCTTACGTCAAGAGGTTTTATCAACATACTCAATGACTTTCACCTCCTGAAAGACCAAAAGGCCATCAGGAATGTTTTGTTGAATATCCAGCAGGACGGACTGATGGATGAACTTATAAATGCCAGTTCCTTCCAACTGTCGGCATCTACTATCAAGAAGAAACTGATAGATGACTATGGTGTAAAAGAAACAATTGTGTCTTATGTGGTCGATTCGATCGGTTATGGCTTATCGTCCACCGAAGTAAAGCCTGTTCTTATTGAGGAAACGCAAACCACGCGGCCAGTTCAAGAAGAACTGAGGATTGAAATAAATGTTGAACCTGCAAAACCAAAACCTGTTGAGATTAAGCCCTACGACCCTAAACTCGATCTTGAATACTATCGCTATCCAACGCTTGATCTGCTGAAGATTGACGATGGCGACGGTAAGCCTTTTGTTGACATAGCAGAGCAAACGGAAAATAAGGATAATATCGTAAATGCTCTCAACACATTGGGCGTTCAACTGACCTCAATCAAAGCGACTGTTGGCTTTAGTGTAACTCTTTTTGAATTGACACTTGCTCCAGGTGTACGCATATCAAGAATAAGAAACAACGAACAGGATATATCTATCCGTCTGGCCACCCGATGCCGCATTATTGCTCCTATACCAGGAAAGGGGACTATTGGCATAGAAATCCCCAACAGGGTACCAAGCATTGTTTCAATGCGATCACTTATCAACTCCAAATTTTTTCAGGAGTCATCTTCTGAATTACCATGTCTGATTGGAAAGTCCATTGATAACATCAGTATCATCCACGACTTGGCAAAAGAAAACCTGCTAATTGCCGGTGCTGCAGGGCAAGGCCGTAAGTTCATATTGAACAGTATCATTCTTTCGCTTCTATACAAGAAGCACCCAGCAGAATTGAAGATTATTTTGATAGACCCCATAGGGGACGCATTCAATGTTTACAAGTCTTTAGATAATCATTTCCTTGCCGCAGAAACTAATAATTTGGAAGAGCCTATTGTTACTTTTACACCCGAGGCAGTCGCAACATTGACATCCCTGTGCTATGAAATGGAAGCACGGCTTAGCCTATTAAAGAGTGCTGCAGTTGGAAATATTGAAGAATACAATCAGAAATTCACTCACAGATATCTTAATCCTGAGAGAGGTCATAAATATATACCGCACATAGTTCTGGCTATTGCTGAATATTCGGATTACCTAAGAATTGCTGGACAGGAATTTGAACAGCCGCTAATGAAACTCGCTCAAAGAGGGGCAATTGTGGGTATTCACATTGTCATAGCTACTCAAACGCCTTCAAATAAGGTCGTTAATCCTACCATTAAGATGAACTTCCCGACAAGAATAGCATTTCGTGTTGCATCACACTTGGATTCTGCTGCTGTCCTCGACCAGCAAGGAGCAGAGAAACTTATTGGAAACGGCGACATGCTCTATTCGCAAGGTCTTTCACTCACAAGAGTACAATCACCATCTGTTGACGAACTGGAAGTTTATAATGTATGCCAATACATTTCTGTTCAGCAAGGGTACTTTGAACCTTACGAACTGCCCGACACAAACGATGAACCACAGCCTTCTAATGACGTGGATATGAACCACCTCGATCCGATGTTTGAAGATGCTGCAAGATTGATAGTCAAGGAACAAAGTGGTTCGACATCACTGATTCAACGTAAATTTGCAATTGGCTATAATCGTGCTGGCAGATTAATGGATCAACTTGAAAAGGCCGGTATCGTTGGCCGTGCATACGGATCGAAGCCGCGTGAGGTGCTGGTTCGTGACTCGATTACATTAGATAGAATTATCTGTTCTCTACGATATTAAATCGATGAAATCCGAATAACAATAAGGGATTGTTTCATATGAATGACCTTCATGGTTTCAACATGTTATTCATTTTTACGTCTGGATAGTTGTACATATAGGGGACCTTTTCCGAATCACAGAGACGGTCTATTTCACTGCCATCAGTATTTTCCCCGACCAGACTCTACGCTCTGAAAGGGAAATATCTATTGATCAGAGAGGATCACGGGCTGAGAAGCCATGGCAGTACAGCTTTCCTTGAACTTTTTTGCACAACCAATTTCTATCATATCATACTTTTGCCCATAGATTCCCTTTCTGACTTCTATCTCAATGTGATTTTAAAACCATAATAGTTAATGAGCTTTTCCAGAATTTCAAATTTGGGAGTTGTCCCATTATTCTTCAAATGGCTGATTACAGATGGAGAGGCATCGCACAACGAGGCTAATTCTGTTGTTCGTATACCTGAAGTGATAATTCTCTGCTTTATTGCCTCTGTTATTCCTAAAGCACCATAGACATGGCTTTCATCAGCACTATCAACAAATCCGAAACCTAATGCATCAAGAATTGCCAGCATGCAGTCAGATTTGATAGCTTCCCCCTTTCTTACTCTACCTATAGAAGAACTGCTGATGCCAGTTTGCTTGGCAAGATGCGAGTCCCGAATTTCACAATAGTCCATCTTGTGTTTAATGTGTTCAAGTATTGTACCTGATTCCAAGGGCTGATATAGCTGTTCTTTTGACGGTGGAGTAGGTAAGTCCTCCACGTTTCCGGCAAAAACGTCTTCCAAGAAATCAATCATGTCTTTTCTGGTGATTTGTGGTATATTTATCAAGGACATACCAGATACCCCAAATTTTTCTTGTAGTTCAGGGAATTGGAGCCTGTTTCCCGGATTAACAGCTTCACATCTAAGTTTGAACGCATATACCTTGTTATAGTCTTTTGTGTAAAACCCATCGCTATTCTCAGGTTTATCACGTTTTATGTTGATTTCTTCTACAATAGCTTTGTAGACAATCTTTGAAACGGGCTTAGATTCATAGATGTATACGACATCCCCCACCTCGAAATTGCGACGTTGATTCCATAGACAAAAGCCATCCTTTTTGAACAGCGTGTGAATATCGTAACGACTTGTATCACATGTTAATATCCAATACTTCTTTGATTCCATAGATTTGTGAATATTTTTTCTAACTGAATAATCTGTAATCCTCTTAACATTTTTCTTTATATCAAAATTGAATATACTTCCCCCAGATGCTTCAACATAAGTTCTTCACCTTTTGCTCTGGCTTCATCACTAATGAATTTATCTGTGAGATAAAGAATTCTTTCACATGCGGCCACATTAAATATACCTTCCACCACTTCTTCAAGTGTTTGAACTGGCAAGGAACAAATGTCACTCTCTAAATCATCGTGAATAAATTCAATCCAATAATCATCGGAATGCCTTTTGCTAACCTCAATCATTGGAGCCACATCAAAATATGTATGGCGAGGTACCCCCTCCTTGTCAATATGCATTTCTGTACATGAAGGGGCTGTAACAAGGAAATAAGGTGAGGCACCGTCTTTTAGAAGTTCAACGACTTCTTTTTCCATATGCTGAATACCAAAATTGGTCAGAGAAATATCTTTTGGGGACACACCAGTTGTAAGCAGTTCTTTTTCATCCTCTTCATCGAAATATGGATTATCCCCGGGACGGTCAAACCAGTTCCAAATGATAAAACCCAATTGATCATAAAGCGTCCTTTCTATTCCAGGTAACAAATCTTTGTGAAGGTGCCACATCGCTTCAGCATTGAGCGATGAATATAATTTGTCTCTCTGCAATGCATCTGACATCGCTTGTGCAAGCTGGTAACTATTTAGAGTCCCATTTGTATTTACTCCCCTTCTTTCTCCGTTCCAATAAGCTATTTCAATTGGTTTGAAATGGTTTAAAATAATCGTATCTTTCATCGTTTCCACATTGCCAGACAACGTGGAAACAACAGCACTTCTCATTCTTTCGTTAACAATCTTCAAACAGCCCATATTAGAATATTACTTCAAGTCCTACATGGTCGCTCATTTCTTTATTCCAGGGTAATAGCCGAAATGATACGACATCAAAATTTGTATATGCATAGTCAAGGAAGTAAGGGTCAGACTCTTGGAAACGATGGAAATATGTTGCCTTGGTCTCGTGTCCAAACTGCTCACCTGTCTTCTGATGATAGAGGCTACTGAGTCCGTAAGATTCCAACAAATCATTTACCTTCAAAATGTCACCTGATTGCTTGGTGGCATCATACTGATTTACATAACAATTGAAGTCGCCAATGACAAGCGTCTTGAAATCCTTGAAATACTTCGCATAATTCTCAATGATTTCCTGAGCTATCTGTGGATACGGCTTCTTCTGTCTGCCACCAGTTGGTTTTGTTGGCCAAATGCCAAGGACAAGGAAGTCTTCAACTATAAGCGGTATAGCATATTCCAATTGGGTGTTGAACCATTCCGGAACAAGGCCATTTCCCTTCTTCCAGATTACGCCCAACCCTTTCCATTTCTTTTCATGGAAGAAGTATTCTATGCCATACCATTTTATATCGTAAGAATCAGAAATACATGCTTTGTCAGGACATGTAATCTCAGGAGCAACCAATACATCTGCATTCAACCCCAAAAGGTGGTCTACCTTCCAAGGCTTACTTTCGCTGATGTTCCAACTTACTATCTTCATAAAACACTATCCTTATGTTCTATACTTCTTTTTCTTGCGGAAACCCATGACGAACTCCCATTTCTCATCGTAGTCAGCAGTCATCAGAGCCTCCCCAGCATTATTTTCTTCTGCCAGAGGTATCAGGTCTTTGGCCATTTCTTCAATGTCATTCCTATCCATATTGAGTATACTTCAAGTTATTTAATAAAATTCTTTTAACCGATGCAACAATATCAAGAACCATTCCTTATCCTTTTCACCGGGGCCAGAGTATGCCCAATGATTGTAATATCGCCATCGTGAAAACAGTCCGGCACCGATGATGTTGATATCATCAACCTTATCAATGATTGCTTTCAGATGCTCGACCTCGTTCCACCCTTCTCCGTATGCTTCAGTAAATGAGTGTCCACAATCCATTTCGAACCCCAATGCCTCACAGTCGCGAGCGAACTCATTGTCCTCAAAGAAACGGGAAAAAGTTTCTCTCGACTTGTTGGACTTGTACTTGAAGAAATTTATATATTTATTGGCAAATTGTTCAAGCTCTTTTGCCGTAAACTTATTTCTTTCCATATTTATTAATCTGCATGGTGTTATAAATCCTGAGTGCATCCTGCATAATATCGAAATGGTCGAAAGCAAGATGTGGAAGATTTGTTATAGGGAACCATTCAGCTTTGGTTGCATCGTCTTGCCCTGTAACCTCGACAGGTGAATCTATAATAACTAAATAGGCTACAGATATAGTTCTTCCTCTTGGGTCACGGTCAATCTTGGAGTATGTGCCTATCTGATGCAAGTCTGAAACAGCCAGCCCTGTTTCCTCTTTCAGCTCACGTACTGCGCAATGTTCAGTTGTCTCATCCATATCCATGAAACCACCAGGAAATGCCCAGCATCCTTTGAATGGCTCGTTTCCTCTTTGAATGAGTAGCACCTTTGGCTGCTGTTCGTTGGCAATCACAACACAGTCAGCGGTGACTGCGGGTCTTGGATATTTGTATGTGTATGCCATTGTATGTTATTTATCAAGTTTGTTAGAAGCAAATACCGCAATCATATTCGTAAAGAACTTCCGCTTTTGTTCTCTTTATAGATATAACGGAGTTATTTACATACGTTACATTCAATGTCTCGCGAACAAGTCCTTCCCAATCATTCCAATAACAGCACTCTATTGTACCCTCAGAACCACGAATTTTCACTTTCGGAGAGACAACATCTTTGATGCCAAATAAAGGCGCTTCGCCATTACGACTCAGCTCATCAATTTCTTCAAAGTCTTTGTGGCTGAAGATATAAGTCCGGTGTATATATCCACCATGCCAGAATGTTGGCAGAACAGTTGGAGCGATGCTAAGAAGATATGCCTGCCAGATACCATTGGCGGTACTTTCCACATTTATATGTTCAAGCAGAGTGTGCTCTTCTTCCTCGTCAACTTCATTATCGTCATATATGCCCATAGGAATTGGAGGCACAGGTTTGTCTATTTTGCTATCGATTATGGGATGTGTATAGAAATATGACTCATCTCCCATACCTACATCTTCAGCCAGTTTCAGACCAAGAACATACCCATCTTCAAGGCTCAAAGCATCGAGCGTTTTGAAAAGATATGACTTGTCTTCATGTTTCTTATCTTTGACCACCTCCTTAATCGCTTTCAGGAATGCGTAACCAATATGCGAGAACACATTCTGTTGCTCTTCTTCCAACAGCTCATTTATATGATTCTGTAGCGTCCGATTCTCCAATGAAAGCTCCCTGCTAAGTTTTTCGACAATGAGTTTAGCACGTTTAGGAACGAAGCGTTCCATGAAAGTACAGTAGTCATCAACGGCCTTGAAATAACCTTCCTTCTTCAGGGATTTCATCAAGAACCATATTTGTGGCAGTACATCGGTAGGTCTCCCGTAATAGTCAAGGAAATCATCAAGGAACAGGCCCCTTGCCAACTTTTCAAATCCTTCCTCACCTTTTAGGTGTACCATTTGCTTTCTTGCATTATACACAGTACCCTTCAAATCTGGTCGAGCCTTACTGTTTCCTGTCATTACGTTATACAGGTCTTTCAGGAAAAGGTCTGCATAACCATGATAATGGTAGGTGTCTTTGTCTGCATCTATTTTTCCTGGCAACACCCACAGATTACCGATAGTGTCAAGCAAATGGCTTACTCTGACAGCCCTCTCATGCTGTTCCTTCGTAGGATGGAGTTCTTGCATACCTTTGAAGTACTGGTCCAGAATGTTAGCTCCAAAGAGATAGTGCATTTGATTGATGTGAGTGACGTTATAGGTGTAGTTATCCAGTGAGTCCTGCGACAGCCCTGGCCACAAGTCGCCAAAGGCAACAGACATGATTGCTTTCATGATGTTGGTTTTCTCAACGGAGAAGGCGAATCCTCGACAGTCGCCGTACTTCTCATCCTTATCTAATTTTTTGAAGTCAAAATCAATCAAGCGGTTAATATCTCCATCCAGTTTTTGCTCAACAAAGTCCTTTATCAGCTTTCGCTCATACGTCCCGTCTTGTTTGTCAAGCTTCAGAAGACGTTGTTCCTTGCGGTACTGACGAAGACGATTCTCTTCCTCTTCACGTTTCTTTCGGAGTGCTTCTTCCTTTTTTCGTATCTCAAATGCTGATGGGATATATAAGTCTATCTTCTTGTATTCACATTCATCTGCGGTATAATTCCGTCTGAAGCTGTTATATCCAAGCCGTCCACATCCCATAACACCTTTGCTGGGGTCATTGTCCCACCGACGTATGCCATCCGCATAGATACAGCCTTCACAGATATGGTCTTCACTGCCTTCATACCACTGATCAACAGGCTCCTTACGTTTCATTTTCGGTTTAGGAAGTTCTGTTATCTCTCGTTCTTCATGAAGATCGTCAAGAGATACTTTGTCATCGGCATCATCCGATTCATTTTGATCTTCCGCGTCGCTTGGATTTGTGTTGTCATATTTCAGGTGGTTTTCTTCCCACTTATCAAGATAGGCTTTCCATGCCGTAGAACTGTCACCGCCAGTTTCGGCAGTCAGCAAGTATATGAAAAGGTATAGACTTGGTTCGTCACCGTTTACACCAAATTCAGCAAGTCCATGGTTTACTGTTATCCTATCAATCAGGAAATGATCCTCTTCTCCTATGTAATGTGCTTCGTATGCACACATACCCGTCCAACTGCGATAATACCGTATATACTCATCATCGCAGTACATGAACCAATGGTCTTCCATTGCCTCAGGAATATGACCCCGACGGAGTATTTTCATATCAGCTAAGGAAACTTTGATGTCCGTTGTCATCCTTGTGATGTTTTTCTCTGGCATCGTTTCCACTTTCCAACTGGAGCGTGTTGCCTTCCTTGTTTTGTCAGGTAATGGGTTTTCACCATTGAAGAACTTTCCCATGTGTCCCAAGCCAACTTTCCATAGCATGATAGCCTGAAACTCCTTCATGGGGTCGCTGTCATCCTTTTGCTGCTCTGCTTCTCGTAGTTCCTCCTCTTTCAGGAAGTCTTCTGCAGCACCTTCATCACCATAACCACGCAAGATGGTGTCAGGCACATAACGGTTATAGAAACGAACCACCACGGAAGTCATTTCTGTAGGTAAGTATTCGAGAGCTTCCATCATCATGTCATCAGGAATGCCCCATATAGCTTCTGCTATGCTGCCAACTATGGCACCGAGCGTATCCGCATCCGCACCAAGGCTTACTGCACGTCGGATGGCATCTTCGAAGCTGTTGCTCTGACCGATAATCCATAATGCCACGGGTACAGTACCCTGGCAGGTCTCATCAAATTTATTCTGTACGTCTTCGAGTTTGATATTGATGTCATAATCAGAGTACTCAACGCAAGTGTTCAGTAAATCCCGCATCTGTTCCTCCCCAAAGGTTTCATAGCTATTGTTCAGTTCAATAGCCCGATGGATGGCCAGTGCTACAGTCTGCGCTCCTTTAATTCCTTCTATATGGTTATGTGTGCATTCGGCAGATTTAGAAGCCATTAGGAGCATTGTGAACTTATTATGGTATGCCCATGCCACAGGGCTTACGCGCATGGCAGCACCATTACCAAAGCTGTTGTATGGCTTTGGGTCTCTGCTGTGAATCCAATTGTAAAAGCGTCCTCCATACGCTCCCATCGGGTCTGGATAACGCCGACACCACTCATGCAACGACTCTCCGAAATCTTTGCTATGCAAGATTGCATCCATGACTGCCACTGTACAGATAGTGTCATCCGTATAGTCGCTGCCAGCTGCGAAGATTTCAAAGTTATAGTCGTTTGTTGGATTAAACTCGAAACGACTACCTGCTATATCGCCTATGATTGCACCTAACATAATTCTTCTGTTTATTCCTTTTTTTCAAATGATGGGCAATGTCACCCCCAACTTGTAAACATCGAGATATCTTCCTTCGTCAATCCATTTGTCTGAAGGAGGAATGAAATCGTTGCTCTCATGCTCCGGATAGATGATTAAGCATGGAATAAGAGAGTGATCCGTCACGTTCAACGCTTTTCTTACGCTCTTCATGCGCCCATAACCAGAAACCTGTCGAATGTCATCAGTCTCTATGGAATGCTCCCCATATCTCTTGTATTTGGCATCGATGATATATGGCAGGTGACCATCACTGCCATTAAGCAGATAGTCTGGTTCCTGTCCTCTGAAGTGCGGATGATATATGACATCGTTTCCAAACCTATCACGCAACTTAGAGAGGACATACATCTCAAACAACTTGCTCATGTCTATCCAATATGGTGGAGTGCTTGTCATATTGGCTTCATGTAACACCTGATTGAAAGCCGTCTTTCGTAAGATTAACTTAGCCAAGCGTATGGCAATAGTATATTCCTTGAAGAACGGATTAACTTTCCCCTCACGTATCTTATTCGGGTCACATTCTGACTTGACATTTTTCCATTTTGGAAATACATCAGAGATGGTCTGTTTAAGTTGCTTGACTACATCAGAATGGTAGATGTCAAGAAGATGAGAAGAGATAACGACAGCCTTCTTCAAAAGTCTATTCTCGGGTATATCCACTCCAAACTCTTGATAGCGGCAATAGTTGTCAGAATAGTTACCCCGAATATTATTCTTCTTAATATTCTGAGGTATCAGTATCTTTCCTTTTATCTTTGAGCTTTGATTGGCTTCAACCAGATAATAGGATTTTCTCAATCCCTTATCTGTTATTCGTTTGATAACATGAAGGAACTCAGAAACCAAGAAGAGAGACAGCATATCGTCCTGTCTTGGAACAGGTATGCTTGGCCTATTGAAATCGACATAGAGTAATCCGTCAAGCTGGTCAAAATTCTTAGGCTCTTTCAATGCTTCTTCAAGCATGGAAAGGTAGTTTATCTCAATCTGGTTGTCCTCATGGTCGAATTTTGGTTTAACACGAACAGCGGATTTCCCCTCTTCAAGCCAGTCAATGCCAACGAAATAGGATGAAGACATAACCCATCCTGTTTCTCTCTTGGTGAGGGAGAAACATTCGGACGGTTCCTTATCTCCTGGACGCTTGACCAACCTGCAATAAGACTCTTTTACAAGTTGGTCAAGTTCAATTTGAGATATTGGATGCCTAAGCCATTGTTCGTTAGCTTCAATCATCAGTTTCTTCAGTTGTATATTCGATTAATTCTGAAATAACTTCCTTGACAGGCTCAGCGTCTTTGAAAACCCCATCTTTGATATATTCTTCAAGAATTGGGACAATCTCGTATTGTATTCTCAATTTTGTTCGGTCAACTCCATTGTCATCCATCAAGAAATAGCTATGACCTATCCATACATCAGTCGGCTGTATGTCATCAGACAGGCATGAAGAAGGCCTTAGAATGGCATCGGGATTATCGCAATATTCATCAAAGTTCTCTATGAACAGTTTGCTGACCTTGGCAAACAGTTCGCTGTTGAATCCTTCTACTTCAAGAACGATCGGCTTATATTTGACAAATGCGAAGCGGCGACGCATGGCGTAATCCAAAGTGTCAAGACTACGGTCTGCAGTGTTCATCGTACCTATAATGTATAGATTATCTGGCACAGAGAAACGAGTCTTAGAATACGGCAGTTCCACCTCTGTTTCAGATTCACGTCCCAGTCTCTTGTCTGGTTCAATCAGCGTTATCAGCTCACCAAATATCTTAGATACATTACCTCTGTTGATTTCATCAATCACCAGCACGTATGGCCGTGTGTTCTTCCTTGCCTCTGCAGGTTTGTTTACACCATATTTGTTAAGTAAGTCAAGAACATTCTCCAGCGTTATGTAATTCAGGCGGTAGACCGTGGCCAACACCATTGCCGTCTGATTGTTGATGTCGTAAATATCCTCGTTGATGCCCTTCACAAGCCATTCCACCTTGCGTACACGCTTGTAGTCCTTATACTCGTCATGCCACTCAGGGTCACTTGTTACGACGCCGATAGCGTCGATGGTCCGTGACGAGTAACAGGAGAAAACAATGTCGCCAATCTGCATTTTGTCGTAGAAGGTATTCAACACAACACGTCCTTCATACTGCGAGCCTGGCACATTTGACAAATCCTCTCCATACTTATCCCATCCTATACGGATATGGCCGTTCTTCATGCAATCGCTCCTTACGGGGTTATCACCAGTACCAGCGAGAGAAACTTTCCAAACAGCAGCCCCACTGTTTATCTGGAAATTATTATCCTCCACAATGGGTTGTTTGGCAGCATCGCAAATCTGTTTGAATAATCCGGGAACAACTTCATACGAAATGTTTCCGTCGTTATCTGACTTGGGTCTGATGCCTTCAACGAACTCTTCATAATCCATAGACTGATGGAAGGTCACATATTCCACTCTGTGACTATCCTTCAGTTCATTAAACTTTATCCTCAACACAGACTGGGGAGCATTTGCAAGTTCTGGGAAACAGAGGCGTGTAATAATGCGGGGCAGTTCGTATGTCTTGCCTACGCCTGGTGCGCCCTCAATGATAATGTTTTTCTTGTAGCGCAACAGCTCTACAAGTTCCTTATAATACTCATTATCTGTTCCGTCTTCCTCACTGCTGACACCACTGTATGCATTGGCAGAAAACTCAGGGTATGATTGTTCAACGATCTCTTTATTTTTCATCTTTTCTTTAATTTGCGTTAGTAAATCCGTGTACTCGGCGTACTTCATTTTCCTGAAATCCTTCATTGATATGCCGTATTGTTCAAGATACTGAACATTGTTGCTGTCCAATGAAAGGAATTTATATGGACGTATGTAGAACAAGCCCATTGTAAGTTTTGGAACAGCGATACTTGTCTGTTTCAATACGGCATTGAAAACATCTTCCATGTCCGCACTTTCCTCTTGCGCCAATTCAAAAAGATTCCAAAGTCTTTCAATGTCCTTGCCGTCGGGTGTACGATTTTCTGTGAAGCAGCAGAAAGCAGCATTCATCGGGTTCTGAGTCGGAAGACCCTCAAAAGAAGTAGGCATCTTTGCTTTTACCTCGAAAATCGTCTTCATCTTCTTTATCATCTCCACTCGATTCTTCATGGTTCGGTTGATGATGCTGAAGACTGTGAATGGATCTATTTCCTTGAAGTCTGAACCATCCCCGTCATGCAAAAACTTGATTTCCTTCTCTTTGTCGAAGTTCGAGTAGATGGCTGTTGCTAATTCGCTGGGTGAATCTTTGTATTCAAGCAACTTTGTTGCCAATTCCGTATAGAAAGGAATCCAATCAAAAATATCTGTTATCTTCTTTGGATTGATTAGCTCACGTTCAAATATCGTATATACGACATCCTGTGCAGTAATCAAATCGCTATGTAATAGTGAGCCGATGTTTTTCTCCAAATATCCATTGAGTTCTTTATCATGAGACACAAGGTCTATTATTGGTCTCATGATTTGTGTGTAATGCTGATATTTGTCTCCTGCTACCGCACACTTGATTCCAAGATAAGCGCACAAATCTTTGTAATAAGAGTCTTTATAGAACAGGTATTTGTTTGGCATCTTTGCACCAAGGAGGACGCTTGCGGCACGTTCATCCACGTTATGCTTCAGCGTTGCTACACCTTGGATGAAACTTTTCACACGCTCACTAAATTCTATCTCTTCGTCATATAGGCTTTTTAGCAACAGGTCCAATTCTTCCGGTTGTTTTTTTAGCATAGTTCTAAGCTGGTCTTTCTCTCTCCAACCAAGAAGATTGATCCTGTTTGGAAGGCTCAGTCTTACTATTTCAAGATTGCTCTTGTCTACGCATTCATTGGCATATTCCCACTTGTACAGTTCATCATCTTCTACAAGATCGGTTGTCTTGCGCCTGTTTCTGTAAACATTGACCAGATTTCGATACAGATAAACCTCCAATGCCTCGCAAAGTTCAGGTCTCACACTCCAGACATATCCCTGTTTGGAATCTTTTCCTGTCATTGTTATGCACCAGAAAACTTTATCATCAGTATTTTTGCCATTATTATCAAGTCCTCTGATTTCAAATCGATTCAGGTAATTTTGCACAGAGCGACCAAGTTGCCAGATGGGCGTGTTGAAGTTGTTGGCATTACCACCATATTTCTTTGCCAGAACATTGCAAACACCTTGATGCTCTGGTTCCCTGTAGAAACAAAGTAATACTTCTAATTGCCTTTGATTGATGATGCCGTCAGTCAACATCTCCAACCACTCATCTTTTGTTATTCCTGTATCGGCATATCTAATGCCATCGGAATTCTCTTGTTCAAATATGACCTTCATATACGGTATAAATCCTTCTATTGATACTGATTCTTTCTTCGATATTCATCTGCCACTTCAAGAAGGGCATTGAACTTTACCAGCCTATCAGCAGGAAGTTCCCCTTTGGCAATACGCTTCTTTGTCGCCTTAAACCAATTAAGCATATCGTGCTCTTCCAGTCTATGCTTTGATGGCCTTCTATGATTATCCTTCATAAAAGCCATCATCTGCTCGTATTGTAATTGCCACTTCTCGTCCTGTGTCATACTATCTCATTTAGTGAATGACAAAGCTTACATGTTGATATACTTCACAGGGTTGGCACTGTGTCCGTAGAAATTCTTTACACATTTCCCTATGTATCCGGATTTGGGGTCTTCCTTTCCGATGAACTCACATCGTCCTTCATGTTGTTTGTCATCGGTGTATTTCCATTCTTGTGGAATGAACACAGTTTCAACAATCCCATCAACTATTGCCAAGACATGTGTAGCTTGTGAAGCCCTTTCAAGTTTCACAACCCAGTATTTGCGTGTCATCTCATACAGATTTTCACGTCTAACTTTGCCTACCTTCACACAGAGTATCCTATCATTAGGTTTGGGAATCAATTCTTGCATACTGATTATATCGTTTTTACATAATTCTTATAACGCTACTATGTCTGCATAACCCTCTGGCGTATTGAACGGCATTAGTGAGGCTATACGGTAATCCGTCATACCGACAATTTCTTCCAGGCACTCTTCCTTGGTCATGTATTGTTCTATCTTCGAAATGTCGAGCAGAGCCTCGAAGAAGTTATACCGCCATCGGCTGATTTCATCTTTGGTGTAGTGATTGCCGTCGTAGGTCAACACAGTAGTAAAATAAATATTTCCTTTTGAATCGGCCACGATGGCCTCACACTCTTGACAGCCAAAGGTTTCTACCTCGGTTTCATCACTGTCATCATCGTAATCCTCATTCTCTTCGCCGTCATCGTAGTCGTCCTCTTCCGATACGGCATCCATGATTTTGTAGACATAGGCGCCGTCCAACTCTTTCAGCAGCTGGAGCCGCCACGTCTTATAACCAAAATCCCTCATGCCATCCTCAGCGAACTGTAGCCGCTCAGGATGCTCATGCTGGAGTTTGAGGATATCAACGATCCTTGCCATACGACTTACAGTTTTTTGCCAAGTACAAACAGAATAAATAGCCACTGATAGCCTTCTTCACCGGCGAGGCTGGTAAAGGTATATGGCTGATTGTCCGGCGTGAGGTATGGCCCAACGTAGGTATCATCCAACAATTCGTATTTCGCAGTACGTCCATTATTGGTAATGGTGATTGTCTTGACGGGCTGCATCTGTCCGTCCTCCTTCAGGAACAGTTCGGCGTTGTCATCGGTGAGGTCGTATTGTATCTCGTCGAGTTTTCCCTGCTCAATCTTGTCCCAGATAGAGTCATTGACTGGTAGGATAACATTATCGCCATCCACCTTAATGTCGTTGAATACTGCAGGACGCGATGCGGGCAGTTCGTTTTCCTCCATAGGATAATCGAAGATGCCCAGTTTACCTTTAACATTAAGAATTGGCTCATCGAAGATATGTACGTTCTCCAGTACCCATCCCGTGAACTCGTTCTGTGCCCAAACCTCAGACGTATTCTTTCCTGGATCGTCACAGCGTACCACATCGGCCCAACCAATGATAGCGGAATAAGGCAGGTCGGTATTCTCTGGCAGCAATCCCATTGTACGGGCATTCCGCATCAGAGACAACCATTCCTCGGGCAAATAGTCATCGTTGTCCTTCGGCACTTTCGTCGCACCCACATGAATGAGTATTCTTAGGGGGAGCGTCTTCAGCCCCCAGGATCTGTTCTCAACGTGCTTCAGGCCGCTACATATGATGCTGCCCCAAGGCTGTTTGATGGATAGTACTTTCATATTTGTTGGTTTTAAGCTGTTATCACATACTGTTATAAGTTTTGACTCTTTTCTATTTGGGGTCATAAATCGACCTTAAACCATACCCGTAATGAGCACGGAATACAGAATCTTTTATGCGTTCCTTTTCTGCCTCTTCAGGATGTTCTGCAGCCCACTTGCGGTAATGGTCTTCCCCTTCTTTCTTTATTATTGCCCCATATTCTTCAGGGGTAACCCACTCAAAATGGCCGTCATGGTACATCTGCACTTTTCCTTCATGTTCTTCTTTCTCAATCTGTTCTTGATGGGACTCCTTTATTACCCCAATAATGACGAAGGCAATAATAATACACAAAATGGCTGTTCCCACCTTACTACGAGTCAGGAATATGCCTACTACGAATATAAACGATATTATAAAGAAGGTCTCAATCATAGCAGCATTTCTATTCTATGCAGTTATCAGAGTATGCAGCATATTCACGTATTTGCCGACATGGACGGCTTTGTCGTCAAAGAGGTCGATGATGTTGATGTCATTGAAGGGCGAAACGCTCATTAGTGTCTGCGGCTCGATGTCGCCGTTCTCGCAGACGTAGGCGATGATGCTCTTCAGATACTCCATCTGCCGTGCATTCAGCGTCGAGCCGTTGAGGAAGTTAGTAAACTTCTCCAAGGCTACCTGACGGTCAACCTTTATGACTGAACGGATGAACATGGCCACATTCATACTGTCGGACTGCGTATAGCGGTTATAGTCCTCGCGAGTGCCCAGTTCTTCCCACATAATGCGTTCCAACTGTGAAATGTCATCCGGTGTGAGCTGTTCCAGTCGGAAAATTTTTTGGAACACTTCATCTTCTCGGTGCTCACGAATGTAGTCGATGACACGCTGGCGGTAGGAGTTGCCACTCAGACTGACAGTTTCGGTCTCGCCACCATCGGTAACGATGTCCTCGATATTCAAGGTGAAGTTCTTCGACTGGACACTTTCAAGGTGCTTGACCAGTTCTCGCAGCTCCTTGCGGGTGTTCTCCAACAGTCGCAAAGAGGCATCCTCAAAGAATCCACGCTTTTGCACCTCCCTGATGGTCTGAATATGCTGGGCAATGACAGGGATTGTGGCCTTCTCCTCCAGCTTCTTACAAATCATAAACACACGGTTCTCTGACGGAATAGTGTCTACCTCTTCGCATAGCTTACCCAGTTCTATGTTTAGCATAATCAGATCGAACTTCTCAGCACTTTCATCCGTCAGTCTTCTGACGATGAGCGGTGAGATGATGTCCTTCAGTTCCTGTACGTCGAGGGCTGACAGGCACGTCCAGCTGTTAGCATCACGGAACTTCGTCACCGTCGGCCACACACGGCGGGTGCTAATCATCGTGTCCTTGATTTCGGCCACCTGTGCCATCAGCCGCTGTTTCAACTCGTCATGCAGTGCCTTCTCTTCCTCGTTCTCCTGGTGCTCGGCAGCCTGCAAGGCAAAGGCGATGTCTGTACGGATGCAGAAGAGCCGTTCGGCCAGCGACTGCGCTACAGCGGTCTCTGTGCCGCTGGGGTTCTGCTTAAAGTATTCGAAGTTGTTGCACCAGTCAAATATGTAGAACTCCGTCTTGTCCTGCCCGTAGCCGAAGATGTTTTCCGAGAGTCGTGTACCGCGACCTATCATCTGCTTGAAGCGGATGCTGCTCACCACGGGTTTGAAGAACACGAGGTTCAGAATGTCGGGCACATCGATACCTGTATCAAGCATATACACTGACACGGCCACCTGCGGCATCTCGTCGCGCTTCTCAAAATTGTCGATGAGCGTCTGGGCGTAGTTTACGTAGTTGTCGATGAGAGCGCAGAAGTCATCGCCTAATTCTGGATAGAGCACCTTGAACCGTTCCACCACCAACTCTGCGTGCTGGTGGTTGTAGCAGAAGATGATGCTCTTGCCGATGACGTTGCCGCTCTGCACCCGCAGGCCGTGCTCCATCAGGTCTTGCAGCATCTTGTCGATGGTGTCTAAATTAAAGATGTAGCTGAATATCTCCTTGCCTTCGATGTCTCGCTCGTAGTCCTCCGACGGGTCGAGGTCGTACTTCGTCTTCTCATAGTCGAAGACTGGTTGCAGCTGTTCACGGTCTTCAGCGGCCATCGTGGCCACTTGGAATCCCTGTTGCATCACCTGGCTCTTGCGCACGAAGCCGTGATAAGGAACCAGGTAACCGTCGCGGATAGCTTCTTCATACTCGTAGGCAAAGGTCTGTTCAGGATCCATCTGCAGCAACGAGAAGGTGGAGCGTGCCACCTCATCACGCGGCGTAGCCGTCAGACCAATAAGGAATGAGTCGAAGTAGTCGAAGATGGCTCCGTACTTGCCGAACACCGAGCGGTGGGCCTCGTCGATGATGATGAGGTCGAAATGTCCTACGCTGAAAGGCTTGTCATCTGCTTCCACATAGTTGATCATCGTCTGGTAGGTACTCAGTACCACGCGGGCCTCTAATGCTTGTTTGCGCTTCTCGGCATTGTCCACGGCTCCCATGTCGTTCAACTCGCAGAAGGTGGCATCGGTGAGGTACTTGGCGAAGCCTTTTACTTTTGCCTGCTTCACCAGTGAGGTGCGGTCGGCCAGGAACAGCACGTTCTTCACCCAGCGGTTGCGCATCAGCACATCGGTGAGAGACACGGCCACGCGGGTCTTGCCCGTTCCCGTGGCCATGATGATGAGCGACGAACGGTGCATCCGTGCCAGATGGTCGCACACGGCACGGATGGCTCGTTTCTGGTATTCGCGATTGGTGATCTCGTCGCGCACACTCAGGTCGCTGATGGTGCCACGCTCCCGGCGGCGCAGGTGCAGCACCTGCAAGTCTTCCTCGGAGTGGAAGCCATAAAGCTGTCGCGAAGGGTAGCCCAGACCGTCGATAACCTCCGTATTGTAGCCGTTGCTCAGGTAGATGACGGGGCGCACGCCATACCGACGCTCCAAACAGTCGGCATAGAGTTTGGCCTGCTGCCGTCCGGCCTCTATGCTGACGGCAGTACGCTTGGCCTCAATCAGAGCCAAGGGTTTCAAGGCGGCATCGAACAGCACATAGTCCACATAGCCTTTCTTTCCGTCGGGCATTCCATCTATCTCCACCTCTATGCAGGCACTACTGGGCTTTAGCACACCTTTGTCCTGTTGCACCTCCCAACCTGCTTCGGTCAGCAGCATATCGATGAATTGGTGGCGTGTCTCTGCCTCTGTCAGCGGACTCTCTGGCATCGTGATATTTTCTCGCGGTACAGCCACATTGTCTGCTGGCACCTGTTGCACAAAGGCAGGATTGGGTTCCGGCTGAAGCACGGGCTGCACCACGGTGATGCGCTCGCGCTTACCTACTATATCACGGTCGAAGGGCTTGATACGGTTTACCAAACGCAGCGACTGGAAGATGTAGCCCAGCACATAGTGCAGGTCTATCAGCGTGTACATAGCCTGTTGCTCGGTGATGCGCTTGTCGGGTGTCAGTTCGATGTGTGCGCCCCGGTTGCCCATCGTCCGCACATAGCGTATGTCGCGCCAGAAGATAGGATCGGCACCGATGAACATACGGAACTCGTCGTGGTCAACCATCTGTGACAGAGATAGCCCGTCGGCATCGATGTGCTTCATGGCAAACAGTTGGAGCATCGTCCACTCCAAGGCCAGGCGGCAATTGATGACACTCAACTTCGGGCTTACCCGTTGCGTCCTTTCTGCCTGCTTGCAATATTCCTGCAGTTCCTCAGTTTCTGGTATTTGCTTGATGAAATCAAAGTTTCCCATAACGTAGTTTTTATTTTTTAGTCGAACCAGTACTGCATCCGCGATGCCAGTAAGGTTTCAAGGTCTTTTATCGATGCAGTTATCCGCTGATTCTGCTGCTCAATAGCGGTAATTTGGGCGGCGAAGGATTGCTGGAGGGGTAGAGGGGGTAGGACAATATCGAACTGTCTAATCGAGTTGAGTCCAACCGTTTTCTGTGCGATTCCTGTCGCAACCCTATCAGCCACTCCCTTAATAGAAGGACTCAATGCCCAATAACAAAGAAATGTTGTCGTGAGCATTTTTTGCATGGGTCTTATGAGGGCTATGTGCCGTTGAAAGCAGAATTGTTTATCTGTTTTTACAATGACAGGTATACCATACGAACCTGTCACTGTATATAGTAAATCATTGGTCCTTGCTTTCCGTTCTTCTTTTAACCCATCATAATAATCCTGTGGCACAAAGAATGTGTTTGAGAAATCCAGTTCTCTCGTTTCTTTATTAATGTCAGATATAGTAAGGAATGGTATTCCTCTTTCAGACTTTGGTGGTGGCATATGGTCACCGTCAGTTATAGACTCGCTCACTTCATTCAATTTCTTCACCTCCCATCCCTTCTCATTCTCCACAGGGTCACCGAACATTTCATAGAATATGCTCTGCGCAAGGCTATCGAGGTCACTCAGCTGCGACTTTTTCAGCCCAATCAACTCGTTTATCTTGTCAAGCTCCGCAACGATGGCTTGCTGGTTTTCTATTGGAGCGACAGGAATGGGTATTGACATTAGGGATGATTTTACCAAATGTTTGATTGTAATTCCCTTTCCATATCGCCTATCAAGAATACCACTTTTCTTTAGATGCATGAAAAAGTACAGACAAAAACGTGGTGCTACGCTGTCCGTGAATCTGACACGATGGAGGGCGTTCTGATATTGTATTGAATAGTCTTTGTCCCATATAGCTGCACGTCCTATATCACCGCCTTCACAGATGAGCAGATCTCCTTTCCTGACGGTATATCGTTCCAATTCAGAGTCCTCAAATCTTGTTTGCTTTAAAGTCGTGATATCAATCTTGTCCCAAAGTATATTTATCGCACAAAGATAAGGACGCAGTTCTCCTGTGTCTTTAGAAGAGTTCAAAGTTTTTCCGAGGTCACTTTCACAGACCTCTCCCAATGTTCTATATACCCATCCCTCTCTCATTCCTTTTCCTCCTTAGCTTCGAGTATTTTCTTCATATCCTCCTCTGGGGGCAGGAGTTCCTTTAGTCGCTGCTGCATGTTCTGATACGTAGCTACGCCCATGGGCTTCACATAGTCTTGCAGCACATACTCCACGTAAGCCTTGTCGGCTTTCTTGCAGAGGATGATACCCACTGACGGGTTCTCACCCGGCAGTCTCTCGTCATCGTCAAGGATGCGAAGATAAGCAGCCAACTGCCCAAGATAGGCTGGTTTAAAGGCTCCTTTCTTCAATTCCACGACCACCAGGGCCTGAAGCTCACGATTAAAGAAAAGCAAGTCAACCCAGTGGTCGTGCCCCAGCTTGTCGTAATGCACTTGATGGCCTTTGTAGGTGAACGACTTTCCAAACGTCATGATAAAGTTCTTTATGTTCATGACGATTTTGTTCTCCATGACTCTCTCATCGACATCGGTTGGGTCGCTCACGTCTATATCTTCCACATTGATATAGTCCAAAAGATACTCATCCTTAAACATCTGAAGAGTGCGCAATGCCAGTCTCTTGTCTGGAATCGTCTTGAAAAAATTATTGGGAAGACTGCCCCTATGTTCATATACACCAGCCTTTATCATGTGTTCCAGGTCATCAGCCTTCAACCGTTGTTGATATGCCAGCTGTATATAGTATTTACGCTCATCATAGTCTTTTGCGTTACGGAAGATCATTACATGATGAGTGAAGGAAATATTCAGGAATGCAACAATCGGGAAACTATCATCAGAAGTGAGTTGCAGTTGGTGGATCGCGTCTTCCTCAGCATCATCATTTGGCAATTCGGTAGTTTGGGCTACCGAATTTATGGGCAGCTCCGAATTGTTAATATTTGTATTTTCGGTAGTTCGGACTACCGAATTAACCTCTATCTCTTTCCATGCCTCGTAGAAACGTCGCATCAGTTTGATGTTTTCAGCAGAGAAACCCTTTAGCCCGGGTAGTTCAGACTTCAACATCTTGCTGATATTGTCAATAGCTCCTGTTCCCCAGAAACCTTTGCGGGAATGATTCGATACATATCTGCCAATGCCATAGTACAGTGACAACTGTTCCTGGTTTACCATCTGTGCTGCTCGGGACTGGCTTTGTAGTATAGCATCTTTGATGGCATCGACAGCTCTACGAAGAGCATCGTACTGAAGAGGACTATTCTGTTCCATCGCTATTGGTTTTTAAGATGAGACTTAGTTCAACAAATCCTTTCTGGTATTCTTGCTCCGTCTGCTCCAGCCGTGCCATAATGTCTGTCACCGGCTCGTACTCCACGCGCTCGCGCTCTACCTCTTTATATTTATTGATAGAGAGGTCGTAGTCGTTTTGGCGTATCTCGTCGGCGGGAACGAAGAAACTCTGCTCCTTACGGCTTCGCGTCTCTTCCTCATCCAAGTGCTCGTAACGGTAGATAATGTCGGGGATGTCGTTCTCGCTGACCGGATTTCGCTTGTCATCGAGCGAGAAACCGTCGGCCCGCATGTCGTAGAACCACACCTTATCGGTGCCGCCGCTGTTGGTCTTGGTGAAGATGAGGATGGCGGTACTCACACCTGCATAGGGCTTGAACACACCGCTGGGCATGGAAATGACGGCCTGTAGCCGCTGGTGGTCAACCAATTCCTTGCGGATGGCCTTGTGTCCTGCCGACGTGCCGAACAGCACGCCGTCGGGAACGATGCTGGCGCAACGGCCACCCAACTCCAGCATACGGGTGAAGAGTGCCACAAAGAGAAGCTCCGTCTTCTTAGTAGAGGCAATGGCCGTCAGCGACTTGGCGATGACCTCCTTGTCAATGCTTCCGGCAAATGGTGGATTAGCTAAGCAGAGGGTGTAGCGATCACTGTCTGTATTGTCGGTTGAAAGCGAGTCCTTATATTCTATGTCGGGATTATCGACGCTGTGAAGCATCAGGTTCATGGCACCGATGCGTAGCATGGTCTGGTCGGTATCAAAGCCGTGGAACATGCGATTACGGTAGTGTTCCTGGTTCTCTCGCTTCATCAACTCGTCGGCATAATGGCTCTTGATGTACTTTGCGCTCTCCACGATGAAGCCCGCACTTCCCATAGCTGGGTCGCAGATGGTGTCCTTGATGGTAGGCTTCATCAGCTCCACCATCATGGCAATGATATGGCGCGGCGTGCGGAACTGGCCGTTGGTACCAGAAGCCGCCATCTTCCCCAACACATACTCATAGACATCGCCCATCGTGTCGCGGTTGTTCATGTCGAGACCGTCCACGCCCTCCACTACTTTTAATAATGTACGCGCATTAGGAATGAGGAACGTGGCATTCTCCATGAAACGGCTGTAGGCCGACTCGCGTCCGGCATTCAGGTTCTTGATGAACGGGAATACATTCATGCGGATGTTCTGAAACATCGTCGCCCCGTCGTCATGACGGAATACATGCCAGCGCAGCCGCTCATACGGCACGTCCTGGTCAGTTTCAGGGTTGTGCCACGACTCGCCTGGCGGGAACGTCGGGTTCACCAGGCTGGTGCCAAGAAGGTTGGCATTGCTCTCGGCCTTCTGCTGAGCGTCATCAAGCAGTTTCATGAAGAAGAGGTAGGTCATCTGCTCCAGCACACTGATGCTGTTGGTGATGCCACCCGTCCAAAAGTCTTCCCATATCAGGTCGATCTTCGCTTTTATCTCGCCGGTAATCATGGTCGCTCCTATATTTGTTGTTTCGGTACTGGTATATACATCACGTCATCGCGTGTAGAGTTCAGCAGATCTTTCACGTCCATATCAAGCAGTTGTGCAATACGGTCAAGCGTTTGCAAGTCTGGTTGAGACGTATTGGTACACCACTTACTGATGGTGGAGTAGTTCTTACCCAACTGTTCTGCCAGCCACTTATTAGTTCTCTTTTTCTCTGCAAGAACAACTTTCAGCCTATTCAAATCTTTCATGTGATAGTAATATTTTGAATTTGACGCAAATTTAGTGAATTTCTGCCAAAAAGCCAACAATACGACATCGGTTTTAATCTTTTTTCAAGAAAATGAGTCTGAAATTGCACTTTTCTCTTCATGGTGACACCTTATTTAAAATAAATGTTGTATCTTTGCAGCTGTTTGGGGGAGAAATCCCAGACGATGATGCATTAGCTATTATTTCGCATTTAACCAAGAGCCTCGGAAACTCAATTGGAAATAAAGACGGAATGATTTCTATGCAAGGTTGGCCTCTGCCGGCTCACCTCGACTGTTGCTTAGCTATGCGACACGCTATGGCGTGGTGCATTCTTATAAAACAGTCAGAGGTTTCCATCCGAGGCCGCCTCTAAGTTAAATGCGGTAAGAGTGGCCACGCCATTCTTGTGCGCATAAGAAAAGTACTAAAGAACTGTTTAATAAAGATGCTAATGGCTGCTACTAAAACTTATCAACAATTTGCTTTACTTGCATTGGCTTGCATGATGATGCTTGCTGGATGCAAGAGTGAACCCACCAAGAAAACGCCTGAGCAATTGTTTGCTGAATGTTCATCAGGTGTTGTGTTAATCTATTGTGAATCCTATTACTCCTTAACCCTGCCAACAGGTCAAACAATGTACATGACGGGGCTTGACGATAATGGTGATGCTGTAAACATAACTACTGATGAGGCACTTATCAAACGAAACTGCAACCGCATGTTCGGTACGGGCTTCTTTATTGACAGTAAGGGTGACATTATGACTAATAGACACGTAGTAGATGTTTCAATGGATGAGTTCGAGGCACAGGAAAAGATTGTGGCATCCTTGCGACGAGAGCGCCAGACTTACCTTGATTCGATGGAAATGGCAAGGCAAGCCTATGCAGAACTGGAAGAAAAGAAAGAGGAGTGCTACAGTCAGGATTTCTATGGTAATGTCTATGTGTCAAATCAGGAGTTACTTCAAAAGATCAATATTGTTATGGCCACCGTAGAAGAAAGATTTAACGGATGGAGATATTTGTGCGACTATATCACTGCAAATGCAAACCCAAGGGCCATCAAGGTTAAGACCTACTCAAAATTGGGCATCGCATATAACAATACTCATGTTGAAGACTTTGATGACTTCTTGGAAGGTAATCCTTGCGTTGTTCGCAAGATTTCAAGGCGTGAGAATGCAGACTTAGCAATCATTCAGCTGAAGAAGAAACAGACACCCGAATTCGCCCATGTGTTTGATATATCAGGAAAAGTGGTGAGAGAAAAGGAGTCTAAGTCCTTGGGTGATTACTTTAATCAGATATTTTTGGGCGAAACAGCTACAGAGGAAGTCGAAGCTGATGAACTGAAGATTGATCAGCAGCTTTATATGATTGGCTATAATCACGGTATTGCCATAGCCCAGACAAGGGAAGGAATTAAAGCACAGATGACCGACGGAAAGATAACACAGTTGCCTGATGGCGAGAGACTTCTCTATAGTATTCCTACCATGCAGGGGTCTTCTGGAAGTCCCGTACTGGATGATGATGGAACTCTGAGAGGAGTGAACTTTGCGAAAGCCACACTAAATGATGACTTTAACTTCGGTATTCCAATGAACCTGATTAAGAACTTTTTGAAGGAATAGTTATATGGAACAGACAAAGAAATGCCCTTATTGCGGCGAGGAGATATTAGCTGTAGCAAAGAAATGTAAGCACTGTGGAGAATGGCTGGATAAGGACGTAGAGCCTGCTTCACATGCAGAACCGCAACCTGCCCAGCCAGCACAAATGATTATGCCAAAGAGAAAAGGCATAAGTAAAGGAGTAATTGTTGCCATATTAGTTATACTGGCACTTATTATTGGCGGACTCCTTATAATACCAGACCATCAAAGTAAAGAGAATAATATGGCACAGACAGTCAAGGAAGATCCTGTCATCAACTTTGCTGAGCCTGAAGAAAATGAGGACGGAATGGCATATCATAGGAAGGAAAGCGAACAGCCGACTCCAAAAAACGAGAAGCGTGAGGATGATATAGAGGAAGTTGTCGCTGACACTGCTGCCATAGATAACTACGGCTCTGAAGAATATCTGAGTCGCGGAGAAAGTTACGAAAAGGGAATCGGTGTTGAGGAAAACCAAGAAACAGCCTTCTACTACTATCAAAAGGCTGCTGAGACAGGCGATCCTGCAGCATTGAACAAAATGGGTAATATGTATGCACAAGGGAAAGGATGTGCTAAAAATATGTCGAAAGCAGCATCCTACTATCTTGCTGCTGCTGAGAAGGGCAACAAATACGCACAACATAACATCGCTTTCTGCTACTGGGATGGTGTTGGCATTGAAAAGAATCGGGAAAAAGCTGTAATGTGGATGCGCCGTTCTGCTGCACAAGGATATGAAAAGGCAAAGAAAGCACTTAAAACAATGGGAGTTGAGTGATTATGGAACAGACAAAGAGATGCCCATATTGTGGCGAGGAAATTTTGACCGTGGCAAAGAAGTGTAAGCATTGCGGTGAGTGGATGAAGCCAAAAGAGACTCCGAAAGCAAAGAAGCCATGTCCCATCTGTGGTGAAATGGTGGACAAGGATTTAGACACCTGCCCATGCTGTCACGAGCCGACACACTTTGGCGTAATAGACGTACCTGACCCTGTTGTTAGTGTAAGCCAAAAAACAGAATCGTTGTCATCGAACACCCCTTCTGCAAATACGTATTTCACAACAAAAGCCTTACATTATATTTTGAAAATTGTTCCATATATTTTATTGGGGGCTTTGCTCGCTTTCGCTAAATTCGGTATTAAACAGTGCTCCAAACAGAGAGATAGAAAGGACAGTTTTGGCAACATTAGTATTCTCGGTGATTTTTTCAAGAAAGATAGAGATGCTGCTTTTTCCTTGTTGACAAAAGCGCCATGGCATGGAAAGAACTCCATAACAAATACCAGTATCGAAGAGGGAGTTAGTATAAAGACAACTATAACCATCGATAGTAAAAAAATATATTCTGATAGCATCTATACAGAAGCAGGAACGATGGCTATAGTCATAACAGGTAGTCAATCGGAATTGGAATGGAGTGTTGAGGGTAAAATCAGATTTCATGAAAAAGGAAATGTTTCGCTGTATTCCAAAGACGATATGTATGAAAAAAGTACCGAAATCTCTTGTAATATCATAGGTGCAGAAGTTCTCTATAATAATACCGATGCTGACAATGAGGATATTGCTATGAATATGAGATTGCAACTTAACGAGATGATAAAGGAAATGAAGAATGACGAAGAAAGCAGTCATTATAGAATCACATCTTTATCGGATGAAAAGCTTGTCTTGGATCTTATGGACAACGAGAAGTTATTTAAGACAACGGGGTATACCCTGATTTATAATAGATAACACAAAAGCAAAAAAACGAAAGGAACCCATATTCCAACAATAAAAATAGTATAATTAGCAACTGTTACATTAAAACAATGAGATTATGAAGAGACTATTACCAATCTTACTTGTGTTGTCAATAAATACAGCCCCGTGTCATGCTCAATTTGGTGGCCTTGGTGGTTTACTCAAGGGGGCCAAGGCTGTTAATGATGCACGTAAAGCCAAGAAGAAGGCCCAGGAAGAATGGGGAAATACGAAAGTCAAAGATGTCTATAAGGATGTCAAGGTTGACACTACCAGTGTAGAGTACAAAAGGGCTGTGGAAGAAGCACGGCAGCAGATGTATGAAAGCAACCCAGAACTGAAGAAACTCATGGAGATGCAGGGTGATACAGTTGCCATGAAGAAATACTATGAGGAAAAATACGGTGGTATGTCTCAGGAGGAGATGACCAGGAAAATGATGGAAGATGCTGGCATTGACTATGACAGCAAGGAATTCCAAGAAAGTTATGCCAAAGCGCAGAAGATGGCCGGTGTACAAGACGATCCCGTATTCAAAAAGATTATGGCAGAACAGCGTCAGCCAACTATGCAGGAGGCTACCTACCTGAATGAGAAGTATGGGACAAGTTTTGAATACGAAGGTATGGAGGCATACAACGACTCGGTTGGCGTCTTTGCCAATTTGGATGGCAAGATGAAACCAATGAGCATCACTAAACCAGAATCTATCACCGACGAGAAGCCTGTTCCCGATTTTGGACAGGATGCAATAAAGCAATATGTACAAGACTACATGTCATTCCTGAAGAAACCTATTGCGGATAGGGAAATCGTTGATAGCGTAAAAAACTACATGATTTACAATAAAAGACATGCTGACGAACAATTCAAGGGGACTGCCAAGTTCACACTTTACTCCAATCTTGAAACCAATATTGGTGAATTGACCGTCAACGACATGCTTCTACGCAAGATTTCTGACTTTACAGACCCCATTGATCCAAAAAACATCTTCGTATTTAAGGTTCATAAAGGTATCGGATGTCGGTATATGGAATACATGTACTCCAAGATTACCTATAAGCAAAGCGAACTAAGCGATTATATCACCAATCGTCTTGTGAACGAAGGCTATATTGACGCGAACATCAACCAGAAGATGTCCGACGAAAAGCTTTTCCAGGCTGTTGATAAGATGGAATTCCAGTTCAAAGTAGAAAAACTGTTGAAAATAAGAAAGAATAATGAGAAGTTTGTATACACAAATGCTGTGCCAGTCGATAAGGGCATAAAGATAAGTTCAAATGTTCGCAAGGTTGGTGGGCACGTAACCGCACTTGACATCGTTATAGATGCAGAACCGGGTGAATATGCTTTCGTCATCCGCAATCCCGAAGTTGAAGAAGAACTCAAACAGACAAGTCAAGGCTTTGATATATCAATCTTGACGCAAGGTGCATTCTTCTTCACGATCAAGTAGTAATGCAAATGGTATAAAAAAGCGGCACGGTCTGTAATGATCGTGTCGTTTATTTTGCAAGTTCTTATTATTCGCTCTTCTGTAATTCTGTCTTGATGACAATAGGTTTGCCACAGTGAGGACAAATATCAGTTGTTGGATGAATTTCTACTTCATCACGAAAGAAATCTCCTACATTGCAGCCAATAACATCTGCAACACGTTGTAAGGTATTAACCGTAGGATTTCTACTAAGGTTTTGAGACAGGGTAACACGTGTTATTCCCATCTCGTTTGCGACTCGCTCTATAGTCCACCCCTTCTCCTTTATGACAGCTTTGACATCCATATATGTATGATTATGATTTTACGATTGCAAAAATAATAAAAACATTCCATATGCAATAACAAACACATACATTATTAAAATAATTTAATATTATCATCATACATTGGTGATATTTGTTAAGTATGATTAAAATCTTTCATTTCTCTTTGTTTTTATTTGTTAGTATGATTAAAATCAACTACCTTTGCGTGTAGATACTAACAATTAAATATAAGGTATATGAATATTAACATTGCACAAGAGAAAACTGCACAGAAATTGAAGAAAGTGCCAAGTCGCATCAAAATGCGTACAGAGTCTGAGGTACGTGCCTATAGTTATTTGCCTGATCCCATCAAAGAAGATTTCTTGAGGAATCGAAAAGTGAGGTTCGCAAGATGCCATGTGTACTATCCTGACCTTCTTTTACCAGATGCGAAGATTGTCATTGAGATAGATGGAAGTTCTCATTCTTCTCCAAAGGCCCAAAAGCATGATCAGAAGAAGGATAAAGAATTTATGGCGAATGGGTATGCTATGATTAGGATTAAAAATGAGGCGACTGAGTGTAAGACTACATTCCTCTACAAGTTATATTATGAACTCATCAAGATCTCCGATATTAAAGATAGGAAAGGCGGCCAAAAGTTTGTTGAATCCATTGAGGATTATCTCTATGCGGCTGACGAGGAAGAGTATCTCGTTGACGAATCAGAACTTCAGCTTACAGATATGCTCCACGAATACACAATTAACGGTTAGAGGAGGATGAATAATGACAAACAATTATGATAGCAACATCCTGTTAGGCATGTCAGAACGCTTTTTTCATTTTACAGAAACTGAAATAAGACTATTCCAAGTTAAGGATGGCAACAGGTATCAAGTCCTCATTCAGAAGAATTCCATGGAAGATAAACCATCCTTCCCCAAGCGATATGATGTAAGTGACCCCAAGACAAAACCTGTCATGAGAGGGAGCAATTGGTGTCTTAACAGGTGTATCGGTGTGATACATTTAAACAAGACGGTTACTACTTTCCCCGACTCTGATTACGATTTTGTCGAAGTTACACATTCTTTTAAAAGGGTATTGTCCGAAGAAGAAGGCTTTCCTCCCGAATGGATAAAGACAAGGAGACTTTCTCAGCATGTAGATATTCTCTATCCTTTCAAGCATCCCATGGAAGAATTGAATAAATTGGTAGGATGTGATAATATCAAAAAGAGACTGATAGAGTTCAAATCACTTGCCGAGTATAACAAGGCATGTATGCGTCAGTCACCAGAGTACCCAGTGATGCAGATATTCCTTCACTCTATCTTCTATGGCAATCCTGGCACAGGCAAATCTACCGTCTGTCGACTCTATGGATCACTTCTCAAAGAGACGGGACTGTTAAGCAAAGGGCATGTTGTCGTAGCAGACAGGAAAGTGTTCACGGGTGATTGCTTTGGCGATACGGAAGACATATTGAAAGAACTGATTAAGTACAGTGAGGGAGGCATCTTACTGTTTGATGAAGCATACCTTCTGGAGGGTACCCATCCAAATGACCCAAACAAGATGGTGCTACCGATGCTATTGTCTGAACTGGCCGATAATAGCAAAAAAGACTTCGCAGTTGTTCTGAGCGGTTATAAGGATAAACTCGACAGGATGCTTGAACAGAATCCGGGACTCTATTCACGTTTTACAAACCGTTTCGAGTTCAAGGATTACTCGCTCGACGAGTTAGTAGAAATAGGTGTCCGTTATCTTATGACTGTAGGACATACATTCAATATTGATGGTCTGTCCAGTTTCCGTGATGAATTGGAGTCTGCTATGTCTGGTAGTAGTAAGAAATCTTGGGCGAACGCACGTTCCGTTAAAAATATGATCGAGCAGATATACATAAAGCGTGCAATGCGCTATGGCAAAGATGGGACCCTTGACCGTGAAATTATAGCAGAGGATATTGTAGGCATCCCTTACGAACGACGTCGCAAAATAGGCTTTTCTACCTAACATAAAGCAGTGTCTTCGATTTTGGCGAACTGGGAGCTGCTACCCGTAATGGACGGCAGCTCTCAGTTTTGGCCACAGCCGCTATTACCGATGCCATCAGTAAAGGTCGGAGGAAATTCTGATTTATTCGAACCGCCGTATTTCACTATAATAATGCAGCACATAAATATACATAAATAGTGAGATTATTACGTTTTTACTTGCGATTTCCATTAATATTTAGTATCTTTGCACACAATATTAGAATATTGAATATGAAAGGGTTGGGTTTATGAAGAAGTATCTTGTCTTTGTTGCTTATTTGGCCTTGTGCATCTTGGAAGTGCACGGACAGGGTGCGAAAAACATCCTAAAGAGTGCCGAGGCTGCTTTATCAAAGCCATCACACATTGTACGTCTTAGAGTTCCTACTCAGATCAGGAATGGCGCGTTATATCAACCAATTGAAGCAACGATACTTCCATATCAACAATCATTTATTCTTGGAAAGGAGAAAATAAGAGGATATCGATATCTTGACTATCCTTTCCCAAGACCTTTACAAGAAAATGATTTAATAAAATTCCATCTCTTTCCATCAGCTGCTCCATTCAAAGATAACACCGGTATACTCATTACCAATTCTAAACAACATCTAAAGTTCCATTCGAATGCTGCAAATACTATTTATTTTCCATTTAAGACAGATAACTCTTTTTCTGCTGAATTGGGTTCTGTAAACATGTTCTTTACAGCAACAGTAAACAACGATCCTTATTTGACATTATCTAAAGATTTTAGTGTTAAAACTTTAGAAACTTCAACGCGAGGGCGTCATGAAGAGATTTTATTTGAGGATAGTATAAAACTAAATACATGGAAAAACATATTTGAAACATTTTTAAAAGAGTCGAATATAAAATTTTCTTTCAATACAAAATTAAATAATAAGGTTTCGCAAGCTTTTTATTCATTCTGTAAGCGATGGGAAAAGATGCATCTTATTGATAAAGTAAAGGGTGATGCAGGTGTTCGATTTTTGACAAGTTGCGGATTAGCTTGTGAAGCAGTTACCCCAAGAACGTATAGTGCATGGTTCCTTAAATATTATAAGGATGAAACAAAATTACTATATAACGAAGACATTGATATAAAAGTCGAAAACTGGTTTGTGTCACATGGATTAAAATAAAGCGACCAGATAAGTATGCAAAAAAAAGCGTCTGCATTTAATTGCAGACGCTTTTTTTTGCATATTAATTTTGCATATTTTGCAGTGAAATTGATTTTTCATTATTTTGCAGCATCAAATCCCAACAAGGGGTATTATTAACATTAAACTCGTACACTTATGATCAAGTTTTTCGCAACACTGGCAATGTCAATGACGATAGTCATGACAGCCTCCGCTCACAAGAGTTGGCCAACAGACATGGGGAAACTCCCTAAGTTCCCTATGGTAATGGTTTCGAACCTTTCAGCTATGCCGAGCTGGCCAGAACCATTGATATCATGGCCATCAATCCCGACTTTTCCGGGCTGTTGACTCTCGTTCCTTGGCACCCAGAATGGGGTGTCAGGGATTAAAAAACTCATTGTTTAACGTAAAAAGCACTATTATGAAAAAATTCTATTTATCATGTCTGGCAACGGTGCTGTCTTTAGCAGCCCAAGCACACTCATTTGTTGACGAAAAGCTACAAAAGTTTGTAAGGAATACGATAATTGAGGCGGTTAAGCCTTATGGCAATGATGTTCCAGAGGCTTCATGTGTCATCATGCGTCCCTCAGGTGAGGTGTTGGTCGATGTCGGGCTTGGATTCAATCGAAAAAAGGTCAAAGACATTCCAAGTCTCAATTCAGAATCAGTTGCACCAGGTATTGTACGCCTTGTACTGTATCTTTCATTAATGGACGAAAATCTACAGCCTGACTATGTGATTAATACTGGCTCCGGCGAGTATTGTGATTCTTCCACAAATTGTGTAATCAGAGACATGAGCTATTCTCGAGGAGGATGGCAGGATGTCACAATTCAAAAAGCGGTCGACGTCAGCAACATCGGTGTATACAAAGCGGTAGAGAAAGTCTTCAAAAGGAATATGGGTACCTATGGGAGATCTCTTATCAGGACGGGGATAACCTTTAACACTGAAGATAACGAGCCTCATGCAAACTCGTTATGGCTTCCATGTGATATAATGGGTGCACACTCACCCTATACCATGTACCAACAATTAATGTGGCTCTCTGGAACAATACTTAACAATGGCAAGATTGTACTCAGGTTATCGCCTGAAGATTCCTCTGACCCCGTTTGTGAGGTGAAAAGCAGCAAGAGAGCAATTGATAGGCTTCGCGAAGCGATGATAATGACAGTAGAAACTGGCACAGGTAGGTTATTGAAAACATCGGGAGTAACGGTCGCCGCTGCTCTTAATGTTTCTGAACCAGATTTGATTAATTGTAGGACCCTAACCGGTTTTCTAACTTTGTCTTCAGATTGTCAAGCGGCAGGAGGGTATTGCATCGGTGTCTATGTAAAAAAACACGATCTCCCAGCTGGACGTAAACTTCCTGCACTTATCCTTAAACAGATAGTTGACTATATGATATCAAAAGGCTATGTCATAGTTGGAAATAATAGTGCATCATATAATGAAACGATTAAACACAGTGATAACTGGGTTCACCCTGCTCAACGCTGAGCAGGGTGCCTTTCTCTCATCTTAAAAGTCGAAATAAAGTTTATTAATTAAAAATGAGAATCAATATGAAAACTATAAGAATTTTAGGGTATATAGCCTTTTTTGTGGCAGTGCTCTTCTGTTTGGAAAGCAGCATCAAAGTTTGCTTGTATATTGCTGCTGGTTTATTCTTTATCATTCTGTTTGGTGGCTTGTTCCTGCCCGAATCATCAAGAATAAGACGAGATATTTTTATAATCGGTGGGATCTACTATGTTTTGTTCTTCTCATATATAACGTTTGGTTCCATTAACGTGAAACACGTTGACTCCCATGTCGAAATATACAGCCCTCTACGGCTGTATAAGTTACAGGAAGGTGAACGGATAGACACTATAAGTTTACGTCCATCAGTTAACTTGACATACACAACGTATCAAGAGAATTATTGTGACTATTACTTCTTATATAAGAATGATACTGTATTTATCTATAACCAGCATCGCTTAGTTATGCAGCAGAGTGCAGGATTTGACATTATACAACGCCAATACTACGGAGTATCAGTAGACCTCATTCAAGACGAAAATGGAAATATTTATTCTTTTTTCGACGGTGCGCCAGTTGATTCAACATGGAAAGTATATGTCCATGACGTATCCCCTATCGAGCCAAGCATTTAGGCTATTATTTAGGCATCTTTAATTAATTTTATAAGCAACAAAGTTATCTATATGGAAAGAGAACATATTTTGACTCAAGAGACTGTTCTATTTGGATGTAACCTCTTATGTACTGCTGGACCAGTTTCTTTGGTGGCCTTTATTGAAATATATTCGCCAGATAGCCCCCATGATACGGTTGTAAACTTAATCGAAGCACTTGCGTTACAGGGTGAAATCAAGTACTATGATGGTATTATTTACGGCGTCATCAGTGACATGTGTGATTATACATTAGCAAGTGATATACTTACACGTGACATATTGAGCCGGTTAATCCAGAAGACAACAATCCACCTGTACGACGACCGTTTTGCTGTTAGAGACTGTTTCATCATGAGCGACTCTTTCATCCGTTACGTTATCGAATCAAAACCCAACATAGATTTTCCCATGTTTGCAAAACTCATCTGTAACCTTGCAGATAATTCAATTGTTTGGTATAATAAAAAAAATAGCGCAACGCAAACTGATGAGTTGCCTATAATGCAAGCAATGGAACTGGCTATCAACGAACTCTCAGAAGAGTCCGTTGTGTCTCGCCTTCATGCGTATTATTCTATGATATATAGCAATGCATGGGCCTATGAAAAAGCCTGGGATCACATACGGAAGTGCGATGTAAACACTGGCTACGCCTGTCTGGCAAAAGCTCATTACTATTGGAACTACGGACGCTTAGGGCCTTGTCTTGAGCAGCTCGTCATGGCTATCAGTATCAATGATAACCAGCAAACAACAGCTAACGCTTCATTAATGGTCGCCCTCGTTCTGGCTTTGATTGGAGAACATGAGTCATGTCAAGCATGGCTTGACGAAAAATGTAAATTCATCCATTTTCTTCCATGTACACATGAATTGTTTGTTGTGAGCCAGATGTTACATGCAATGTTTACAGATAATCTGGAGCAAGCCATGCAGTATCTTGATCAATGTGAACTGATACTTAACAGGCTTAACCCAGAAGCACCTATTTCTTGCTTACTACACTACATGAGATCGCAAATATGGTCTATGTATAACTTTCCTCTAAGATCTTTGGAAGAATATAAACAATACGTAGTTACAAGTATTGAAACTTATAAATCTGCCAGCACCTCGGATGGTGGATGGGCAATCCTTATGAGTTCAAGGATAGAGTACGGATTGAACCGAGGACTGCTTTGTAATGCCAAGACAACAAGTATCAGAGAGCTTGATTCAATAAGAGACCTATATTCTGATGATCTTTCGTTCAGCGCTCGCAGTGCAATTTGCCAATGCTACGTCAATCTATATACCAAACTTAACCTACATTCATTAGCTTTGACCTACAGTGAAATTGGCGATACCCTTAGGAAACTGTATCAGCCTTCGAAGAAAACTCTGCGCCATATTTCGCACTTGTTTCTTGATGGTATTCCGTCACTCATAACTATGGCTACTGCATGCGAAACTGCCCTTGAACAGCTTCAAATAGGAATAAGCATGACAGAACATAACCAATCTTCTAAGAGTACAAACGACATCCGATTGGATATTGGATTATTAAGAAAAAAATATCCAGAACTCGATTATTATTGGAGAATAGAAGAAGCAAGGCTTGAAAACAACCTCATGAAGAGAGTTCAAAAATGGCAGTATATTATTAACTCTGTTTCAGAAGATCGCCTCTTCTGGGTGGCTCGCTATGAAGCAAGTTTAGCGGTTTCTTACGGGGCTATCTATGAAGCAATGGATATGTTAAAACAGGCGATTTACTCCAGCACATTTCAGAAATTGCTTTCCTCTGACAAGTTCGACGCCCTATTAGAATATGTAATGGTCATCGAAGAATGCGGTTTTCGCTCGATTGCATACACTTACTGGAGTCAGTTAGAAACGATAGCAAGTACGAATGACGAACAACGCTCAATGTTATATATAAAACGTGCACAGACAGAATGGGCTCACGGGCAGTATAACGTCTGTAACTTATTCTTGTCTCAGTTCTTTGCCGTTTACCAAAAATTTGAATCCGCCTTTGATGAATTGCTTTCTTCGGCCTGGCATTTGCGCAGTTCTCTTGATATTCAAGCAGGAAACTTTGCAGCAGCTGTCAACGCGACAAACAAAAGTATTGCACTTTTGATGAATTCAAAGGACTTTAGTTCCTTTCCCATCCACCATCAAAAGGCCTATGCGGAAATCCTCTTGAATGATTTCCATAATGCAAGAGAGACTGTGGACTTACTCAAAAAACTTGCACGTTCAGGTGAGGAAAAACGATTACTTGAAGAACTCTATGAATTGATGGAAAGGCAGAGAAAAATATACTTTAAAAAATAATTGTCATGGATATTTTGTTAACTATTGTTTTGTTTTTGTTATGTTTTTACGTATGCTATTATTTGTGTAGTAAGACTGAAAGTGGATGCCTCATGACCCTATTCTTCTATATCACTATGTTGGTATTTGTCATCGGAGAACTTTGGATTAATGGCGCATTCGAGATCCCGAAATATAATAGATATCACATCATCAATACAGCAGATGGTGCGAAATATGAATATCAGAACAGTCAGCGTTGTTGTCCTAATGTTAAAGGGATATATACCGTCATCAAAGATTCTGTGCCACCTAATAGACATGACGTATGTAACGTATGTAATGAGCCCTGGTTCAAACATTATTATTTTAAGAGTGCCACAGAACGTGAAGCTGATGCGGAGTCACTTGAAGGTTTAATAATCCCCATCGACTAAATGATAAAAACAATGAGTATGAATAAAACAATTATTTCAATTATCATTACAGCTATTTTAATAAGCTGTAGTGGAGAGGTTATCTCTCCTGAACCCCCTATTACATCTCCAAATATTGTGTTAACAGTAGGTGGAAAAATAGGCATATCAGATCAGAATGTCTTATCGAAATCACGTATAAAGACTGAGCGACTTTTCCAAGCACTCGGAACACCTCTTCGTGTGCCGTTAATAGAGGAGTCAGATTGCACGCTTTTTCTTGTTCCAATAGCAACAGGAGAATCTTTGGCGGTTGGTGCATTGTACCTCGCAGACGCAACAGGAACGACGTTTGATATCAATAATTTGTATCCTATAAGAAGTGTTATTTATAGCCCAAATGACGATGAACCCTATAGGTTAACCGTTTCAGATAAAGATGGTACTACAAAAACGTATGTTATCGACTCGTTTATGTACCATGAATTAAGGAAAATCATGGATGATGACTACCAATGGCCAGTAAACTGTCATTTATCGTTCGTAAAAATGTAAATTGAAGTCAAAAAACAGGTTATTCAATTCCTATAAACAACAGGGATTCTATGTGGTCACGGGAAATTTACGGGAAAACAGATGGTGTAAAATAGTGAAAAACAAAGGAAGTGACTGATTATCAGTCACTTCCTTACAATACGACCCTTTTTGTCTGTCGGGATGAGGCGACTCGAACGCCCGACCCCTACGTCCCGAACGTAGTGCGCTACCAACTGCGCTACATCCCGATTG
>JAEEGH010002334.1_pt1 | contig 51539 bp, 36 predicted proteins | sample 9134181 | NCBI WGS metagenome assembly JAEEGH01 (sample SAMN16246544, study PRJNA631951) | gut metagenome | biome: gut microbiome; feature: rumen; material: DP-attached | host: Bos | place: Iran: Karaj | collected 2018-10
AGTACCCACCTTCTCGGCGTCCTGCCCCATGCCGACGTGGCACTCGTAGATGAGCAGAGGTGACTTGGAGGGCTTGAAGGTTTTCTTCTTCCACACATAGGGTTTCTCCGGGTTCCAGACCTGGGCGGAGAAAATCTTTGTCTGGTCATCCTGTACCACGCGTCGGCACCAGGCGGGGATGCGCTCGCCCTCGCCACCGTTCCACTTCACCTTCATCTTATAGAGTTGACCGTGCTTCAGGGCCTTCTCCGAGAGTTTCAGTTCCCAGTTGCCTGTACCCTCAATGCGCTTGCAGCGATACTTGTCGTTCTCCTGCCAGTTGTTGAAGTCGCCAATCAGATAGATGTCCGTCGCATTCGGTGCCCACTCACGGAACACCCAGCCCTTCGGCAGTTTATGGAGTCCGAAATAAAAATGGCCTGATGCAAAGTCGGTAAGTTTTTTCTTGCCGTTCTGTGTCAGTTGGTTTATCTTCCACACAGCGTGGTCGTGACGGCCACGGATAGCGCCCTCGAAAGGCTCGAGCCACGAGTCATTCCTCACGAGACCGATATGTTCAGGTTCCTTCTGGTCCACAATCTTCTTCACAGCCACCTTCTTGGCAGCAGTCTTCTTGACAGAAGTTTTCTTGGCAGGTGCTGCTTTCTTGGCAGCAGGCTTTGCTACGGTTTCTTTCTTAGCCATATCTTTTTCGTTTTAACTTTTGACCTTAAAAATTGCTTTCTTAATCTCGGCATTGTCAGAGATGCAAGGAGCATGACCGTCCTGGGGGAAGAAGATGGCCATCTGTCCCGGCAGGCATGTCACGTACGTCTGAGCCAGGGTTGTACCATACTTTGTAATGTCCTTCTCGGCGTTGTACTCAAAGTCCGGGAGGTCCTTTAGAGGCGTATAGCCATACGTCTCAGGAACATCCAGCGGGATTTGTATGTCAATCATCTCAATGTGAGTTTCCAGAACGGCAGCCTCACGTGAGCGGCCCTTAGCGGTAGTGATGTTGACGAAGAGATCAGAGCCCTTGATGGGGTGCTTACCTTCCTCGAGGGTGTTCAGGTCGTTCTCTTTCAGAAAGGCCACGACATCGGCAAACAGAGGGTTCACACCCACGTACTTGCCCAGATTGTCCAGTGTGTCGATAATCATAATGTATTGCTTTTAAGTTAAACAGAGTCTGTTATTTGTCCGTCTGACGGTAGCCGTTGCTGTAGGTACCTGTGGCGGTAACATTGCCATTACGGTCTTTCTCTACGAACTTTCCGTCGCGTTTGTCGTCAACGTATGATCCCTCGAAACGCTTGCCGTCCTTATCTTCCTCAATGGCAGGGCCGTTGCGCTTGCCGTTCTTGAAGGTACCCTTGAACTTTGAGCCGTCGGCATAGCGGGCGACGCCCTGGCCGTCAATCTTGCCGTCCTTGAACTGGCCCTCGTAAACATCTCCGGCACGTGTCGTCAGCTTGCCACGACCATTGGGCTTGTCAGCACTCCACTGGCCGACATAGGTATTGCCATTCTTCCAGACAATGGTACCCTGGCCCTGCTTGTCACCACTCTGGAACTGCCCGGTGTACTTGTCGCCATTGGCATAATTGATGACGCCGGTACCCGTGCGCTCACCCTGGACATAGTCGCCCTCGTAGACGTCGCCGTTCTGGAAGCGATAGATGCCCTTGCCGTGCTGCAGGTCGTTCTGCCACTGGCCTGTATAGACGTCACCCGAGGCGTACTTATAAGTACCCTTTCCGGAACGCTGGTTGTTCAGCCACTGACCGTCGTAGGTAGAGCCGTCGCCCCAGTCATAGAAGCCATGACCGTGCTTCTTGTCGTCCTTCCATTCACCTTTGTAGTAGGCGCCGCCGGCAAAAGTATAGGTACCCTTTCCCTCGCGTTTGTCGAGTTTCCATTCACCGTCATACTTGTCGCCGTTATAGTAGGACATGACGCCATGACCCTGCTGATAGTCGCGGAACCAGAGACCATCATACTTGTTGTTATTAGAGAAATAATAGATTCCCTTACCATGCTGCTGGTCCTGGAACCACTGGCCTTCGTACTTCTCACCATCAAAGAAAGTGTAGACGCCATAGCCCTGACGACGTCCTTTGTCGTACTCGCCTTCATACCAGTTGCCATTAGCATAGGTGGCCCTCCCCTTACCGTGGGGTTTGCCGGCAAGCATCTCGCCGCTATACTCGCCACCATCCTTCGTCGTGGTGGTACCAAGGGTGATTTTTTGAGCACTGCCCAGCAACGGCAGGGCAGCCATGCAAAATGTGATAATATAATGTTTCAAAACAGTCTTCAAGTTTGATTTGTTGCGCAAAGTTATGAAAAAAAAGGCAACTGGCAAAATACTTTGCATTTCTTAACGGGTTTTTCATAGATTATTTGTACTTTTGTCGCCAAAACAACGAGAACACATGAAGTTTATTGCCATTATCCCGGCGCGTTACGCGTCGACCCGGTTCCCGGGAAAGCCGCTGGCCATGCTCGGCGGCAAGACTGTTATCCAGAGAGTGTACGAACAGGCTGTCTGCGTTGTCGGCGAGGCGTATGTCGCCACCGACGACGAGCGCATCTATCAGGCCGTGGAGAGCTTCGGCGGCCGTGCCGTCATGACGCGCACCGACCATAAGAGCGGCACCGACCGCATAGAGGAGGCGATGGAGAAAATCGAGGAGCGAGGAGCGAGGAGCGAGGAGCGAGAGGATACCGTCGTCATCAACGTGCAGGGCGACGAGCCGTTCATCCAGCGCTCACAGATAGAGACGCTCTGCCACCTGTTCGATGCACCCGAGACACAGATAGGCACCCTTGGCAAACGCTTCGAGTCGATGGAAGCCGTCGCGAATCCCAACTCCCCGAAGATTGTCACCGACGTGAATGGCTTCGCAATGTATTTCAGCCGTTCGGTCATTCCCTACGTTCGTGGCAAGGAGGCATCCGAGTGGCTGGCACATTTCCCCTATCTGAAACACTTGGGCATCTATGCCTACCGTCGTGAAGTACTGGCAGAGATCACCCGACTCCCACAGAGTCCCCTGGAGATTGCCGAGAGTCTGGAACAGCTGAGATGGCTACAGAACGGCTACCGCATACGCGTCGGCGAGACGGATGTCGAAACCGTCGGCATCGACACCCCGGAAGACCTTCAGCGTGCGGAGGAATTCCTAAAAAGCCAGTTGTCGCGATAGACGGACTATAGCTTCACTTTCTTCTTCACGGCTCCACTCTCGTTCTGAAGACGGTCGAGAGCGGTGACGACGTAGGTATACTTCGTCTTACCGTCATCGTACGGCAGCTTCAGGAACGGCTGTGTGGTGATGGCCACGATTTTCCCAGCATCGGCAATGTTCACCTTCTCCTTGGTGCCAAAGCGGTAAACGACATACTTCGTGGCCTCATCCTTCCAACCCTTGCCCTTAGGAGCCGTCCAGAACAGGACATAGCCGTCGGCAGTCCACACGGGCTTCACCTTGCGCACCTTCTTAGGCGCCTTACCATCGATGAACGGCATGGCGGGCTGCAGGGCCGGCGTACGCCAGTAACGCTCACGGAGCAGCGAGCCGTAGTTGCCGACGTTGTCGACGGTAGCCTTGGCATACCACAGGACCGTTCCTTTGACAGCCGGCAGCTCATTGTGCAGGCGCATCTTTGCCGGCAACTGGTGGGAGGAAGGATTCTGGGGATCGGTGTACTTCACCGTACGCTCCACGTCCTCGCCGATAACGAGCGGACGTCCTGCCGCATATTGGCTCCACCAGCGTATCAGCGTGTCGTAGTCAGCAGCCTTATTGCCTATCTCCCAGTAAATCTGTGGTACACAGTAGTCCAGCCACCCGTTGTTCACCCACAGCAGAATGTCGGCATAGAGGTCATCGTAGTTCTGCAGGCCGTTGGTATTGCTGCCTATCGCCGAACTTTTCTTGTTACGGTAGATGCCAAAAGGCGAGATGCCCACCTTCACCCACGGCTTCGTGTCATGGACGGTCTTATAAAACTGTTCGATGAAGAGGTTCACGTTGTAACGACGCCAGTCGCCGATATTCTTAATGCCATTGGAGTTCTGCTGGAACAACTGGTAGTCGGGCATCTGCTGTCCGGCAGCAGGATAAGGATAGAAATAGTCGTCCATGTGGATACCGTCGACATCATAGCGGGCGACGATGTCACGGGCCACCTCGCAGATATAGTCGCGGTTCTCGGGGATGCCGGGATTGAGGATGGTCAGTCCGTCGTACTCAAAGCAGTTTTGGGGCTTGCGCATCTTGATGTGGTTGGGAGCCAGCACCGTGGTCGTCTTCGTACGGGCACGGTAGGGATTGATCCAGGCATGGAGTTCCATACCGCGGCGGTGACACTGGTCGATCATCCATTGCAGAGGGTCCCAATAAGGACTGGGCGCCTGTCCTTGGCGACCCGTCAGGAAACGGCTCCACGGCTCGATGCTGCTCTCGTAGAGGGCATCGCACTCCGGACGCACCTGGAAAATGATCAGGTTACAGCCATCCTTTTGCAACTCGTCCAGCTGGTAGCTCAGCGTCTGCTGCATCTTCTGGGTTCCCATACCCTGGAACTGTCCGTTCACACATTGTATCCATGCACCACGCATCTCACGTTTCTGCTGCGCCGAGAGTGTCAACGACAACAACGCCAACAATACGATAAAAACCTTCCTCATTGTCTTATTCATTTTTCTTTAAGTAGTCATAGATGGTTTCCGTCCAGTCGGCTCCGTTCTCCGGACAATACGTCCTGATGCCCATCTGGCTGGCCACGGCGACGTTACGCGGGCCGTCGTCGATGAAAAGTGTTTCCGACGGGACGATGTGCTCCGTCATCAGCACCTGGTGGAAGAACTCGGTGTCGGGTTTCATCACACCCAGCTTGTAGCTGCAGTAGCAGGCGTCCATATAGTCCTCCAACGAATGGCCGTGGCCGTCGAAGTCGGGTGACATCACCCAAGACATCATATAGGGGTTGGTGTTCGAGAGCAGTATCAGCCGATAACCCTCACGGCGCAGCCGCACCAGGGCGTCGAGGTTACGCTGGGGCAGCTCCCGGCAATAGCCCAGCCAGGCATAGCGACACTCCTCGAACGTTAGCTCACGGCCAGCAAGCTTACCAAGTTCGATGCGGAACGTCTCGGCATCGATGACACCTTTCTCCAAGTCGCCGAAGATGCCGCCCTGCGTGTAGGCGTCAAGCCGCTTGTCGGCATCGGCGACGCCCAGCTCCTGAAAGCGGCGGATGGCCTGCGGCTGGTCGAGGGTGATGATGACACCCCCCAAGTCAAATATGATGTTCTTAATCATGATCGTTGTTGAAATAATCGGGTTTTCTGCTGCGCGCCTCGTCGAGAGACACCAGCGGCTGGTGTTCCTGTTGATAGTCCGAGCGCAGATGCTCGTATTTCGCCTCCAGCTCCTGACCGACGGTCTTCTGGTCTGCCATCAGACGGGCGGCGACGAGGGCATTCTGCGATGCATCCTTCATCCACACCACAGGACCTCCATAGACGGGGGCTATCTTCAGGGCGACATGGAGCTCGCTGGTGGTGGCACCACCTATCATGATTGGGATGTTCAGTCCGGCACGGCGCAGTTCGGCTGCCACATTGACCATCTCCTCGAGACTCGGCGTGATGAGTCCCGACAAGCCAATCATGTCTACCTGTTCCTCGACAGCCTTGCGGACAATCTGTTCGGCAGGAACCATGACGCCCATGTCGATGACTTCATAGTTGTTACACGCCATGACCACCGCCACGATATTCTTCCCGATGTCGTGGACATCGCCCTTGACGGTGGCTAGCAGCACCTTGCCGGCTTTTCCCGACGGTGAGGAGCCATCGTTCTTTCCCGCCTCCAGATAAGGCTGGAGGATGGCCACCGCCTGCTTCATGGTACGCGCAGTCTTCACCACCTGCGGCAGGAACATCTTTCCCTGGCCGAAGAGTTCGCCGACCTCATTCATGCCAGTCATCAGCGGCCCCTCAATAATATCGACGGGACGGGGATACTTTTCCAGCGCCTCCTTCAGGTCGTCGGCAAGATGATCGCCGACGCCGCGGACGAGCGCCTGCGACAGGCGCTGCTCCACAGGAATGTCGTCACGCTTCTGAGTGGTCTGCGCCGCAGCATTCGACTTCTCGGTCGCTGCGGCGTCAGCCGCTAAACTTCCCGCCAATTCTATCAGCCGCTCTGCAGCCCCGGGATGACGGTTCAGAATGACATCCTCGATGACATCCAGCTGTTCTTTCGGTATGTCGTTGTAAGAAACTTTCGTAGCAGGATTCACAATGCCGAAGTCCATTCCCTGCCCTATGGCATGGTAGAGAAAAACGGCGTGCATCGCCTCACGGATATAGTTATTGCCACGGAACGAGAACGACAGGTTACTGATACCTCCGCTGACATGGGCACCCGGCAGGTGACGGCGTATCCATCCCGTAGCACGGATGAAGTCGGCCGCATAGCTGTCGTGCTCCTCCATACCGGTGGCTACCGCCAGCACATTCGGGTCAAAGATAATGTCGAAAGGATTCATACCAACCTTCTGGGTCAGAAGATGATAAGCACGCTCGGCAATCTCAATACGACGCTCGTAGCTCGTGGCCTGTCCCTGCTCGTCGAAACACATCACGACGACAGCAGCACCATAGCGCATACAGTCACGGGCATGGGCCAGGAACGCCTCCTCGCCTTCCTTGAGCGAGATGCTGTTGACGATACTCTTTCCCTGCACGCATTTCAGTCCCTCGACAATCACATCCCACTTCGAGGAGTCAATCATCACGGGCACACGGGCGATGTCTGGCTCCGCCGCAATCATGTTAAGGAAATTCACCATCTCCTCGCGGGCATCGAGCAGGCCGTCGTCCATGTTGATGTCGAGGACAAGGGCACCGTCATCGACCTGTTTACGGGCAATGCTCAGCGCCTCCTCGTATTGTTTCTCCTTGATGAGCCGGAGGAATTTCCGGGAGCCGGCGACATTACAACGCTCACCGACATTGGTGAACGTAGGAAGCGTCGTGTCCGCAGCCGGAGCACCCACCTCCAACATGTCAAGGCCGGAAAGCCATAACGCCTGCGGCTTCTCCACAGGCACACGGGGCGTCTTTCCGACTGTCAGCGGCACGTAGCGGCTGATGAACTCGTCGGTCGTGCCACAACAGCCGCCCACAATGTTCACGAGTCCTTCGTCTATCAGCTCACCGATCTGCGGCGCCATGCTGTCGGCCGTCTCGTCGTAGAGTCCCAGGGAATTGGGCAGTCCGGCATTGGGGTAGCAGGATATATAATAAGGTGAGCGACGGGCAAGTTCCTTGAGGAACGGCTTCATCTGACGCGCTCCGAACGAGCAGTTCAAGCCGACAGAGAAGATGGGATATGTCGAGATGGTGGCCAGGAAGGCATCCAGCGTCTGTCCGCTCAGCGTGCGGCCGGCGAGGTCGCTCACCGTGACGCTGAGCATGATGGGAAGGTCCACACCACGCTGGCGCATGGCCGTCATCGCCGCGTCGACGGCACACTTGGCGTTCAATGAATCAAAAATAGTCTCGATGAGCAGGGCGTCCACCCCACCCTCAATCAGAGCGTCCATCTGTTCGAGGTAAGCATCAAACAGCTGGCTGTATGTCAGATCACGACGGGCGGGATTGCTGACGTCGGGCGACATCGAGCACGTCTTGTTCGTGGGTCCTACGCTACCCGCCACGAAGCGCGGTTTCTCGGGCGTAACAAACTCGTCGGCAGCCTGCCGGGCGAGTTTGGCACCCGCCAGGGCTATCTCTCGCGCCTCGCTGGCCATGCCGTAGTCGGCCTCGCTGATGCGCTGCGAGCTGAAGGTATTTGTCTCGATGATGTCTGCGCCAGCACGGAGGTAGCGGCGGTGGATGTCGAGGATGACGTCAGGACGCGTCAGGTTGAGCACGTCGTTGTTGCCTTTCATCTGTCCACGGAACAGGTTAAACCGCCCGCGGAAGTCCTCCTCGGTCAGGTTGTACGACTGTATCATCGTACCCATGGCACCATCGAGCACCAGTATGCGTTCCTTGATGACATCACGAATACCCTTCACCATCTTCTTAACTTCTTAACTTCTCTAACTTCTTAAACTTCTCAATAGTGTTTGATTGCCCTGTCCATCTCGCGGCGGTCTTCCTTCTCCTTCAGGGTCTGACGCTTGTCGAAGGCTTTCTTACCCTTACACAGCGCGATATCCATCTTTGCGCGGCCGTTCTCGTCGAGGAACACCAACAAGGGGACGATGGTGTAGCCCGTCTGTTTCGTAGCACTCAGCAGACGGCGTATCTCGCGCTTCGTCAGCAGCAGCTTACGGTCGCGCTTCATCTCGTGGTTGTTGTACGAGCCATAGAAATAAGGCGACACCGACATGCCGCGCACCCATATCTCCTCGTTGGTAATGAAGCAGTAGCTGTCCACCAGACTGGCCTTGCCGGCACGGATACTCTTGATCTCCGTACCAGTCAGGACAATACCGGCTGTGAGCGTCTCGATGAAGAAATACTCAAAGGCCGCTTTCTTGTTCTTTATGTTGACAGGACTCTTCTTCCTGATCTCTTCTTCCTGTTTATTCAAAATTCAAAACTCTTAATTCATAATTGCCGTCAGGCAACAACTCTTAATTCTTAATTCTAAATTCTTATTTTTCAATTGACGCAAACCGTTCAAGGTTTTCGTCCACGTAGTGGGCGATGGCCGCGGTCCATTCCTCTTCGTGCTCAACGAAATCGTCGTCGAGGTCGTCGAATTCCGGGAATTGCTCGAACAGCGCCATGAACTCCTCGTCGGTACAGTCGGCCTCAATCTTCTCACCATACTTCACCCACAGCGTGTGAGCCTCGTAAATGAGTTTCGAGAGGTCGCGCAAACCCCACAGCTTCAGGGCTTTGGCCAGGGGGTTCTTGAAGACGAACGGCCCGTAGCCGTTGTGTATGAGCTGTACGAAACCGCCGTCCATCACCTCGTTGTGCAGGATGTCCCACGCCAGCAGCGTCACCTGGTCGGCCGTCAGCTCAGCCATGGTCTCCGCCGTCAGTTCTCCGCTGATGGCGTCCTTGATGGCTTGTACGAAAACGTCGAGGAAATCGTCCATTCCCGACGCCGCAGCCTGTTGTAATGCCGCGTCTTTTACCGTCACCTGAATCATAATGCGTGCAAAGGTAGAAAAAAATAATTAAAAAAAGTGGTTATTCATGTGATTTTTTTGTACCTTTGCGGCGAAATAGCGAAACCCAAGGCTCATGACACTTGACTTCATACTGAGAATATTCATCGCCGCCATGCTCAGCGGCGCCATCGGTCTGGAGCGCGAATACCGCGCCAAGGAGGCCGGCTTCCGCACGCATTTCCTTGTAGGACTGGGTAGTGCGCTGTTCATGGTGCTCTCGGCCCACGGCTTCAGCGACGTCGTCATCAACGAAGCGACGCGTCACGACGTGTCGCGCATCGCCGCCCAGGTGGTGTCGGGCATCGGCTTCATCGGTGCCGGCTGCATCATCTTCCAGAAGCACGCCGTGCGCGGACTGACGACGGCGGCCGGTCTGTGGGTAGCCGCTGCCATCGGCATGACTGCCGGCGCAGGCATGTATGCCGTGGCCTGTGCCGCCACGCTGATGGTCATCATCTGTCTTGAGCTGATGAATTTCCTGCATCACCGCATCTTCAAGGACAACAACCGGGAGGACTACGATGCCGACAGCGACGAATGAGCCCGCCGCCACGACTGAACGAGAGAAAGAAAATTTATATATTAGTGTGTTATGGAATCTTTTCAATGGTTAAAAGACTTATTCACAACGACTGACAGCGTTGCGCACATCGCCCTACTCTACGCCATCGTTATTGCCGTTGGCGTGTATTTGGGCAAGCTGAAGCTCTTCGGCATCTCGCTGGGAGTCACCTTCGTCCTTTTTGCGGGTATCGTGGCCGGTCACATCGGCTTCACGGCTCCCACGCCCATACTGACATTCGTCCAGGACTTCGGACTGATCTTGTTTGTGTTCATGATTGGTCTGCAGGTAGGCCCGGGCTTCTTCGAGAGCTTCGGCACGTCGGGCGTCAAGCTCAACGGCTTGGCAACGACGGCCATCCTGCTGAACATCCTCGTGATGTTCGCGTGTTACTTCATTTTCTTCGACACCCGCGACAACACCACGCTGCCCATGATGGTCGGCACACTCTACGGTGCCGTGACGAACACGCCCGGTCTGGGTGCTGCCAACGAGGCCCTCGGCACCATCTTCGGCTCGTCAGCGCCCTCCATCGCATCGGCCTATGCCTGTGCCTACCCCTTGGGTGTGCTGGGCATCATCGGCGCCACCATCCTCGTGCGTTATATCTGTAAGGTGAAGCTCGAGAAGGAGGAAGAGCAGCTGAAGGCTCTCGAGGAGACCAGCGCCAACAAGAAGCCCTACAAGATGCACCTCGAGGTGACCAACGCCTATCTGGAGGGCAAGACGCTGCTCCAGGTACACAACTTCCTGAACCGCGACTTCGTGGTGTCGCGCATCGTCCACGACGGCGAGCTGTCGATACCTAACCGCGACACGGTGTTCCACATCGGCGACCAGATGCTCATCGTCTGCGCCGAGGCCGACCAGGAGGCCATCAACGCCTTCATCGGTCCGAAGCTCGACATCGACTTCGAGCAGCAGGACCAGCCGCTGGTCTCGAAGCGTATCCTCGTGACCAACTCCGAGATCAACGGAAAGTCCTTGTCATCACTCCACTTCTCCAGCGTCTACGGTGTCAACGTCACCCGCGTCACCCGTCAGGGCATGGACATCTTCGCATCGTCGTCGCTGCCCCTGCAGGTGGGCGACCGCATCATGGTCGTCGGCCCTGAGGATGCTGTCGACCGTGTGGCCAACAAGATGGGTAACTCCATCCGCCGTCTGGACGCCCCGAACATCGCCACCATCTTCGTCGGCGTCATCATCGGTATCATCTTCGGTATGCTGCCCATCGCCATTCCCGGTATGCCCGTGCCCATGAAGCTCGGTATTGCCGGCGGCCCGCTCATCATCGCCATTCTCATCGGCCGCTACGGCTACAAGATACATCTGGTGACCTACACCACGACATCGGCCAACATGATGCTGCGCGAGATAGGCCTCGTGCTCTTCCTCGCCTCCGTAGGCATCAAGGCGGGCGCCTCGTTCTTCGAGACGGTCGTCGACGGCGACGGACTGCTCTATGTCCTGACGGGCTTCCTCATCACCATCATCCCGATTCTCATCGTCGGCCCCATCGCCCGTCTGCGGTACAATTTCAACTACTTCACCATCATGGGTATGATTGCCGGTACCTATACCGATCCTCCCGCCCTGGCCTATGCCAACAGCATCTGCTCGAAGGAGGCTCCGGCCGTAGGCTACTCCACGGTGTACCCGCTGTCGATGTTCCTGCGTATCTTCACCGCCCAGATCGTCGTCCTCTTCTTCTGCGGATGACCCAACGTGGCCAAAAGCCCGAAAGCCAAGGCCCCAAACCAGAAACAACTATATAAACAAAAAACAATAATGAACAAATTCGGTTTTCTCTGCGGACTGTTGCTGCTGTCAGCCTCGACGACGGCGTTCGGCCAAGGTGCCAGGAACGTGCGTCTGAACGAGATACTGACCAACAACACCGCTAGCATCGAAGACGAGTTCGGCACCCGTGAGGCGTGGATAGAGCTGGAGAACACGTCGTTCTCCACCTACAACGTCCGTGGAATGTACCTGACCACCGACCGTGCCGTGCTCAATCCTAAGATGAGCGTGCCCGAGCGCATCAAGCGCATGAGCATCATTCCCAACGGCGAGCCGCGCACACAGATTGGCGGCCGCCAGCATCTCGTATTCTTCTGCAACTCCAACCCTGCCCACGGCAAGTTGCACCTGAAGCTGAACGTTCCGCTCTCGGAACCTGTATGGATAGCACTCTACAACGGTAACGCCGTCGAGCTCATCGACTCCGTGTCCGTGCCGGCACTCGCAGCCGACCAAAGCTACGCCCGCAGCGGCGACAGGTGGACCGTCAAGGCCGCACAGAACGTCACGCCGGGCACAGAGAACTTCATCAAGACCGACGAGACGAAGGACGCCAAGCTGAAGCGCGAAGACCCCCACGGCTTCGGCATCACCCTGCTGGCCATGGGCATCGTCTTCTTCTGCTTGGCAGTCCTCTTCCTCTTCTTCTGGCTCTTCGGCCTTGTCATGCGCCATATGGAGACGGCCCGCAAGGTGGCCAACCAGCAGCCCATCAAGCCCATCACGAAGACGGTCGAGAAGACCATCGAGGTAGGCCACAAGACGGGCGTCATCCTGCAGGACGGCCTGAAGTCGAAGGGTATCGACAAGGAAGTCTACATGGCCGTCATCGGCATGGCCCTCAAGCAGTACGAGGACGATGTCCACGACGTCGAGTCGGGCGTCATCACCATCAAGCAGAAGTCATCGAGCTGGAACGACGAGTTCCTTCAGATGACACAGTTTCACCAGTAACCCCCCACGAAAACAATGAAAACGTATCAGTATAAAGTACAAGGTGTCGACTACGAAGTAGAGATCGAGGAAGTCGACGGTAACATCGCGAAAGTCAATGTGAACGGCAAGCCGTTCGAAGTAGAGCTCCAGAAGCCCATCAACGCTGCCAAGCACCCGCAGCTGACGAAGCCGAAGGTCGACGCTCCCAAGCCGGCAGCTGCCCCTGCCGCTGCTCCCGCCGCCGCTCCCGCACAGCCCGCCGCAGCTGCTCCCGCCGGCGCCGGTAACGCCATCAAGGCGCCGCTGCCCGGCACCATCATCGACATCAAGGTGGCCCAGGGCCAGCAGGTCAACGTCGGCGACGTCGTCCTCGTGCTCGAGGCGATGAAGATGCAGAACAACATCGAGGCCGAGTTCTCCGGCACCGTCTCCTCCATCACCGTCAAGGCTGGCGACACCGTCATGGAAGGCGCCGTGCTGATGACCATCGGATAATTATCCATTATCAATTATCAATTATCAATTGAAATTATGGATTTAGGACAATTTATCATTGAGAACTTCCATGAGTTCCTGACCTACACGGCGTTCGCCAACGCCACCGTGGGCAACCTCATCATGATAGCCGTGGGCGCCTTCTTCATCTGGCTCGCCATCAAGAAGGACTTCGAGCCCCTGCTGCTCGTGCCCATCGGACTGGGCATCATCCTCGGCAACATCCCCTTCCGTGCCGACGCCGGACTGGAAATCGGCCTCTACGAGGACAACTCCGTGCTGAACATCTTCTACCAGGGCGTCCGACAGGGATGGTACCCGCCGCTCATCTTCCTCGGCATCGGTGCCATGACCGACTTCACGGCCCTGCTGGCCAACCCGAAGCTGATGCTCATCGGTGCCTCCGCACAGTTCGGCATCTTCGGCGCCTACATGGTGGCGCTGGCCATGGGCTTCGAGCCCTCACAGGCTGCCGGCATCGCCATCATCGGCGGCGCCGACGGTCCCACGGCCATCTTCCTCTCCAGCAAGCTCTCGCCGAACCTCATGGGTGCCATCGCCGTCTGTGCCTACAGCTATATGGCCCTCGTGCCTGTCATCCAGCCGTTCATCATGCGTCTGCTCACCACCAAGAAGGAGCGCGTCATCAAGATGAAGCCCGGTCGCGAGGTCAGCCAGACGGAGCGCATCCTCTTCCCCATCATCGGCCTACTGCTCACCACGTTCATCGTGCCCTCGGGCCTGCCCCTGCTGGGAATGCTCTTCTTCGGCAACCTGCTGAAGGAGTCGGGCAAGACCACCCGTCTGGCGAAGACCGCTGGTGCCGCGCTCAACGACATCGTCGTCATGCTGCTCGGCCTCACCGTGGGCTGCTCCACGCAGGCCTCGGAGTTCCTGACGCTGAACACCATCAAGATCTTCGCCCTCGGCGCCATGGCCTTCATGATTGCCACCGCCAGCGGCGTCTGCTTCGTCAAGTTGATGAACCTCTTCCTGCCTGAGGGCAAGAAGCTCAACCCGCTCATCGGTAACGCCGGCGTCTCGGCAGTACCCATGGCCGCCCGCATCTCGAACAACCTCGGACTGGAGTACGACCGCCACAACTTCCTACTCATGCACGCCATGGGCCCGAACGTGGCCGGTGTCATCGGCTCGGCCGTCGCCGCCGGTGCCCTGCTCGGTTTCCTGTCGTAAATAGCCATGAGACGCCTGGCCCTGTTCCTACTGCTGTGCTGTGCTGCCGACATCCTGGCACAAGAGGACGTCGGCGCCGGCGACCCTACCTTCGTCCCCACGGTGAAGGTGGGCAAGGTGCTCGACCGCGGCGACAGCATCCAGTACATGGAGATGTCCAACGTCTACGTCTACCCCGGACTGGAGTTCAAGAACAAGCGCCAGCAGGAGTCCTATATGCGCCTCGTCAAGAACGTCAAGGCCGTGCTGCCACTGGCCAAGGACGCCCGCTACCTGCTCATCGAGACCGCCGAGTTCCTGGAGACGCTGCCCAACAAGAAAGCCAAGGAGGAGCACATGAAGCGCGTGGAGAAGAGCATCTACAAGGAGTACAAGCCTAAGATGAAGAAGCTCACCTACTCACAGGGCAAGCTGCTCATCAAGCTCATCCACCGCGAGTGCAACTCCTCGAGCTACGAGGCCATCCAGGCGTTCATGGGTCCCGTGCGTGCCGGCTTCTGGCAGGTCTTCGCCTGGACCTTCGGCGCCAGTCTGAAGAAGACCTACGACCCCGAGGGCACCGACCGTCTCACCGAGCGCGTCGTCCTCATGGTCGAGTCCGGACAGATTTAGTCCCATAACTCCCATTAGTCCCATTAGTCCCATTAGTCCCATTAGTCCCATTAGTCCCATTAGTCCCATAAAACTATGAACAAGAATGAACTAAAACCCGCTGCCGTATTCGAGCAGTTTGCCAAGATCAACGAGATTCCCCGTCCCTCCAAGCACGAGGAGAAAATGATAGAGTACCTCCGCCAGTGGGGCGAGAGCCGCGGCCTCGACACCCGCGTCGACGAGGTCGGCAACGTCATCATCCGCAAGGCAGCCACCCCCGGCTACGAGAACCGCCAGACGGTCATCCTCCAGAGCCACATGGACATGGTGTGCGACAAGCTCGTCGACGTCGACTTCGACTTCGACAACGACGCCATCCGCACCTATATCGACGGCGAGTGGCTTACAGCCGAAGGCACCACCCTCGGCGCCGACGACGGCATAGGCTGCGCCATCGAACTGGCCATCCTCGATGCCGACGACGTCGAGCACGGACCCCTGGAGTGCGTCTTCACACGCGACGAGGAGACCGGCCTCAGCGGTGCCGAAGGCATGAAGGCCGGCTTCATGACCGGCGACTACCTCATCAACCTCGACTCCGAGGACGAGGGCGAGATCTTCGTCTCCTGCGCCGGCGGCCGCAACACCCAGGCCACGTTCACCTTCCGTCGGGAGGCAGCCCCCGCCGACGCCTTCTTCATCCGCGGACAGCTGAAAGGCCTCATCGGCGGACACTCCGGCGACGACGTCAACAAGAAGCGCGCCAACGCCATCAAGCTCCTCGGACGCTTCCTGTTCCAGACCATGCGTCGCTACGACGGCGTCCGGCTGGCACAGTTCCACTCCGGCAAGCTCCACAACGCCATACCCCGCGACGGCGAGTTCGTCATCGCCGTTCCCAACGCCGTGAAGGAGAACGTGCGTGCCGACTGGAACGTCTTTGCCGCCGACGTCGAAGACGAGTTCCACGTCACCGACACTCAGATGGAGTGGTTCATGGAGAGCACCGACGCGCAACCCGTCATCGAGGCCGCCGTCGCAAAGAACTTCGTGTGGGCCCTGCAGGCCGTCGACAACGGCATCTACGCCATCTGTCAGGACGAGGCCCTCGGCGGAATGGTCGAGACCTCGTCGAACATCGCCAGCGTCCACACCACCGACAGCGAGATCAACATCCTCTCCAGCCAGCGCAGCAACGTCATGTCCAACCTCGACAATATGTGCGCCACCATCCAGGCCACCTTCGAGCTCGCCGGCGCCAAGGCCGTCAGCAGCGACGGCTATCCCGCCTGGAAGATGAAGGCCGACTCCAAGCTCCAGGAGATTACCGTCCAGGCCTACCGCCAGCTCTTCGGCAAGGAGCCCGTCGTCCGCGGCATCCACGCCGGACTGGAGTGCGGCCTGTTCTCCGAGCGCTACCCTAGCCTCGACATGGTCTCCTTCGGCCCCACCCTGCGTTTCGTCCATACCCCCGACGAGCGGCTCCTCATCCCAACCGTCCAGATGGTGTGGGATCACCTGCTGCTCATACTGAAGAATATCCCCGTCAAGTAGCCCTTGGCGGGGGTATCCCCACTCCTGGCGGGCCCGTTTCAGCAGCTTTCAGTACCCTGTTTCCCACTATTTTTAAGATTTTCCGAAAAAAAAGCGGAAAAGATTTGGCGGAATCAAAAAATCGTTGTACCTTTGCACCGCGTTTGAGAGATAACCCCCAAGGTAGAGGTCAACGAAACGCCTTCAAGGAAGGATGGGTGAGTGGCTGAAACCAGCAGTTTGCTAAACTGCCGTACGGGTTCCCGTACCGGGGGTTCGAATCCCCCTCCTTCCGCTGAGGGGTCTTATTCGAGAACGTCTAACGGTCGGTTCATCTAACGGTTAGGATACAAGATTCTCAATCTTGGCATAAGGGTTCGATTCCCTTACCGACTACCAAAGAGAGGCTACGAAGCCTCTTTTTTTGTTCCCTACCCCACTCGCTGAACCACCTGTCCCGTTGGCCATGCCCTTCACGTAGCGCTCCAGGCTGAAGCCCCTGCCAGTAGAAGGCATCGTGCGGAAGATCGGGCGCAGCGTGCCGTCGTAAAAGCCGTACGAAAAACTTTCTAATACCATCCTAAAAGTCTGGAAGTCCAGCCTAAAGACCAGCAAGGTACGTCCTAAAGTTAAAACGACGTCAATGTTTGATAAAACATCGACGTCGTTTGATAAAACTGCGCCGATGTTTATTAAATCAGCGCCAATGATTTTTCTTTTTCGTCTCTAACATCATCCAACAAAGATGTGGAGAATACCCGCCACTTATTTTCCGGCGTACCACTCCTTCAGGACGTAGAAGGCGAGCTTCTTCTCACCGCGGTCGGAGTAGAGACCCTTGCGGTTGTAATAGTCCTGAATGCCGTCGAGGACGCGGCGCGGTGAGCGGAAGTCCTTCAGGATCCACGGCGTGGTGCCTGCCAGACCGTCGATCTTGTCGAGCATTGCGACGTTCTCGCGGTAGAGGTTCTCCTGGAACTCCTCGGTCCAGCGCTGGTTCTTCGGGCCGTGGAGGCCGTACTTGGCTCCGCCTCCGAACTCGCTGACGATGACGGGCTTGTCGTAGGGAATCTCCCATTCCATCTTCGGCGCATCGTTGACGTCGCGGTACCAGCCGATATACTGGTTGAACGAGATGACATCGACGTACTCGTTCATGTTGTCCTGCAAGCGGTTCTTGTAGTTCGAGGCCGACGTCACCTCCATGGCCATCGAGATGAGACGGGTGTCGTCGAGCTGGCGTGCCTGCTTGGCCAGACGGCTCAGGAACTGGTCGCGCTGGGCAGAGTGGGGTGTCTCGTTGGCTATCGACCAGATGATGATGTTGGCGCGGTTCTGGTCGCGGCGAATCATGTCGGTCAGCTGGCGCTCGGCGTTGCGGTAGGTGTCGGCATTGGTCCAGGCGATGGTCCAGTAGCAGGGAATCTCGCTCCAGACGAGGATGCCCATGCGCTCGGCCTCGCGTACCATATATTCATTATGGGGGTAGTGGGCCAGGCGGACGAAGTTACAGCCCAGCTCCTTGGCCCACGACAGCAGGGTGTGGGCATCGGCGGTGCTGTTGGCACGGCCGCCGCCGTTGGGCTTCTCCTCGTGGATGCTGATGCCGCGGAGGAAGATGGGCTTGCCGTTGAGCAGCAGCTGCTTGCCGCGGGTTTCGATGGTGCGGAAGCCGATGCTGTCGGCCACGACGTCGCTGCCGCCGATGCCGTCGGCTGCCTTGCCGCGCAGCCACAGCTCTACCTGGTAGCGCTTCGGCGTCTCGGGCGACCAGAGCTGCAGGGCCTTTGTCTTCACGTCGATGGCGGCGCTGATGCGTCCCTCGTCATCGGTGGTGAACGTCTTCTTGACTTTCAGCTCAGGGATGCTCACCTGCACCTGTCGGCCGGCCTCCTTGGCGTTGAGGCTCACGGTGAAGTCGATGCTGCTGCTACCCTTCTTCGCCGTCGTGCGGTTCAAGGCCAGCTTATAGCTCTCGATATAGGTGGGTGGCACTTTGACCAGCATGACGTCGCGGGTGATGCCGCCGTAGTTCCACCAGTCGAAGATCTGTGTGGGCACGTTCTCGGCGCGCCGCTTGTTGTCGACCTTGACGATGACGGTGTTCTCGCCGTTGCGCAGCATTTCGGTGACGTCGAAGTTGAACGGGGTGAAGCCGCCGACATGGTGTCCGGCCTCGCGGCCGTTCACCCACACGCGGCAGTCGTAGTTTACGGCGCCGAAGTATAGCAGCGTGCGGTAGCCATCCTCAATGGGTACCTGTGCCTGGAACGCGGTCTTGAACCAGACGGTGCCCTCGTAGAAGAACAGCCGCTCGTCCTGTGTGTTCCAGTCGCCGGGGATGTTCATCACGGGCGCCTTGTCGAAGTCGTACTCGATGAGGTCTTCAGGACGCTGGGGCTTGGCGTTGCGGAAGAATCCCCAGCGTGTGGGGTTCATGCGGTAGTCGTAGTAGCCCTCCTCCTGGACGTCGACGATGTAGTGCCACTTGCCGTTAAGCAGCATGGACTCGTGCGACATGACGTTCACGAGTTGTGGTACCTCCTTGGCGCTGGCTGTGACGACAGCCGTCAGGCAGAGGAGGAAAAGAGTTGTCAGTCTTGTTTTCATAGATACTGTTTATTGTGGTTTGTTCTTGTCCGAGGTGTCGCGAATCATGAGTTTCTGCGGCACAATCTCGTGGGTGACCTTTAGGTCGCCGGAGATGTTGCGCAGCAGAAGACGGCAGGCTGTGCGTCCCATGAGGGTCGACTGGTCGACGATGGCCGAGAGACGCGGGGTGACGTACTCGGCATGGACATCGTCGGTGAAGCCGATGATAGCCACGTCCTCGGGGATGCGGAGTCCCATCTGTAGGATGGTGGTGTAGGCGGCAAAGGCGATGATGTCGTTGAACGCGAGGATGGCGTCGGGGCGGTCGTTGCGCTCCAGCAGCTGGCGCACGGCGTGGCTGGCGACACGGAAGTCGATGGTGCCGCAGACGACAAGGCTGCGCTCAATGGGTATACGGGCGTCGCGCAGGGCCTGCAGATAGCCGTGCTTGCGGCGGACGACCATGTCGAGATGGGCGGGACCACCAAGGAAGGCTATGCGGCGGCTGCCTGTCTGTAGCAGATGCTGTGTGGCCTGATAGGCTGCTTCGTCGCCGTTGGCGGTGACGGAGGGGAAGAGGTCGGGCAGACATGTGCGCCCGAAGAACACCAGGGGCAGCTCCATGTCGGCCAGCTGCTGGAAATGGGTGTAGTCGGTGGTGTTCTGTGCCAGACAGGCGATGATACCATCGACGTGCAGGCTGAGAAAATTCTCGACGGCATGGATCTCGTCGGTGGTGTCCTCGTGGCTGTTGGCGCTGATGACGCTGTAGCCGTGGGCGGCAGCCTCGCGCTCGATGCCATCGAGGACGGCACTGTAGAAATGGGTGACGATGTTGGGCACGACGACACCGATAATCTTTGGGGAGTCGCGGCGCAGGCTACGGGCGTAGGGGTTAGGCCGGTAGTTCAGCTTGCGCGCCAGCTCCTTGACGCGCTTCTGCATCTCCGGGCCAATCTCGGGCGAGCTGCGCAGGGCGCGGCTGACGGTGGCAATGCTGACGCCGAGCTGTGCGGCGAGGTCTTTGAGTGTGGTCATAGGTTAGAAGGTCATGCGAATCATGAAACGTATGCCCCACTTGTGAGCAGTGGGCAGATGGTTATAGGATAGTCGTCGGACGTACTCGACGTGGACAATCTTGAAGATGTTATGCACGCCGGCAGACACCTCCCAGTAGGGACGTTTGGAGTCCATGACATAGGAGCCCTCGGGGAAGTACATCAGGACGGGGTCGCCGGCATTGCTCTCGAGCAGGGGGTTGTTGCGGTCGGAAAGTCCGCCCCACAGGCACTTTGCAGTAAACCACTCACGCCACTTGAGCTTGCGGAGCAGCGGTATGCGGTTGAGAATCTTGCCGTTCATGTCCCAGAGGACCATCGCCGAGGCGTAGCGGTCGTTGAGGAATTCCATGTTGTTGATCAGCGTGAAGGTGTAGTCCTGCATGATGTACGAGAGGTTGGTCTCGGGCATGATGAGCAGGGGGAAGGGCACCTTGTTCCACTGCTTGCCACCCTTGAAGTAGCAGTCAATCTTTCCCCAGGACTTCATCCAGAAGCGCTTGTAGATGGTTGCCTCGGTGAAGTTGTAGTTGTAGTCGCCGCCAAGGAAGTTCTTGAAACCGGCGGTATGGCTGATGGTGAAGACGGGGGCGTCGAGGTTTACCGGCAGACGGCGCTGCTTGGTGTTGATGAACGTCTCGCCGGGGGCGAAGCGAAACTCGCCTCTCAATTCCGTGGTGCGGAACTTATGCGACGGGGTCGTGGGGTAGGGGACGTCGGTGGGCACCTCACCTAACGCAAATGCACCTGCGGGAGTGGGGTTGGAGAAGTTTGTCCACGTCTGACGGTCGCCATTCTCGCTCAAGGGGATGAAGAACAGCTGGCCGGCACCGTCGTTCTCCTCGGTCTTCAACTGGACGGTGGTGCGGAAACCCCAGTCCTCCTCGCGCTCGAAGGCCAGGATCTGGCGGTTGTAGAACATCATCTTGTCGACCTTGGCCCACTTGAATGCCGTGAAGACGTTATCCTTGTCAGTATGCATGAACTTGTCGGAGGGCGACATGACGTCGTAGGTGGATGTGAACGACAGCGTGCGTTTGGGGAACTCGCGCGGCAGGTAGTCCTTCTTGTTGAACGACCAGATGACGCTGCCGGAGTAGTAGTTCTTCTTCGACTCCCAGCCACGGGCAGCATAGCCGCTGAGGAAGAGGTTCGAGTCGAGGTTCGCTGTGGTCTGTGCCGAGATACGCGTGCGGATGCCGTCGACGAAGTTGCGGGTGAATGTGGTGTTGATGGGGCCGAAGTCAAGTTTCGAGGGGTGCTCCTTGTCGAGGCTCGTCTCGACAAAGTTCTCGATAAAGGCCTTGGCAACCCAGATAATGTACTTGAAGCCTTTGATGTTCTCCAGACCGTGGATGAACTGGTCCATTGAGGACTCGCTCTTCGTGAGTTCCACCTGACGGTACTGGTCCCAGAACTCGTCGCCGCGCATCATAGCGTTGACATCGCGTACCTCTTTCTTCTTTCCCTTGAAGAGTTGTGGCGGCAGGGGGTCGAAGGCGTAGTCGGTGAGGCGGGTGTTACGGATAACGGCAAACTTCTGGAGGAAGCTGGCAACGACGAGCTCGGTGAACATATCGTCGATGGAGAGCACCCAAGTGGAGTCGGGCAGCTGCGTAAACTCCTGGACAATCTTCATGTTCTCAACGAAGTTGACGTCGCTCTTCTTGGGGATGGTCATCTCGCAGCGTTTCACCTGATAGCTACTGTCGGCGAGGATGTAGATGTCGCCTCGGAAACCGAAGTCCTGCTGGTTGTTGGGCAGGAAGTTCAGGTGGAAACACTTGTCGCGGTCAACGTAGATAGTGTCCTCAATGTAGAATCGGTAGAAAGAGACGGCATCCTTGCCGATGGGCGAGGTGAAAGGGTACTCCAGCAGGCGTATCTGGTCGTCGTAGATGTTAATGTCGGTGAAGATGTCCTTCATCATCGAGGTCAGGATGTCGCCGGTCTGCATCAAGTCGTTGACACCCGTGGAGTTCTGTCCCTTGATGATGGTCTTCTCGTCGTGGGGCTTCTTACGGTAGATGTGCTGCGTGACGGTCTCGTCGACGGAGAGGGGCAGGATGAGCTTATTGTTCCAGGGACAAGCCTCAATCTGGTTTATCAGCCACTTCTTCTTGGCGAACTTGGGGTTCTCGAGCATCGCCGGCGTGATTTCGTTGGCGGCGAGGGTCATCTTCTGGTATTTGTTGTATTGGTAGTAGTCGCGTTGGGAGAGGTCGGTGCGCTTCTTGGCGGCGACGACCTTGCGCATGAGCTCGACGGCCGGGTTGTTCTTACGGCTGTAGCGGTTGCGCTTCGACTTCACAGTGACCTCGCGGAGGCTCTTCGTGTCGTCCTTGAGCTGGATGTCGAGCTTGGCGTTGGTGCTGGCGGTGATGGTGACGGTGCGCGTCTGGTAGCCTACGGCGCTGAATGTCAGCGTCCAGCCTGCGTGACGGGCAATGGAATAATGGCCGTTGATGTCGGAGGCGACAGCCACCTGATGGCCTTTATAGATGACGCTGGCGAAGGGCACCGCCTCGCCCGTCTCAGCGTCGGTAATGGTACCAGTTATTTGCTGGGCAAACAACTGGAGAGATGAGAGATGAAAGATGAAAAATATGATTAGTAATAGGCGGTGAGAGCCCTCGAATGCCATTGTGTTGCCAAAGGCATTAGTGAACCTCTTAACAGATATCTCTGCCCTCCATGTAATCATATCTTTCATCTATCATCTATCATTTAGCGCAAAGCGCGACGCGTAAGCGCTTTAATCGATTTCTTCATCAGCCTCGTAACCGCCCATCTCGCGGATGGCGTTCTTCAGCATGGTGTACTGCTGATAGAGGTTGTTGACAGCCTCCTCGCCCTGAGTATAGTCGTGCATGGGCGACTTCAGGAAGAACGAGAGGAAACGCTGTGTGCCGTAGCGGCCGGCGCGGGCAGCGAGGTCGCTGAGCAGACAGAGGTCGAGGCACAGCGGGGCAGCGAGGATAGAGTCGCGGCAGAGGAAGTTGATCTTGATCTGCATGGGATAGCCCATCCATCCGAAGATGTCGATGTTGTCCCAACCCTCCTTGTTGTCGTTACGCGGCGGGTAGTAGTTGATACGTACCTTGTGGAAGTACTGCGTATCCTCGTCGTTGCCATGACCATAGAGGTCGGGCTGCCAGTCGGGCTTCAGGATAGTCTCCAGCGTCGAGAGCTTCGACACCTCCTTGGTGCGGAAGTTGGCGGGCTCGTCGAGCACCAGACCGTCGCGGTTGCCGAGGATGTTGGTGGAGAACCAGCCGCTCAGACCAAGGCAGCGGACACCGAGGATGGGCGAGAAACCGCTCTTGACGAGCGTCTGGCCGGTCTTGAAGTCCTTGCCGGCGATGGGCATCTTCGTCTTCTCGGCGAGCTCCCACATGGCGGGGATGTCGACGGTGGTGTTAGGAGCACCCATAATGAAGGGAGCACCCTCGGTCAGGGCAGCATAGGCGTAGCACATAGACGGAGCGATGTGCTCGCGGTCGTCAGCCTTCATAGCGGCCTCGAGGTCGCTGAGCTTGTAGTGGACAGACTCCTCAACGGGAACGTAGATCTCGGTGGAAGCAGCCCAGAGGACGACGATGCGGGCGCAGCCGTTCTGCTGCTTGAAGTTACGGATATCCTCACGCAGCTGCTCAACCATCTCCCAGCGCGTCTTGCAGTCCTTGACATTGTCACCGTCGAGACGCTTGGCATAGTTCTTGTCGAAAGCAGCCTTCATGGGCACAATCTTCTCCAGCTCGTCGCGCACGGGCTCGATGTCCTTCTCCTTGAGCACCTCGGCGTAGATGGCAGCCTGGTAGGCATTCTGGGGGTAGACGTCCCAGCAGCCGAAGACGATGTCGTTGAGGTCGGCAATGGGAACAATGTCCTTGTAATGGAGATACTTCTTATCGGCACCGCGACCGATACGAATCTTGTCGTACTGCGTCATGGAACCAACGGGTTTAGCGAGGCCTTTACGGGTCATCAGCACACCTGTCATAAAGGTGGTGGCAACAGCGCCGTTGCCTACTACCATAATGCCCAGCTTTCCGTCAGCTGGCTTAACATTTGCATTTGCCATAGTTTGTTTGTTTTATTGAGTTTGAAGTTTACATTGTTTCTGGTTAGATATTCTTGAATCCCTTGCACATGGTCTCGTGGCGGTACTTCATGTAGTAGTAGATGGCCGCAAGGACCGTGATTTCGAAGATAGGATAGAGGTAGGGAAGATTGATGAGGCAGGCGATAAAGAGCACCGTGGCGCGGGTGTTGTGCGTTAGGATGTTGGTGTACTTCATCAGCGGCAGACTCTTCATACGGAAGGCCTGACGGAACTCCTGAGGCATATCGGCGGCACTGGGCCACTTCTCCTTCACCTCGCGGAAGAAACGCTGGAACTCCGGGGTGTTCTTCTCCTGCTTGCGGCACCAGCCGATGTAGAAGTGGTGGAAGATGTAATCCCAGAAATGCTCGCCTTCGCCCACGGTGAAAGGTCCTATCTTGCGCTTGGGCAGTGTGTCGAGCAGGTGCTGCTCCTGAGCCGAGCTGTTAAGCTCGCTGCCCTCCTCGCCCTTGATGAAATAGAGGTGTATCTGCCGGTAGTAGTCGGCCAGCTGGCACTGGCGGGCGTGCCAGTAGAAGCCGGCGAAGGAGCACAGCAGGAAGATCCATATGCCCCAGTTGACTGTGGTAAACGGTATGGGGTCGTTCCACAGGCGGATGACGATGGCCAAGTAGCAGAAGAAGTACCACACGTCGCTGGCCAGTCCGTCGAGCATACGGCCGATGGCGGTCTTGTGGTTGGTGAGGCGTGCCATCTGTCCGTCGGTGGAGTCGCAGAAATTGGCGAACAGCATGAAGAGGACGCCGGCAACGTTCCACCACAGTTCGGTATGAATGAAACAGTATCCGGCAGCCGCTCCGAGGAACATCGATAGGATGGTGACGAAGTTGGGGGTGACGCCAATCTTAATCCACATCAGTGCAAAAGCCAGACCGATGGGACGTGTAAAGTAGACATCCAGCCACTCCTCGGTATCGTTGGATTTGAACGATGCCTGAAGTAGCTGCTTAAAGGACTTATTCATATAAATATCACAATTCGCGGTGCAAAGGTAAGAAATTATTGTGACATAGGCGTCTTTTCTCATTTATTTTTGTAGTTTTTAAAAAAAAGTGTAACTTTGCGGCCGAAAAATCAAACAATACGAACAATGAGAGCGACAGACAAGAACATTATTATGATTACTTCAGGTGGTGTGGGCGAGCGTTTTGGAAGCAATATCCCCAAACAGTACGTGGAAATTGGCGGCCGCCAGGTCATCTCCTACGTCATAGAAGCCTGTAAGAAAAGCAAGGAGGCCGATGCCATTCTTGTCGTCGCCCATCCCTCCTACCATCAGGACCTTGTCACAAGATACGGTGTGGACGTCGCTGGCAGCGGTCCGGAGCTGAATGTCACGAAGCGTAACGGCATTGACTACATCAAAGCGCATAGCCAGTGCGAGAAGCTGGTTGTCGTCGATGCCGTAAGGCCGGCGGTGACCCCGGAAGTGCTGGACAAGTTCTTCAAATGTCTTGACGACTATGATGCCGTAGCGTGTGCCCGGAAGATTACCGACAGCCTCGGACGCTATGGGGAGTGGATTGTTAACCGTGAAGAGTACTACACGTTGTCGGCACCTGAGGGTTTCTCGTTCAGTCTGATAGACAGGTACTTCAAGGCTGAGTCGCCCTATACGGAGTCTATCCAGCAGTTGCCTCCCACCTCAAAGGTTTATCTTGATTTCGACGTACCTTATTTCGACAAACTGACGTATCCTGAGGATTTGTTCAGGATACAACAGATGCTGTCCAGTCATTAAAGGGGTGTTGCCGTTCAGCCGTTAGACGGGAATCTCCATCCAGAATGTGCTGCCTTCGCCGAGTGTGGACTCGACACCAACGTTGCCACCCATGGAGAAGGCCATGACACGGCAGATGGAAAGGCCAAGACCGGCGCCGGGGACGAACTCGTCGACCTTGAAGAAGCGCTCGAAGACACGTTCCGTGTTCTCGGGGGCGATGCCCTTGCCGGTGTCGCGCACCCACAGACGCAGACGGTGGTTCGTCACAGGGTCGTAGCCGACGGTGATGGAACCGTGGTCGGTGAACTTCGCCGCGTTGGAGAGCAGGTGACCCAGCGACTCCATGAGTCGGCTGAGGTCCGTAGTGACCTGCTGACCCTCGGCAGAGGCATACTGGGTGGTGAGAATGACATCTTCCTTGACCTTCGGCTGGTATTTGGCGACTAGCTCGTCGAGAATCATGTTGATGTCGAAGGCGGTCATCTGGAGTTGCTCCTTGCCTGCCTCAATCTTCGAGATGTTCATCACGTCGTCGATGATGCGCAGCAGCTTCTGGTTGTTTTCCTGGATGAGGTTAATGAGTTCCTGTCGCTCCTCCTTGCCGTCGATGTCGGGCAGCACGCTGGTGAAGCCGATGATGGCGTTCAGGGGAGTGCGGATCTCGTGACTCATGTTGGCTATGAAGGCAGACTTCAGGCGGTCGCTCTCCTCGGCCTTCGTCAGGGCGGTCTTCAGGGCTGTCTCCAGCGACTTTCGGTCGTCGATGGGCTGTGTGGTGCCTATGACACGTGTGGGACGGCCGCTGATGTCGCGCTCGGCAACGATGGCATAGCTCTCTTCCCAGTAGAACTTCGAAGGGTCAGACGAAACGATGCGGTATTGCTCGTGGTAGGCCTCGGTGATGCCAGCACAGATATTTTGGAGATTCTTCTGTACGCGCTGGGCGTCTTCGGGGACGAGCAAAGAAGCGTTTTCACTCACCGATCCGCCGTCAGTACCCATCAACTCGCGCTTGGCGCGAAAGTCCTTGTCGAAGGTCACCTGGCCTGTGGCGGTGTCGATATGCCACACGGACAGTCCTATAGCCTTCAGGACAAAGTCGTATTCCACGTCACGCGACCGTTCGCCAGCCAGCTGGCGCACCTCCTCCTGCAGTTCGCGCCCCACACGCCGCTGCCAGAACATGAGAATCAGCAGGGCTATGATGAGCAGGATGCCCACAGCCCAGACGATAATCTCGTAGGTCTGTTGCGTGTCGTTGACGTAGAGTAGGAGGTCAGTCATGATGTGTCAAGGTTACATTATAAATAGGTACGTGCGAGAGTGTCGCAGGGTGAGCCACGACGTTTCTCGGGGCAAAGTTAGTCTTTTTCTCTGAAAAACCGTCGTCTTTGGCAAAGTTTTTTTCGTTGTTACAGAAAAAAAATGTATCTTTGCAGCCGAATTATATGATTTTTGACTTTTTTTCATGGAGAAGAATTTTGAAATTATCGCCAAGACGTTCATGGGACTGGAACCTGTGCTGGCGAAAGAATTAAGGGAACTTGGCGCAGAAGATGTACAGGAAGGACGACGTATGGTGTCGTTCCGCGGCGACAAGGAAATGATGTATCGTGCTAACTTCCAGTTGCACACGGCTATTCGAATCCTCAAGCCCATCAGGCATTTCAAGGCCTGTTCGGCTGATGATGTCTACAATGAGATTCTCAAGGTCGACTGGAGTCAGTATCTGGACGAAGGGAAGACATTCACCGTTGACGCTGTGGTCTTCTCAGAGGAGTTCCGCCACTCGAAGTTCGTCTCCTACAAGGTCAAGGATGCCATCGTTGACCAGTTCCGCGAGAAGACGGGCAAACGTCCGAACATCTCCGTGGCCAATCCCGATATCCGTTTGAACATCCATATTGCAGAGGACCGCTGTACCCTTTCGCTCGACTCTTCGGGTGAGTCGCTGCATCGTCGCGGCTATCGTCAGGAGAGCGTTGAGGCTCCGCTGAACGAGGTGCTGGCTGCGGGTATGATACTCATGACGGGGTGGAAGGGCGACACGGACTTCATTGACCCTATGTGTGGTAGCGGTACGCTGCTCATCGAGGCAGCCCTCATTGCCCACAATATGGCTCCCGGCTTGTTCCGTAAGGCCTACGCTTTTGAGAAGTGGCCCGACTTTGATGCCGACCTCTTCGACCGTATCTATAACGACGACTCGCAGGAGCGGGAGTTCAAACACCATATCTACGGCTACGATATCGACATGAAGGCCGTCAACACTGCCCGTCTCAATGTCAAGGCCACTGGACTGACCAGTAGTATCACCATTGAGCAGCAGGACTTCAAGGACTTCAAACGGCCGTCGGAAAAGAGTATCATGGTGACGAATCCCCCTTATGGTGAGCGCATTTCTACGCCCGATTTGCTGGGGACGTACCGTATGATCGGTGAGCGTCTGAAGCATGAGTTTACGGGCAACGATGCCTGGATTCTTTCCTATCGTGAGGAGTGCTTCGATCAGATTGGTCTGAAGCCCAGCATCAAGATCCCCCTCTTCAACGGCTCGCTGGAGTGTGAGTTCCGCAAGTACCAGCTGTTTGATGGCAAGATGAAGGTGTTCCGCTCAGAAGGCGGTACCGTCAAGACCGATGAGGAGAAACGTCAGATGGCCGAGAAACACCGTTTCAAGAAGAACCGTGAGTTCAAGCAGCGTCTCGAGGAACAGGAGCAGAACGAGGATGGCGACATCCGGTCGTTCACTTTCCACAAGCACGACGTCTTCGCAGATAAGAAAACGAGGAAACCCGGTAAGAACTTCGGTGGTAAACGTAAGCGGTTCGATGATGAGGAAGATTAAATACCCATTCATCCTGGCCTTCCTCCTATTGCCTCTCGCCATCAACGCTCAGGAGAGCAAACAGGCAGAGCAGAAGGCTGAGGAGATAATTGATATGCTGTTTGATAAGATGCAGAAGCTTTTCTCTCTTGAAGACCTGAACTTCGGCGGAATGAACTACCACAATATGCAGCCCGAGAATATGTGGCTGACGTGGTGGGGCGACCGGCTGGTGCAGACGGATGTGGAAGAGTGCTACCTTATTGACACCAAAACGGGCAAGAAGACGCTACTCTTCACGCTTGAGCAAATCAATGAATGGGCAGAGAGCAACGAAGAGGAGAACCGCTACGTGCGCCATCTGATGAACGCCACGTTCCCATACCCAGACAAACCACTTGTGGCCGTCGGCAATAAGAAGGCCAACATCCTCGTCGATTTCAAAGCCCACAAAGTAGTATGGCAGGATAGTATCTCGGGTGAGACGGCTAACGACTGGAATACGGTCTCGAAAGCGACGGCTTGGGTGGAAGACAACCAGCTGTATGTAGCTGACAGCCAAGGGAAGATGCACCAGCTGACCACCGACGGCAGTCGCGAGATTGTCTACGGACAGAGTGTCCACCGCAATGAGTGGGGCATCGAGAAAGGCACCTTCTGGAGTCCCGACGGTCAGCGGCTGGCGTTCTATCGGATGGATCAGAGTATGGTCGCTGACTACCCGCAGGTGGACATTTTCCCCCGTGAGGCTACCTACGAGCCGGACAAGTACCCTATGGCGGGTATGACCAGCCACCAGGTGACGGTTGGTGTCTACGACCTGAGGACAGACAAGACGGTCTATCTGCAGGCTGGTGACCCCACTGACCGCTATTTCACGAATATCAGCTGGAGCCCTGACGGCAAGACCGTCTATATGTTTGAGCTGAACCGCGATCAGAATGACTGCCGACTCGTCAGCTACAACGCTGTGACGGGCCAGCGCATCGCTGAACTATACCGCGAGACAAGCGACAAGTACGTGGAACCGCTGCATCCCATACAGTTCCTGCCGTGGGACGATACGAAGTTCGTGATGCAGAGCCAGAAGGACGGCTACAACCACCTCTACTTGTTTGACGTGAATGGCAAACAGTTGAAACAGCTCACCAGCGGACCGTGGGTGGTGATGGACGTGTTGGGCTTTAATGCCAAGCAGAAAAGCATCGTCATTGCCGCCAACAAAGAGCATCCCCTGCACCGGCGCCTCTACAGCGTCAGCGTCACTAACGGTATCATCCGGCCATTGGATACTGTCGACGGTATGCATCGGGCGGAGCTGTCGCCGTCGGGCAACTTGCTGATAGACAGCTATTCTACACCGACGAGACCACGTGTCATCGATGTTGTCAACATCGCGCAGAAGAAATCCTCCCCTACGACCCTCTTAGAGGCTGGAGATCCGTGGAAAGACTACGAACAGCCCATCTTCGAGTGTGGCAGTATCAAAGCCGCCGATGGGGTGACCGACCTTTATTACCGTATGGTGAAGCCCTGCGACTTCAATCCTGAAAAGAAGTATCCCACCGTCGTCTACGTCTATGGTGGCCCGCACGCCCATAACGTAGATGTCTCATGGCATTATGGCAGTCGCTCGTGGGAGACCTATATGGCGCAGAAAGGCTATATCGTCTTTATTCTCGACAACCGTGGCTCTGAGAACCGCGGCCTTGCCTTTGAACAGGCCACTTTCCACCAGCTGGGACAGGTGGAGATGCAGGACCAGATGAAGGGTGTGGACTATCTGCGGACGCTGCCCTACGTAGATATGAACCGCTTGGGCGTCCATGGCTGGTCGTTTGGCGGATTTATGACCATCTCGCTGATGACGAACTATCCCGACGTCTTCAAGGTAGGCGTTGCCGGTGGTCCTGTCATTGACTGGAAATGGTACGAGGTGATGTATGGTGAGCGTTACATGGGTACGCCGCAGTCGAATCCGGAGGGCTATGAGAAGACCAGTCTCATTCATAAGGCTGATCAGCTGAAAGGCCGTCTGCAGATCATCACAGGCTATAACGACAATACCGTTGTGCCTCAGCACTGTCTCTCGTTCCTTGACGCCTGCATCAAGGCTGGCACGCAGCCCGACTTCTTTGCCTATCCTGGCGAGGAGCACAATATGCGTGGCCATGCCTCAGTACATCTGCATGAGCGTATCACACGCTATTTCGAGGACTACCTGAAACCCCTAAAATAAAAAGGTAAGATGCCAAGTTTTGAGTTAGCCGTCGTTGACAACAACGTTCTTGCCGCACTGGGTATGCAGCAGTTGTTGAAAGACCTTATCCCGATGACAGAGGTGAGGCTTTTCAGTGACTTCGGCCAGCTGGAGGCTGCTGACGAAGGGCAGTTCGCACATTACTTCGTGGCGTCGCGCATCTATTTCGAACATGTGGGCTTCTTCCGCCGTCTCGGAAGACGTGCTATCGTCCTCGTCAATGGCGATATGCAGATAGCAGGTATGCCAACGTTTAACGTGTGTCAGAGTGAGACGGCCCTGGTGAAAACCATCCTGGGCCTGTACCACAGAGGACATCCGCAGGGTCACCAGCATACTGATACAGACAGCGCATCGCTTCTGTCGCCCCGCGAGATAGAGGTGGCCATCCTGCTGGCTAAGGGACTCATCAACAAGGAGATAGCCGACCGTCTGAACATTGGCCTCACCACCGTCATCACCCATCGGAAGAACATCATGGAGAAACTCCGTGCCCGGTCGCTGGCGGACATCATCGTCTATGTCATCATGAACGGCCTGGTGGATGTCGGGGAGCTATAGACAACAAAAAACAGGAAATATAACTAAAGAAGATACGACAATGAAGATTCTGTTATTAGGCAGCGGCGGCCGTGAGCACGCCTTAGCATGGAAAATTGCGCAGAGCAGCAAGTGTGAGAAACTGTACATTGCACCAGGTAATGGCGGCACAGGCAATGTGGGCACCAACGTCGACATGAAGGCTGACGACTTCGAGGCTATCAAGCAGTTTGTCGTCGAAAAGGGCATCGACATGGTGGTCGTTGGTCCCGAGGACCCGTTGGTGAAGGGCGTCTATGACGACTTGAAGGCCGACAGCAGAACGAAGGACGTGCCTGTCATCGGCCCTTCGAAGGCAGGTGCCGTTCTCGAAGGCTCCAAGGACTTTGCCAAGGCGTTCATGCAGCGTCACAACATCCCCACCGCCCGCTATCAGACTTTCGACGGCGAGCACGTTGAGGAGGGCTTGAAGTTCCTGGAGACGCTCCAAGCTCCCTATGTGCTGAAGGCCGACGGCCTGTGCGCTGGCAAAGGCGTGCTGATACTGCCTACGCTCGACGATGCCAAGCGCGAGCTGAAGGAGATGCTTGGCGGTATGTTTGGCAACGCCTCGTCGCGTGTCGTCATTGAGGAGTTCATGAGTGGCATCGAGTGCTCCGTATTCGTGCTTACCGACGGTCGTCACTACCAGATACTTCCTGAAGCTAAGGACTACAAGCGTATCGGCGAGCATGATACTGGCCTGAATACGGGTGGCATGGGTAGTGTCTCGCCCGTTCCCTTCGCCACGAAGGAGTGGCTGCAGAAGGTGGAGAATCGCATCATCCGTCCCACCGTCGAGGGCTTGGCTGCAGAAGGTATTGACTACAAGGGATTTATCTTCTTCGGACTCATCAACCGCACCAACACGCCGACCGGAGAGCCTGAGCCCTACGTCATCGAGTATAACTGCCGTATGGGCGACCCCGAGACCGAGAGCGTCATGCTGCGCTTGAAGAGCGACATCGTTGACCTGTTCGAGGGTGTGGCAGCAGGCAACCTTGATGAGCGCCAAATCGTGTTTGACGAGCGTGCTGCCGTCTGTGTGATGCTCGTCTCCGGTGGCTATCCCGAGGCCTACAAGAAAGGCTACCCCATCAGCGGCATCGATCAGGTGGAAGGCAGTATCGTCTTCCATGCCGGCACGGCTTTGAAGGATGGTCAGGTTGTCACCAACGGCGGTCGTGTCATTGCTGTCAGCAGCTATGGCCGCGATAAGGCCGAGGCCCTTCAGCACTCGTTCAACGAAGCCCAGAAGATACAGTTTACCGACAAGTATTTCCGTCGTGATATCGGCGCCGACCTCTAAATGATTAAACGCCTGCAGAACCATATTGCCGAGAGCCGCTACGCATTGCCCGTGACGGCAGTCTATGCTGTGGTGATATGGCTGCTTGGCGGACTGCTCGTCCATCAGTGGTGGCTACAGTTCGCGTGCTTCGCTCTGTCAGCATATTTCATCGTCTTGCTGAACAATTTCAACGCCCTGATACGCATCTATAGCCGGATGGTGTCGTGTGCGTTCCTGGTCCTGTCGTGCATGGCCTGCTTCCTGTTCGACAACTTCAAGGGCGGTGCCGCGCAGCTGTGCTATATCGTCAGCAACGTCTTGCTCTTCCGCTGTTACCGCGATGAAAAGGCCACCGGCTGGATGTTCTATGCGTCAATATGCTTGGGACTGGCTTCCATGCTTTGGGTACAGATGCTCTATTTCGTGCCATTCATCTGGGTGCTGACGGCAACAGAGTTGAGCGCGCTGAACCACAAGACATTGGCCGCCTCATTGTTGGGATTGTTGACACCTTACTGGCTTAGTGCGGGATGGTTTGTCTATCAGCAGCGGACAGCAGCCCTTGTTGACCATTTTGCTGCCCTTGCCCAGTGGGAACCGTTGTGCGACTATAGCCACGTGACATGGCCACAGGTGCTGGTGTTCGCCATGACAGTCCTCCTGCTGGTGACGGGCATCGTACACTTCTGGCGCAGAAGCTACAATGACAAGATTCGTACGCGCCAATTGTACGCCTTTTTCATGACGATGGCGCTGCTGACCATTGTGCTGCTCGTGCTGCAGCCCCAGCACTATGACGTGCTCATGCGTCTGCTTATCATCAATACGGCTCCGTTCGCGGCACACTTTGTCGCCCTGACCTATACAAAGCTGACGAACATCGCCTTCTGCGTCATTGTCGGCCTTTGTCTGTTCATTACGGCCTACTGTCTATGGATGTCATCATCGATTTTCTAAGCGGTTACGGCTATATGGGTATGCTGCTTGCCGCCTTTCTGGCAGGCAGCTTCTTCCCCTTCTCGAGCGAGGCCGTCATGGTGGCGCTGATGGCTACGGGACTGGACCCCTGGCAGCTGATGGTGTACGGAACGATCGGCAATGTGCTGGGCTCGGCCTTCAACTATGGCGTGGGACGCCTGGGTAAGACAGAGTGGTTCGAACGCTACCTCCATGTCAAACCGCGTGATCTGGACAGGGCCAAGCGCTTTATGCGGGGCCAAGGCGCGTGGATGGGCTTCTTCGCCTTCCTGCCCCTGCTGGGCTCGGCCATCACCATCCTGCTGGGACTGATGCGTGCCAATGTCGTCATCACCTTCATCGCCATCACGCTTGGCAAGCTGTTCCGCTATTTAATCCTTATCTATGGTGCTGGATTGCTGCTCTGAACGTTAATTTATGTAGAGCGGGCGTAAATTCTTCACGCTTCACTTTTCACTCTACACTTTTTTTGCTACCTTTGCAGGCAAATTGCATGAATTTTAACGTTAAAAGATATCTTTACTAATGAAACAATTCTTTGCTGGGCAAGGCGGCAAGGCTGGCTACAGGCTCGTTGACAACGTCTGCGGCTGGCTGGCTTTTCTTGTTGCCGCCATCGTTTATTGCTCTACCATCGAACCGACAGCCTCTTTCTGGGACTGTCCTGAGTTTATTACGACGGGATACCGTTTGGAAGTCGGACACCCCCCTGGGGCACCCTTCTTCATGTTGACAGCCAACTTGTTCTCACAGTTTACCAGCGACCCTTCACAAGTGGCACGCATGGTGAACACGATGAGCGCCCTGCTCTCTGCAACGTGTATCCTGTTCCTTTTCTGGAGTATCACGCATCTGACGCGCCGTCTGCTCATCGACAAGTGGGACGAGCTGACGACGGCGAAGCTCATCGCCATCGAGGCTGCTGGTATGGTTGGCGCGCTGATCTACACCTTCAGCGATACCTTCTGGTTCTCGGCTGTCGAGGGTGAGGTGTACGCCTATTCCTCGGCCTTTACGGCTGTCGTCTTCTGGCTTATTCTGAAGTGGGAGGACCATGCCGACGAGCCTCACAGCGACCGCTGGCTGGTGCTGATTATGTACATGACAGGCCTCTCCATCGGTGTCCACCTGCTGAACCTGCTCTGTCTGCCTGCCATCGTGCTGGTTTACTATTACAAGCGTTTCCCCAATGCCAACGCCAAGGGCTCGCTCATTGCCCTGCTGGTGTCGTTCGCCCTCGTGGCTGTTGTGCTCTACGGCGTTGTGCCGGGTATCATCACCGTCGGCGGATGGTTCGAGCTGCTGTTTGTCAACAGCCTTGGTATGTCGTTCAACACGGGTCTCTACATCTATATCCTTCTGTTGGCGGGCATCGTCATCTGGGCCATCTGGGAGACACAGAACGCCACAGACAAGAACACGAAGCGCCAGAACCTGGCCTTCCTGCTCAGCGTGGCCCTTTTGGGTATTCCCTTCTACGGCTACGGCTGGTCGGCCGTCGTCATCGGCATTGTCGTGCTGGCCGTGCTGTGGCTGGTCTTGAACCGCACGTACCTGCCTAAGGGAGAGTCGAAGCGGGTGGCCATGGTCACGCCGCGTCTGAAGAACACCGCCCTGCTCTGTATGCTGATGCTGATGATTGGCTACTCCACGTATGCCGTCATCGTCATCCGTTCGGATGCCAACCCCCCGATGGACCAGAACTCGCCCGAGGATATCTTCACCCTTGGCGACTACCTGGGCCGTGACCAGTACGGTCAGCGCCCGCTGTTCTACGGTCAGGCTTACACTTCGCAGGTGGCTCTCGAGAGCGACGGCCGCATCTGCCGTCCTGTCATGAAGACAGGCAAGCCCGTCTATCAGCGTAAGGAGAAGGCTTCTGCCGACGAGAAGGACTCCTACTTCGTCGTTCGTACCAAGGATGAGTACAAGTATGCCCAGAATATGCTGTTCCCACGCATGTACGACTCTGGCCATGCCCGTGACTACGAGTCGTGGATGGGTAGCATCGACGGCACGGAGGTGCCCTACGACCGTTGTGGCGAGCCGATGACGGTGAAGATCCCGTCGCAGTTCGAGAACCTGCGCTTCTTCCTCTCGTACCAGTGCAACTGGATGTACTGGCGCTACTTTATGTGGAACTTCGCAGGCCGTCAGAATGACATCCAGGGCCACGGCGAACTGGAGCACGGCAACTGGATCACGGGCATCCCGTTCATCGACAATGCCCGTCTTGGCGATCAGTCGAAGCTGCCCGACGACCTGAAGAACAACAAGGGTCATAACGTGTTCTACTGCCTGCCGCTGCTCTTGGGACTCATTGGTCTCTTCTGGCAGTCGCTGAAGAAGGGACAGAAGGGCATCCAGCAGTTCTGGGTTGTCTTCTTCCTGTTCTTCATGACGGGACTGGCCATCGTGGTCTATCTGAACCAGACGCCAGTACAGCCCCGTGAGCGCGACTACGCCTATGCCGGCTCGTTCTATGCCTTCGCCATCTGGTGTGGCATGGGTGTGGCAGCCATCTACGACCTGTTGGAGAAGAAGATGAAGAAGGGTCTCGTTCCCCTGGCAGCTGTCGTTGGCCTCGTCTGTCTGCTTGTTCCCATCCAGATGGCTTCGCAGACATGGGACGACCACGACCGCTCCGGTCGTTATACCTGCCGCGACTTTGGTCAGAACTACCTCATGTCGCTCCAGCAGGAGGGTAACCCGATTATCTTTACCAACGGCGACAACGACACCTTCCCCCTGTGGTACAACCAGGATACGGAGGGTGTGCGTACTGATGCCCGCGTCTGTAACCTCTCTTATCTGCAGACCGACTGGTACATCGACCAGATGATTCGTCCGGCTTACGACTCGCCGTCGCTGCCCATCACGTGGAAGCGTCTGGAGTACTGCGCTGGTACGAACGAGTACGTACAGCTTGACCCCAGTGCCAAGGCCGAGGTCCTGAAGTACTACGAGGAAGACCCCGAGGGGGCCCGCGCACAGTTTGGCGACGAGCCTTTCGAGCTGAAGAACATACTGAAGTACTGGGTGCGCTCGACGAATCCTGATCTCCACATCATTCCTACCGACACCGTCTATGTCACCATTGACAAGGAGGCTGTCCGTAAGAGCGGTATGCTGCTGCAGGGCGACTCGATACCCGACCGCATGGTCATCTCGCTCAAGGGCAAGAGCGCCCTCTACAAGGGCGATCTCATGATGCTCGAGATGATTGCCAACGCCAACTGGGTACGTCCCATCTACGTGGCTCTGACCGTTGGTTCCGAGAACTACATGAACCTTGGCGACAACTTCGTGCAGGAGGGTCTGGTGAACCGCATCACGCCGTTTACGACGAACATCGACGGCAAGACGCTGCCTGGCATGAAGAACTTCGATACTGACAGGGTCTACGACAATGTGATGAACCGCTTCAAGTTCGGTGGCGTCAGCACCAAGGGCATCTACCTCGACGAGACGGTGATGCGTATGTGCTACACCCATCGTCGCCTGCTGTCGCAGCTGGCCATCAACCTTGTGAACGAAGGCAAGAACGACAAGGCCGCCCGTGTGCTGGCTTTGGCTGACAAGGAGCTGCCTGAGGAGAATGTGCCTGCCGACTACCAGAGCGGCTCACTCGAGATAGCACGCTCGTATGCTGCCATCGGACAGAAGGAGAAGGCTAAGGATCTGCTCCAGAAGCTGTGGACGAAGTCGGCACAGTACATAAGCTGGTACTGCTCGCTCGATGCCAGCCGCTTCAACGCCTCCTCACGCGAATGTATGTATCATCTGTATATCCTCCAGCAGGAGTTGCAGCTGACACAGCTCGTCGACACGAAACTGGCCGAGAAGATGGATGCCCACCTGCAGCAGCTGCTCGCACTCTATCAGACTAAGGGCGGAAACCTGGGATTCTAAATGATTATCGAGCAACCAGCCATCTACCTGCGCTGGCTCTACCCGAGGGCACTCTGGCGTATGGACCATCATGAGAAGGTCGTCTACCTGACCTTCGATGATGGCCCCATACCTGAGTCCACGCCTTTCATCCTCGATACGCTCAGCCACTATGGCGTGAAGGCCTCCTTCTTCATGGTGGGCGACAATGTGCGCAAGTATCCCGAGCTGTATGAACGCATACTGGCTGAGGGACACCAGGTGGGTAACCACACCCACAACCACATCAGCGGCTTCCGTCATAACATCCACGACTATTGTTATAATGTCGAGAAGGCCAACGCCTATATCCGCAGTCATCTGTTCCGTCCGCCCCACGGCTGGATGCGCCACGACCAGTACGCCATCCTCTCGCGCAAGTATAAGGTGGTGATGTGGGACCTGGTGACGCGCGACTACTCCAAGTGGATGACGGCCAGCGACGTCGTGCGCAATGTCCAGCGCTATGCCCGTCCTGGCAGTATCATCACGTTCCACGACTCTCTGAAGTCCATCGACAAGCTCCGTACGGCCTTGCCCGCCAGCATTGAGTGGCTGAAGGGCGAGGGCTATGCCTTCGGGGTGATCATGGGCTGAACAGCATTGTTAACGAAAAACAACCATCGTCCTATGAGAAAACTACTGATCTCCCTCGTCATAGCCACCATGGCCGTCACGGCTTCCGGCGCCTTGCTGCCCGATGCCAAGTTCCGCCGTCTGGATACCAGCGACGGCCTGTCGAACTCGCAAGTCAACTGCGTGTACCGTGACTCCCGTGGCTTTGTGTGGATTGGCACGGCCTACGGCCTGAACCGCTATGACGGTTACCGCTTCAAGTCGTTCTACACCAACCAGCGTGACACGACGACCATCCGCGACAACCAGGTGACGGAGATCTTTGAGGCCAGCGACGGCCGTCTGTGGCTCCATCTCGGCATGAACTACTGTATCTATGACCCCCAGACGGAGAGCTTCGAGCGTAACGTCAACGGCGAGTTGGCCAAGTTCGGCATCAACGGTGGTGTGGAGCGTCTCTACATCGACTCGCGCAAGAACTACTGGGTGAAGCTCTACGACGACGGACTCTACTACTACAATCCCTTCTCGAAGCGGCTCCACAAGTTCGAGCTGGGCTACGGGCCGCAGGAGCTGCGTCCTGACTATGGCATCTCTAACTTTGCCGACCTTGGCTCGTCGGTCATCATCTCGACGTTCAATGGCGAGATGGTGTGCTTCAATGGCGAGAAGGGGTGGATCTCGTGGCAGAACAAGTGGATGACGCGCCACGGCGGCGTACCCAACCAGGAGTACAGCATGCGGATTGACAAGAAGGGCAACCTCTACATCAGGAATATCTACAACTCCTTTGTTTATATCCAAAAGCAGAAGCGGTGGTACAAGACGCTGCCCGACATGCTGAGGGCCTTTGGTGTGGAGAACGTTCCTCAGCAGCTGATGGTGTGGGACGTGCTGACAGACCGTCGCGGACAGCTCTGGGTGGCTACGGACCATGACGGCCTCTTCGTCGTCGACCTGAAGTCGCGCCAGCTGCGACAGTTCCTGTACGACAAGTTCGACCCGTTGAGCCTGAGCGACAACACGCCCAAGAACCTCTACGAGGACAAGGACGGCCAGATATGGATAGGCACGTACAAGAACGGTGCCAACCAGTACCGTGCGGGCAGCACCTATGCCCGCAGCGTCGAGCTGGGCGATGTGACCACCGTTGTCGAGGACTGCTACGGCCACTTCTGGGTGGGCACCAACGACCGCGGCATCATCGTCTACGATGCTGAGACCAACGAGCAGCTGCAGCACTACACGGCCGAGAACAGCGGACTCAGCGGCAACATCATGGTGGGCAGCACCTACGCCAGCGACGGCTCCATCTGGTTCGGCTCCTACAACGGCGGACTGGTGCGCTGCGTGCCTACTGGCAACAAGGCCGCTGGCGAGGCGACCATCGTCAACTACGTGGCGACGGGACAGCCTGGTGGCCTGGCCAACAACAGCGTGTGGAGTGTCGTCGAGGACAAGTGGCACCGTATGTGGATGGGCCTGCTGGGTGGTGGCATCCAGATGCTCGACCTGAAGACGGGCAAGTTCCGCACGTGGGACCAGTCGAACACCCCCCTGCCGAGCAACTACATGACTACCGCCAGCTGGACGAAGAAAGGCTGGCTGATGGTGGGTACGAGCTACTACTACTCTCTGGTGAACCCGGTGACGGGCCGCCTCATCAACCAGGTGTTCCCTGGCAGCGAGAATCTGCCTACCAACACCGGCAGCACCGTCTGTGTCATGGAGGACAGCCGCGGACTCGTCTGGCAGGGCTCCGTCTCCGGCGTGTGCATCTACGACCCGAAGACGCAGCACTTGCAGACCCTCGATATGACCAACGGCCTCTACGGCTCCAGCGTGTGCTCCATTACCGAGGACCTGGCGCATGTCATGTGGGTGGTCACGGACCATGGCGTCTCGCGTATCATTCCCCAGCAGGCAGCCGACGGCTCGTGGCAGTTCATCATCCGCAGCTTCAACCATCGCGACGGCCTGCAGCAGGGCACCTATAACCAGCGCTCTGCCCACGTGACGCGTGACGGCCGTCTGCTGATAGGCGGCCAGGGTGGTCTTGACATCCTCACACCCAAGCGTATTGGCTCGGGTACCAGCAACGAGCGCCCCGTCTTCAGCGGCCTGCTCATCTACGACCAGGAGGTGAATGTGGGCCACAAGGTCGACGGCCGCGTTGTCCTGCGTACGGCCCTCAGCAAGAGCGACCATCTGAACCTGAAGAGCTCTGAGAACAACTTCACCATCCAGCTGGGGTCCAACGCAGGCCTTGCCGGCAACGACAAGCGCTTCGTCTATATGCTCGAAGGCTTCCGCGACAGCTGGAACAAGACATCGGAGTACAATCCCAACATCTCGTTCATGTCGCTGGGCGACGGCGACTACACGCTGCGTGTCCGCATGATGAACGACGACGGTACGATGGGCGACCAGGAGAGTGTCCTGAGCATACACATCGCCCGTCCGTTGTGGCGCACCCATTGGGCCATCCTGCTGTACATCCTCCTGCTGACGACCTTTGCCTGGTGGTGGCGTCGCCGCTTCATGCAGCGCCAGCAAGAGCATATGCGACTGGAGCAGCTGCGGCGTGAGACGGAGAAGACGCAATGGTTGCACGAGATGCAGTCGCGCTGGGAGCGTGAGCACCAGGGACAGGCGGCCGCCAACGATGCTGCTGCTCAAGGTGCTGCTACTCAAGCTGCTGCCGCTCAAGCTGCTGCCGAAACCGCTTCTCAAGACGCTGCCCCTGCTGGCGATGCTACGGCTCGTGCCGCAGACTCTTCGGCCTTTGCCGACAACCTCGTGCTGGAGACTGCCGACCTCGTGAGCTTCGTGCGCAGCCTGTGTGACGGCTACCAGATGCCTGCCGGCAGGCAGACGCGCCTTACGTTCCTCTCGCTAGTCGACGAGCTGGAGGTGCCGTTCGACAAGCGGCAGATGGCCTATGCCCTGCGCATCCTCCTTGACAACTCCGTGAACTTCTCGCCCAACGACGGCCGCATCAAGGTGCTCATTGACCGTGTGAACGGCGAGGCCGAGCTGCGTGTGACGGACAACGGCCTGGGTATCCCCGAGGAGGCGAAGCCCTATATCTTCGTGCCGCCCGTGGCCAACGACGACAGCATCGGACTGTACAAGGTGAAGGACATCGTTGAGGCTCATGGCGGCCGTGTCCGCGTGGCTGACAACAACCCCACGGGTACCGTCTTCTACATCACGCTGCCGTTGGGCGAAAACAACGACGACATCCCTGTTGAGGATGCCGTCTTGATGGATGATTAAGTAATCGTGCTAACGCCAGAAGCGGGCGGTGATGTCGACGAACTCGCCGTCCGCCTCCTGTCTGTACATTCGCTGGTTCGTCGTCCGCTCCTTCAGTGGACCCAGGTGCTTGATGTACGGCCCAATCTTGATGTAGTTGAAGTCCGACTTGTTGACGGACTTGGAGATGACGGTCTTGCCGCTGTACCATGCCACCTTGAACTCCGGGTGCTCCTCGTGGATGTACTGTGCCAGCTGGTTCACACCCTTGGGGTCGCCGTCGCCGCCCATGAAGGCGATGCAGGTGATGTCGTCGCCGTACTTCGCTATGAAGTCGTCGATGGCGTTGGTGTCGAGTGGCAGCCCGATGTCGTCCCAGAGGTAGTGGCTGTGACAACCCGGACAGCGACACGGGCAATTCGAGATGTTGATTGCCAGTGTCACTTCGTCCGGGATCTCCTGAAAAACAATACCAGTGTTAACGTATTTCAGCATGTCTTTTTACTACTTCGCTCCTCCTTCCTCGTTCCTCGTTCCTCGTTCCTCCTTCCTCGTTCCTCGAAGATCCTTCCTCATTCCTCGAAGATCCTACGCCGTAGCGTAGAATCTCCTTGCTGCCTCTTCCTGTCGTGCCTGCGAGAAGTTCGAGACACGCTTCAGGTAGCCGATGATGCGGGTCATGTAGTCGATGTTCTTCGACTTACACTCCGGGCACTCCTTCAGGTAGCGCTTGTCGATGTGTCCGCACTCGTTGCACACGGTGTTGGGGATGTTGAACGTGAAGTAGTTGCAGCCCTCCTTGGCGGCCACCTGCAGCAGCTTCAGGTACTGCTCCTTCGACAGGTGCTCCTCCAGGTTCATGTGTAGGGCCGAGCCGCCGGTGAGGTGCTCGATGTAGGGTGCGCCGTGCAGCTTGAACTTGTCGAGGATGGTCAGCGAGTCGTCCTCCACAACGTAGAAGTAGCTGTTGTAGCAGTCGCGTGGCACGAAGTAGCCGTCCTCGCGGTCCCACTTGGCGTGCTTCACGCCGACGTTCTCGGCAGGAATCATCTCGCAGTTGAACATCACGTCCTTCGTGCGGTACTGCTTGTTGTACTTCTCGATGAGTCCCAGGATACCCTGTACGAAGTGCAGGTAGTCGTCGTTCGGCGTGATCTTCAGTCCCATGAACTCGGCGGCCTCGACGAGTCCGTTGATGCCGATGGTCAGGTACTGGCGGCCGATGTTGATGTAGCCTGCGTCGAACAGCGGCAGCATACCGTGCTGCTGCAGCTCCTTGAGGTTCTCGTTGTAGGCCAGCTGCACCTTGTGACAGAGGTCGATGACCTCGGCCAGGTACTGCAGGTACGGCATCTTGTGGTTCACGGCGTACTGTATGCAGCGGTTCAGGTTGATGGTGAGCACGCTCTTCGAGCCTGTCGACACACCGCCGGCGCCCAGCGTGTAGCTAAAGCCGTTGTCCGTGATCTCGTTGCGCAGACGGCAGCACGAGCTCAGCGAGTCGGCATTGGCGCTCATGTAGGTGAAGAACGAGTGGCCCTCGGCATACATCTCGGCCGTGAAGTCGCCCCATTCCTTGTCCTTGCAGTTGCCCTCCTCGTCGGTGAGCAGGGCCATCGTCTCGACGGGGAACGTCAGCAGGGTCTTCGTGCGCTCGTGGTTGAACCACTTCATGAAGCGCTTCTGCAGCCAGGAGAGTCCCTCCCAGTCGGGCTTCGAGCCGTCGGGGAAGTAGAAGTCGCCGAAGATGGACTCGAAGTAGTACTTGTCGTAGTAGGCGATGTTCCAGAACACGGCCTGGTAGTTACGGGCACCCGTCGGCTGGTTCAGCGTGTAGACAATCTGCTCGAAGTAGTCGGTGATCACCTTGTCGATGGTACGCTTCTTCAGACTCATGTCGGCCTGCTCGTCGGTACGCTTCCAGTAGTCCTGACCCCACTCCTTGCCAATGAAGTAGTTCATGTACATCAGGAACTCGGGAGTGGCACAGGCGCCGCTGAGCATCGAGCTCACCATGAACACCATGTTCACGAATCCGCCGGCAAACGACTTCAGGTTCGTCGGAGCCGTGGAGTTGCCGCCGATGGCCACCGTGCCGCCGATGAGCCAGGGGTACATCGTGATCGATGCGCAGTAGTTGGCCAGGCTCGTCTCGTCGTTCTTATATATAAAGTGGTGGGTCAGCTTGTCGATGTACTCGTCGGCCAGCTGCTTGCCGTACATCTTCTTGATGCGGTCCGTCAGCAGACGGCGGTTCAGACGGATGAAGTTCGACTTCGGCAGCTCGCCGATGAGCGTCGCGATGTTCTTGTGCTCGACGTTAGCGTTGGCGTCGTACTTCGAACCCGTGGCAGCGTTCATCGACTCCATGTACTCGGACAGGAACTGCATCTTCTGCAACGTCTCACGGTCCTCCGTGTGCTCCTGGCGGTAAAGGATGAACGACTTCGCAACCTTGAAGAAACCCTCGCGCATCAGGGCTTCCTCCACCTGGTTCTGGATGTCCTCCACGGTGATGTCGTTGTGAATGTCCAGATGGGCCAGGATCTTCGAGATGACGCCCAGATCGGCAGGTTCTTGCACACTCTCGAACGCCTTGGCAATGGCGTTCATGATCTTGTCGAGCGAGAATTGGTCTTTCGAACCGTCTCGTTTGGTGATGGTAAAGTTCTTAATTTCCATATGTCGGTTAGTTAACTGTCTCTTCGTTCTCTGTCTCAGAGTTATCCGTTTTGGAAAACTTTTCCCCTTATCGCAGGAAAAAAGTTTTCCGTTTTGGAAAACTCTTTTCGGGTGCAAAGATACAAAATTATCTCGAAACCGTCAACACCTGACGGCAAAAAAATATATAAAAAAATGTTAAGTCGTTACGGGAACGCAATTTTTTGCATACCTTTGCACCCAATAATAAATAAGGTATATAGCGATGCAGAAAGAATTGGTGAACGAAGTACTACAGCGTAACGTCAAGGCGCTGGCAAAGCATACAAAGGACGAACTGCGCATGATGCCTGCCACGGAGGCCCCGCTGCCCTCCGTCGTCGACATCCGCCGCATCGTCGAACTCGTCAAGTGCATCATCTTCTCGGACTACTTCCACAAGCGCGAGGCCGACGCGAAGATGCGCTCCTACGTCATCGGCGTCAACATGGAGGAGCTCTACGACCTGCTCCGCCGACAGGTGGCCTGCGCCCTCCAGTTCTGCGAGGAGTGCGCCGAGGGCGACGTCAAGGGCGCTGCCGAGAAGATTGCCCTGCAGCTCATCGAGCAGCTGCCCGAGGTCAAGCGACTCCTCTATACCGACGTCGAGGCCATGTTCCACAACGACCCCGCCGCCACCAACTACGGCGAGGTCATCTACTGCTATCCCGTCATCGACACCATGACCCACTACCGACTGGCACACGCCCTGCACCAGCTGCAGGTGCCCGTCATACCGCGCATCATCACCGAGCAGGCCCACTCCAAGACCGGCATCGACATCCACCCCGGTGCCACCATCGGCGAGTACTTCTCCATCGACCACGGCACGGGCGTCGTCATCGGCGAGACCTGCATCATCGGCTCCCACGTGTCCCTCTACCAGGGCGTCACCCTCGGTGCCAAGAGCTTCAAGTACGATGCCGAGGGCAACATGCTCAACGTGCCCCGCCACCCCATCATCGAGGACTTCGTCACCATCTACTCCAACGCCTCCATCCTCGGACGCATCACCATCGGCCACCACTCCGTCATCGGCGGCAACATCTGGGTCACCAACGACATCCCGCCGTACTCCCGCGTCCAGCAGTCCAAGGCCGTCGAGTCCAGCTTCGAGGGTGGCCTCGGCATCTGACTTTCCGTGCATATTTATACGCATATTTATGCTTTATAAGGTGGTCTTTAGCGCGCTAAAGACCACCTTATCGTTTCTAAAGATGACCTTTTCGCGGCTAAAGGTCCTCCTTCGTGATTTTTGAAGCAAATTTCCCTTAATTCGGGTACTTTTGCCGTAAAAAGATGATTATTATGAATAAATTATGAATATTATGGTCATTCGTTTCAAAAGAAAACAATGAGCAAGAATGAGCAAGAATGACAACCAACAATTAGAAAGAAACATTGTTTTGCAATTGTTGAATCAAAATTATTACCAATTCTTTCCAATTCTTTTCCAGAAAAAATATGCTTAATTAGAATAATTCTTTGCAAGACCTCCGCGAAGCGCCTGAGCACCTACGGAGCGCAAGAAAGCGGCATAGCCGAGCGCGTGGACAAAATTAGATTGAATTAGGAAAATTCTTTGCAAGCAAAGCGGCAAAGCCGAGCGCGTTTCTAAGTAAACCACCCATTCGTTTCTAAGAAAAAACAAATAAATTCGTTTTCAATCAGAAAACCTTAATGCAATTTGCAATTTGCAATTTTCGCTGCTTTCTCCTGTGTTTACTGCAGAAAGCGGCGATTTTCGCTTGCAATCCTTAATGCAATGTTCATCATGTTTAGCATCGCTTTTTGCGTGCAAGAGAATTCTAATATTTGTAAATTTGCGCCAGCGGCGGCACGTTGCATTAACATAATTAACACCTATTAACATCCCGCGAATTCAACTGGCAAGTGCAATCATGGAGATGAAATGCCCTGTCTGCGGCAGCGGAGCAAAATTGCAAATTGCAAATTGCAAATTGCATTAAGGTGTTGCAGAAACCCCTTTATAATATATATTATATATAATATATATATAAAGCGGTAAAATTGTAATCACTCATTCATTTTAACACTTCCATTTTTACCTTAATGCAATTTGCAATTTGCAATTTAGTCTGTTCGGAGTGAGTCACCCGATTCCAACGATTTTCGAAAAAAAGTGGGGAAATGTTTTGGAATGTCGGGGGTAATTCGTATCTTTGCGGCATAATGCCGCGAGACTGCTTGCGCTCGGCATAGCTTAAGCACGCTTAGCTCTGCCCTCGCCATCCCCGACGACACGCCGCAGGGCGATGCCGCCGTGGAGCTTTTCCAAGTAAGAACCCTAAAAGAACGAAACGATAAATGAAAGAAAAAATTACATTTCCCCTCATACTGCTATTCGCGCTTTGTTTAATAATGGGGTGTGGTGATGACGAAAAGCAGTCGGATGCCAGTGACGCTATAGTGGGTCATTGGCGTACTACCACCGTATCATCAACGCGCGTCAATACTTTCACTGGTGCAGTAGTTGAGTATGATAATGAACATATTACAATAGATGCCAAAATGTATCAGGACGGTACCTGTAACATGAACAACACTTTAGGTACTTACAAAGTGCTTGGAAAAGAGCTGGATATCTACTTGCCCAACCCTGACAAACAGAATACCGTGGAGTTGGTTCATTATACTATTGAGGAAATATCCGCCACGAGAATGGTACTGACATCTAATGAATCTGCATCAATACGTGAAAAGGGCGTGTTGACTCATTGGGATATCACCTACAAATATCATTTTGAGAAGGTGGGACAAGCGATATGAAGAGCGCACAGCAGAACCGACCCCGTTGTGCAATTTTGAGTACACAAATGGGACGGTTCTTTTTGTGTATGTAAAGATTGGCGTTGGTCGTTTACCTTTGACCCATGGGGCAGATAATCGACAAAGAATCAAAAGCTATAGTACAAAAATGAGAACAACAAACAAGCTAATCCTCAGCACACTGATGCTGACAATCATCGCCCTGCAGGGAGCATGGGCACAGGGCACCGCCATGACCGAGGACGCCCTGCGCTCGTTAGTGAATACTGACCAACAATGCGTGAAGCTCGGCACCAACATCACGCTGACCAATGGCCGGCTGGTCATCGACGGTCGGACTGTCACACTCGACCTCAACGGCCACACGCTGAGCCGCTCCATGACGGCTGCCGACGCTGACGGACAGGTCATCGCCGTGATGAACAGCGGCCAGCTGACCATCAGCGACACGTCTGTCGACAAAAGCGGACAGATCACCGGCGGCTGGGCCAATATGGGCGGCGGCATCTATGTGTCTGCGGGCTGCGAACTGACCATCACGGGCGGCACCATCACTGGCAACACCGCAGAACAATTCGGCGGCGGCATCCACAATGAGGGCACGCTGACCATCAGCGGCGGCACCATCACGAACAACACGTCCGAACAGTATGGCGGCGGCATCTATAGCAACAGCACGGTCAGCATCAGCGGCGCCACCCTGAGCGGCAACAGCGCCCAGGCGGGCGGCGGAGCCATCAGCAGCGAAGGCACGCTCACCCTCGACGGTGTCACCATCAGCGGCAACAGCGCCCAGTATGGCGGTGGCATATATATGTTCAAGTCTGCTGAAACGTCCCCTGGCATAGTGCAGCTGCAGGGCGCATGTACCATCACGGACAACACCGCAAGCTACGGCATAGATGTCTATCAAAACCAGGATGCAACATTGAACGTTCAGGACAGTCCTGTGGTGGGCGACCTTTATCTGACGTTCAACAGATTCATCACTCTCACAGCTCCCCTCACCACAGGGGCCAGCATCGGCCTGAATGCCGAGAACGTGAAACAGACACACCTCACCCTGAACTACCCCGACTATCATGCAGGGACGGATCCCGGGACTTTCTTCAAATCCAAGAATAGTTTCTACGCCGTATGCCTCCGTGCCCCTGGCGATGAGGCCGCCGGCGAGGTGGCCTATGGTGTTGAGTATATAGAGCGGGCGTGGGACAGCACACAGAAGAAAGTGACGGAGACCAAGAAGGCCAAGGCCTGCCCCAGCTTCACCCCCATCAACGGCAACAACACCAGCGACGAAGGCTGGCTTCCCCTGAACGACGGATGGTATGTGGTGACGGGCAACTCCAACTACAAGGCGCTCAGCGTCGTGGGCAACGACGTGAAGCTCATCATCCCCGACGGCGTGACGCTCTACGTGAACCACGTGAAACTGGAATCGGGCCACAAGCTGACCATCTACGGCCAGAAGGGCGACACGGGAACGCTCGATGCCATCAACGACGACATCAGCAACGCTGCCGGCATAGGCAGTGGCGGCGGCAGCGACGACGGCAATGCCGGAATCATTAACATCCACGGCGGCACCATCAACGCCAAGGGCAACGCCAAGGGTGCCGGCATCGGCGGCGGCAACAAACACAGCTTCGGCCCGCAGGCCAACAACAGCGGCCTCTACGTCTATGGCGGCAGCGTCACGGCGCAGGGCGGCGAGTACGGCGCCGGCATCGGCAGCGGCGATAAGCACACGGACGGCACGGCGGGCTATGTCGCCATCTATGGCGGCACCGTCAACGCCACGGGCGGCGCTGAGGGCGCCGGCATCGGCGGCGGCAACGAGGGCCACGGCGCCATGTTCAGCATCTACGGCGGCACGGTGACGGCACAGGGCGGCATCGAGGGTGCCGGCATCGGCGGCGGCGACGAGGGAAACTCCAGCACCACGACGTTCTACGGCGGCACGGTGACAGCCACAGGCGGCAGGCGTGGAGCCGGCATCGGCGGCGGCCGCAGCGGCTATGCCACGGCCATCTCTTTCCATGGCGGCAACATCACGGCCATAGGAGGTGAGCAATACAGCGATGTCACCGCCGGAGGCGCTGCCGGCATCGGCGGCGGTTATAAAGGCGAATGTCGGGGCATCTACTTCTACGGCGCAGCAGAAAGTGTCAATGGTCTGCCGGCAACGGTCAACGCCACGGGCAAGCATGGCGGCGCCGGCATCGGCAGCGGCTATAACACTGACTTCTGCCAGCTCGACATCAGCGGCGGCAACATAACGGCCACGGCCGACGGCAAAGGCCCCGGCATCGGCCGCGGATATACCACCACCGGCATGTCCAGGCAAAGCTCATCCAAGAAGGTGCTCGTCAACATCTCGGGCGGCGACGTGACGGCTTCATCGACCAATGGCGGCGCGGGCATCGGCACCGGTGCCGACACCAACTTCAACGGCAATATCAATATCAGCGGCGGAAAGGTTACGGCTACAGGAATCAACGGCGGCGCCGGCATCGGCACCGGCGGCAGTATTGGAGGCGAGAAGTCATTTATGTATGGTTGGATTGTCATCAGCGGTGGAGAGGTCATCGCCAAAGGCGAATACAATGGCGATAACTCTAAAGTCTACTGGTCGGGCTGTGGAGCGGGCATCGGCAGCGGTGCTGCCGGAGAAATCTATCCGGAGGGCCTCATCCAGCTCCTTGGCGGCAACGTGACGGCCTCGTCCATGAGTGGCGGTGCCATCGGCGCCGGAGGCACTAAGGTAAATGAAAACAGCCAAAGAGACACGTGGGTCGACTGCCCCATCCAGATTCATGGCGACAACACAACACTGACGCTGACGTCGGGCCAGGTAAGGGATATGATAATCTCTGATAACACAGCAACCTGGGCACCGAGTCCGGTCATACGAGTCCATCCCGACCGCGGCGGCTCCGTGAGCATCAACGGCAACCTGGCCGTGGCAATGGGCGAAACCATTTCCGCTGAGGCCAACCGCGTGAGCACCCTGACCACGGCCACCGAACAGCAGGTGACCGTCAGGCCCTGCACCCACGGCAGCAACACCTACACTATCAACGACGACACCCACACCGCCCACTGTAGCTACTGTCCCTACTCGGTCACAGAGAACCATGCCGCCACGGGCACCTGCGTCTGCGGATACGAGACGGGTATTTATGCGGTGACGCTCTACACGTGTGACGACGTTGCCACAGGCTACGTCGACATCCAACAGCAGGTGGCCACCGGCCATACCTACGAGGTGCCCTACTGCGACGATGTGCCGCTGGGCTGGGAGTTCGTGGGCTGGGCAGAGACCTCAACCCCCGGTATCTCCTTTAAGCAGCAGACGGGCGAGACGCTCATTCAGCCCGGCGAAACGCTGACAGCCGCCACCACGCTCGTGGCCCGCTACAAGAAGATTGAGCTCAGACTGACTGACACCGGCACTGACAACATGGTCATCCTGAACAAATACAATAAGATTAAGACCGCCAGCGTCACCCTCAGCGGCCGCACACTCTACAAGGACGGCTCGTGGAACACGCTCTGCCTGCCCTTCGCTGTCGATGACTTCACGGGCACGCCGCTCGCAGGGGCCAAGGTGAAGACCTTAGAGAGCGCATCGTTTGACAAGGGCAAGCTGACGCTCAACTTCAGTGCGGACAACCTGACCAGTATCGAGGCCGGCAAGCCCTACATCGTGAAGTGGAACACGGAGGGCACGGAGCAGACAGAGGGCACAAAGCTGCAGGATCCTGAGTTCTTGGGCGTGACCATCAGCATCACTGCCACCCACAGTATTGACGAGGATACTTCCATAGAGACTGGTGTGAATACCGATGTGGAGACCGACGTAGTCACCTTCCACGGCACCTTCTCGCCCTACGCCATCGAAGGTGAGAACCGCTCGCTGCTCTTCCTCGTCAGTGGCAACACGCTCTACTATCCCGACGCCGCCATGACCATCGGCGCCTGTCGCGCCTTCTTCCAGCTGAACAACGACCTGACCGCCGGCGCCCCCGCCACCGGCATCCGCAGCTTCGTGCTCAACTTCGGCGATGACACCAACGGAATAACTGAAGCGGAAGCAAATTCTTCATTCTTCACTCTTCACTCTTCATTCCAAGACTGGTTCACCCTCGACGGCCGCCGCCTCGCCGGCAAGCCCACCGCTGGCGGACTGTACATCCATAATGGAAGGAAGGTTGTGATAAAGTAGAAATTGGTGTCCGAAGGGACGGCCTGAAAGGCCATTTCCCGGACACCAATAATCCACAATCGGTCGTTAGACTCAGAAAAGAAACAAAGGATAAAAGCCAACCGCACAGGTCGGAAAAATTCCGAAAAAAGGGAAGGAAAAGTTGCAGAAATATGAAAATAATCGTAATTTTGCACGCATTAAATAAAGCATAATTCAACTTTCGTAAATCAATAATTGAACGCAAAGACGCAGAGAATGAGAGTATTTGGGAGTTTAAAGAGAAATGCAAAGCATTTCCAGAGTTCGCAGAGAGGGTCCGCGGACCTTTG
>JAEEGH010002335.1_pt1 | contig 51523 bp, 36 predicted proteins | sample 9134181 | NCBI WGS metagenome assembly JAEEGH01 (sample SAMN16246544, study PRJNA631951) | gut metagenome | biome: gut microbiome; feature: rumen; material: DP-attached | host: Bos | place: Iran: Karaj | collected 2018-10
GGTGACTATATCAATATTCCCTGGCCGAAGAACCAGCCACAGGCTGACACTCCTCAGCAACCGACAGCATCTGCTCAACAACCTTCATCTGTCGCCCGGCCCAAGAATGAGGAAGTGGATGTGCGCAATCGTGAGGTTCGCATAGGGGTTATGCTCCCTTTGCATAAGGTCAATGGTGACGGCAAGCGCATGCTAGAGTACTATCGTGGTATCCTGATGGCGTGTGACAGTCTGCGTGCCAACAATATCTCCACAGATATCCGGGCATGGAACGTGGCTGAGGATACGGACATCAATACTTTCCTTGCTGATCCCAAGGCAGCTGAGTGTGATGTGATTTTCGGTCCTTTGTATTCGAAGATGGTGAAACCTCTGGGCGATTTTGCCACACAACATGATATCAAGGTGTTCATACCTTTTTCCATCAACAGTCATGAGATATTGATCAACCGTCATCTCATGCAGGTCTACCAGCCCCCTACGGAACAGAATGAACTGGTCATCGACCATTTCTTGGAGCGTTTCAGTGATACTCATCCCGTTTTCATCGATTGTAACGATACCACTAGTCAGAAGGGTATCTTTACCTTTGGACTGCGCCGTAGGTTGGAGGCAAAGAACATTGCCTATAAAATCACGAACCTGAACTCCAGTGATGGCATGTTCTACAGTTCTTTCAGTCCCACCAAACGGAATATGGTGATACTGAACACGGGACGCTCCAAGGAGCTCAATGCCGCTATGGCAAAGCTCAATGGTCTGCGTCTGGCACATCCCGAACTGCGAATCAGTGTGTTCGGCTATACCGAATGGATGCTCTATACCCGTCATCAGTTGGAGAACTTCTATAAGTTTGATACTTATATTCCTGCTCCCTTCTATACCGACCTGTCGTCTCCACGCACAGAACGTATCATGCAGAAGTATCGCTGGAACTTCCATTGTGACATGATGCCCAATGCGTTGCCGCGTTTTGCCATCACGGGTTTCGACCATGCGTATTTCCTGCTGAAAGGTATTCATATCTATGGCAAGAACTTCACGGGTGGATCGGGAATGGTAGGCTATACCCCCATCCAGACACCCCTTCATTTCGAGCGGATAGGTAATGGCGGTCTGAAGAACCGTAGCATGTTCTTCGTACATTATATGCCGGAGCGCAAAACAGAAACGATCAAGTTCTAAGAGATGAGAAGACTTTTACTGTTTTACCTTTTCGCCTTTATACCTTTCTTCGTGAGGGCACAGGTAGGTGAGTATCGCACCGACTTTGCCGTGGGTGTGAATGGCGGTTATATATTAAGTAATGTCAGTTTTACCCCTGATGTCCCGCAGAACATGCAGGGGGGCATGACGGCAGGTGTCACATTCCGTTATACCTGTGAGAGATATTTCAAGAGTATCTGTTCCATCGTCGCCGAGGTGAATATCGCACAGGTGGGCTGGAAGGAGAAGATACAAGGACTCGAAAACCAACCATTGTACTATGAGGGGGATGATGTCGCCTTGCATTATGAGCGAAAGATGACGTATCTGCAGATCCCGCTTTTTGCCCGACTGGGATGGGGTAGGGAGCGTAAGGGACTGCAAGGCTTCTTCCAGGTAGGTCCTCAGATGGGTATCTTCCTGAGTGAGTCGACGAATACGAATCTGATACCAGGTATACAACCGACAGAGCCTCGCAGCTCAAATATCGTGGCACAGGAGACGATGCCTGTCGAGAAGAAATTCGACTATGGTATTGCCGGTGGTGCCGGTATTGAGTTTTCCGTACCCAAGGTGGGTCATTTCATGCTGGAGGGTCGTTATTACTATGGATTGGGCAATATCTACGGCAATTCGAAGAGTGACTATTTCGGCAAGTCTAATTTCGGACAGATCGTCATCAAGGCGACTTACCTCTTCGATATCATCAAGACTAAAAACGATAAAATTAAATAAATTATGTTTGAAGGACAGCCAAAAGGTTTATTCGCACTGGCTCTCGCTAATACGGGAGAACGCTTCGGTTATTACACGATGCTTGCAGTGTTCGCATTATTTCTGAGGGCAAACTATGGATTGTCACCAGCTCTTGCAGGTACTATCTATAGTGCTTTCCTCATGTTTGTGTATTTCTTTCCGTTATTCGGTGGTATGCTCGCCGACAAGTTTGGCTTCGGACGGATGGTGACCACGGGTATCATCATCATGTTCGCAGGTTATGTGTTGCTGAGTGTTCCCTTGGGAGGCGATACCTTTGCCCTCATAGTCATGCTTGCTGCCCTGTTGCTGATAGGTTTTGGCACAGGACTCTTCAAAGGAAACCTGCAGGTGATGGTCGGTGATCTTTATAACGATCCGCAATATAAGGACAAGCGTGATGCCGGCTTCTCCATCTTCTATATGGCAATCAATATCGGTGCGTTATTCGCACCTACCGCTGCTATTAAAATTAAGGAATATGCGGAGACAACGTTGGGTTACTCCAGTAATGATGCCTACCACTTCTCCTTTGCCGTCGCTTGTGCGTCACTGATCCTGTCTATCGCCATCTATTATCTCTTCCGTTCTACCTTCCGTCATACGGAGGGAGGTGGGAAAAAGACTGCCACTGCTTCTGCTGCTCCTGTAGAGGAACTCTCAAAAGAGGAGACGAAACAACGTATCGTTGCCTTGTGTCTCGTCTTTGCTGTGGTGATCTTCTTCTGGATGGCTTTCCATCAGAACGGTTTGTCGTTGACATATTTCGCTGATGAGTTCACGGCAAAGTCTGCCTCTGGTATACAGGCGATGTGTTTTGACGTATGGAACCTTGTTGCTGTCATCTTCATCGTCTATGCGTTGTTCTCCATAGTACAGTCGAGGAATCCTAAGACACGCCTGATCTCTATCGTCGTCGTTGCCCTTGCGGTGGCATACCTTTGTTGGCAGTATGGAAAGACAGGAACAGTCTCTGTCTCTGCTCCAATCTTCCAGCAGTTCAACCCCTTCTATGTGGTAGCCCTGACACCGGTATCTATGGCGATCTTCGGTGCTTTGGCTGCCAAGGGTAAGGAACCTTCTGCTCCCCGTAAGATAGCCTATGGTATGATTGTCGCTGCTGTCGCCTACGCTTTGATGGCATTCGGCTCTTTTGGACTGCCAATGCCTCAGACGGAGATAGGTGCCGATGGCAATCCTGTCGCAGTGCATGTCGCTGATGTGACACCTGACCTGCTGATTTCTGTTTATCTCATCTTGACCTTCGGCGAGTTACTGTTGTCACCGATGGGTATCTCTTTCGTGTCAAAGGTAGCTCCTCCCAAATACAAAGGTATGATGATGGGTGGCTGGTTCGTTGCCACAGCCATTGGTAACCAGCTTGTGGTAGTTGGTGGCTTGTTGTGGGGTGCTGTCCCTCTCTGGCTCTGTTGGAGTGTGTTCCTTGCCGTCTGCCTCATTGCTGCTGTCTTCATGTTTGTCATGATGAAGCGCTTGGAGAAGGTGTGCTGATAAATTAATAATTAGAAATTAGGAATTAGGAATGGGGAATACGTTGTTAAAAGTGATCCTCATTCCTTATTTTCTATTCGTCATTTCTCTTTTGTCAGCACAGACGCTGACACTCGTAGAACTGAATTGCGAGAATCTTTTTGATTGTCGTCATGATACGTTGAAGCAGGACACTGAGTGGTTGCCTGCTTCAACGCGTCATTGGACACCTTCGCGTTATTGGCGTAAGATGAACAATATCGGACAGACCATCCTCTCCTGTCAGGAGGAGGGCGTTCCTGATCTCGTCGCTCTGGTGGAGGTGGAGAATGACTCGGTGCTCTTCGCCCTGACCCGTAAGTCATTGCTGAGGAATGCGGGATATCAGTACTTGATGACAGAGTCACCTGATGAGCGTGGCATTGATGTCGCCCTGTTATATCAGCCATTTACGTTTCGTCCTCTGTGTTACGACTATCTGGATGTCAAACCCTTGGAGGGGATGCGTCCTACCCGTGATATCCTTTATGTCATGGGGGAGACACTTCATGGTGATACCTTGCATGTCTTCGTCGTCCATGCTCCTAGCCGGTATGGTGGTGAGAAGGCGACACGCCCTAACCGCCAGTTGGTGGCTGACAGACTGATACAGGCGGTAGACAGGTTGTCTCCTGAGGCGAAGGTCATCGTGGCGGGTGATTTTAACGATGATGCTGATTCACCTGCCTTGTGTTTTCTGGAGAGTCACGCGCTGAAGAATGTCACCCGTGAGGCAAAGGGTACACATGGCGCCAAGGCGACTTATCGTTATCAGGGCGAGTGGGGGAGTATAGATCATGTCTTCGTCAGTCCGGCGTTACTCGACTGTGTTGAGCAAGCATATATCAACGATGCCCCATTCTTGTTGGAGGAGGATCAAAAATACGGAGGGGTCAAGCCCTTCCGTACGTATAATGGGATGCGCTACCAGAGGGGACATAGTGACCACCTCCCCTTAGTGGTACGCTTTCAGTTCTGATACAAGACTTATTCGTTATTGTCAACTAACATCCTAAAGACTTGGAGGTATTTGTTAGCAGCGACTTTCTCAGAGTAGCCGTCGCCAATCTCCTCGGCATTACTGAGACGCTCAATGCAACGTCCGTTCTCGTCGTAATAATAGCGCCACTCGCGTTCTACATCTTCCTCTCGGCCACGGGAGTAGTTGAAACTGAGGTCATGGGTCTTCGGGTCGAAGAGGTATTCCTCGTATAAGTCGAACATCATGCTACTCTTGTGGTAGGAGATGAAATAGCATTTCGGATGCTCCCCTTCGTCAAAATAGTAATTGAGGTCGATGGTCTCGGGCGCATAATTCTCTATCGTCTGGTCGTGGCAGACGATGGTGATGTTATGGGGCACTTCGGATTTTTTGTCCTGTTCGATCTTCTGCTTCGCCTCGGCATAGGTGCTGCGGATGGACTTTAAACGGTCTGCCTTTGAGACAGTGGGACGGTGGGTCTCATTGGAAGAACCAAGGAGCCCCTCGGGTGTCATCAGGCGGTTGAAGATGTCGAGATATTCCTGATACTTCTTACGCTCACTATTGGCGTCGTTCCACGAATGGCTGTTGGGACTGGTCTCTGAGAGTCCCTGTCCTTCGTTGCCTGTCTTGTGGATCTGGTGGATGAGGTTACCCTTGGCATCATAGTAATAGCGTGTCTCCACGATGAAACCCGCATCAGTCTCGCCCCTCATATAGGCGAAGAGCAGGTGACCGTCTTCTGGGTCGAGAAGGAACTCACGAGAGCGGTCGTGACCATGTGATGTCCAGTATTCGCTGATGAAATAGCAAGAGAACTGCTCAAGGAAATCGGTGTCAGGCTCTTTCTTCGAGCGTGTGAAATAGTAATGGACGTCGGTCTCGTCATCGAGGGCGAAGTCTTCCGACACCATACTGCCGTTACTCACGTGGATATTCATGTCGAGGGGTGCCTGACCATCCTTACCATTGTTTGCGACCTGCTGTTTTGCTTGTGAATAGATGGCGCGGATGCGCTTCAACTGGTCAGCCTTGCTCTGTCCCAGAACAGTGAGATTCATGAGGCAGCAACATAGTATTACAAAGAATGTTCTCATCTCAATATCCTTTCTTCTTTAACCGTTAACCTTTAATCTTTCATCTTTCATCTTTAATCTTTAATGTTCGGCTCTTCCAGTCCGATCCCCTTCTTCTTGTCAACAGCTTTCAGAACAAAGCCAAGGAAGAGGGCAACAACACCCAGACAGGCAAGCATGACAAGAGGCCAAGTGTAGTCGTACTGTACAGCAATTTGCTCGCTGAATGCACTAATTGCTTTGTCACCCTCAATCATGGTCATATTGCCAGCATCGACTTTTGCCTTGGTGGCTGTTTCAAACTCAGCAATCTTAGCGATCAGTTCGGGGTTGGTGATGTCAAGCACCTTACCGATGAGCAGGGGGAACAGCCACAGACCGATGTTCTGAATCCAGAAGATGAGCGCATAGGCAGAACCAATAATCTTGGGTTCTACGAGCTTGGGTACACTGGGCCATAGCGATGCAGGAACCAATGAGAACGATGCGCCGAGCACAAGGATGGTAAGGTAGGCGACGATGATACCGCCAATGGCACTCTCTGTGAAGAGGGGAAGTACAAAGGCGAAAGTCAGGTGACAGCCAATGAGCAGTAATGAGCCCAAAACCAACATGGAGGCTGCCTTTCCCTTATGATCAACATAGCTGCCCAAGATAGGTGTGATAAGCACTGCCAACAAGGGGAACACGGCGAAGATGGCGCTAGCCGACTGGCGCATGTAACCCATATAACAGTAAACTACCAGAGAGATAATTGAGATGGTCAGAAGGGTGTACTGGCTTGATTTCTTTTTCTGGAAATTGCTGGCAAACCCAAAGCCTGCCACCAACAGCATGATAGCAAACTGTACGAAGGTGACGTTATCGCCTGCCCAGAAAGAATTAGCTGCGGGTGCTTCGAGTGAGAGGTTACACTGTAACATGTTGACAGCATATTTCTGGAAGGGGAAGATGGCACTATAGTAGAGTACACACAGCAAGGCTACCAACCAGAAGCCACTGCTGGTAAGAATCTGTCCGAGGTCACTGATTTTGAAGGGATCATCCTTCTCCTCTGCCTCACCAGTCTGACTGTCCAGTTTCTTATCCATGAAGAAATAGACGATGGTCATGATGAGGGCGATACACATCAGTACCACACCAAATGCCACAGAACGGCTGACGCTGATGTTGCCTCCCAAACGTGCAAAATAAGGCGAGAAAATCATGCAGGTGGCAACACCAAGGCGTGCAAGGGCCATCTCAGAACCCATTGCCAACGCCATATCACGACCCTTGAACCATTTCACAATACCACGGGAAACGGTGATACCTGCCATTTCACAACCACAGCCGAAGATCATAAAACCGCAAGCGGCAAACTTGGCAGAAGCGGGCATGCCCTCGTAGAAAGGACTAACTCCCAGTTCATCGAATAGGGGAATGTAGTTTAGATGGTTAGTGAACCATGTCTCCAGACCAGATCCGATGAAGGTATCGGTTACGGCATACCATTTGATACAGGCACCAATAAGCATGACAGCTGCTGAAAGGATTGCCGTAAAGCGTACTCCCATCTTGTCGAGGATGATACCTGCAAAGATGAGGAAGAAGGCAAATACATTGAGGAACACCTCTGAGCCCTGCATGGTACCGAAGGCGGTAGAACTCCATCCGCGCTCGGAGAGCATCAGGTCTTTAATAGGTGAGAGGATATCCATGAAGATGTAGCTGCAGAACATGGCGAGGGCCAAGAGCAGCAATGCTGTCCACCGCATAGCGGCGGAGTCGCGTAGGGTCTTTTGAATTGCTTGAGTCATATTGTTTTTTTATTTATAGTTCCTATAGTATCTATAGTTCCTATAGTTATTATTATTTCAGCCAGCGATCCAGCCAGTTAAAGAACGTGCGCTGCCACAGAATACCATTCTGGGGCTTCAGCACCCAGTGATTCTCGTCAGGGAAGACGAGGAACTCAGCGGGGATCCCTTTCATACGAGCCGCATTGAAGGCCTGCATACCCTGGGTATAGTTGATGCGGTAGTCTTTCTCTCCATGGATACAGAGGATAGGGGTGTCCCATTTCTCCACCATCTTATGCGGAGAGTCATGGTAGGTCTTCTTGGCATTCGGCATCTGTGGACGGTGCCAGTATGCCTCGTCATACTCCCAGTTGCTAAACCAGTTCTCCTCCGTCTCCAAATACATGGCGGCAAGGTTGAAGGCTCCGTCATGGGCGATGAATGCCTTGAAGCGTTTCTCATGGATACCTGCAAGGTAGTAGACGCTGAAACCTCCGAAGGAGGCACCGACGGCACCAAGGCGGTCTTTGTCTACGAAAGGAAGGTTCTGGGCGGCATCATCAATAGCGGCGAGATAGTCGCTCATACACTGTCCTGACCAGTCGCCGCTGATCTCCTCTTTCCATTCCTGTCCGAAACCTGGCAGTCCGTGACGGTTGGGAGCTACGACGACATATCCGTTAGCCGCCATTATCTGGAAGTTCCAGCGATAGCTCCAGAACTGGCTGACAGGACTCTGTGGTCCTCCTTCACAGAAGAGCAGGGTGGGGTATTTCTTGCCTTCCTCATAGTTGGCAGGTAATACGATCCATACCAGTTCCTCTTTGCCGTCGGAGGTCTTGACCCAACGCTGCTGTACCTTACCAAAGGTCAGCTGGTCGAGGATATGCTTGTTCTCGAAAGAGATTTGTTGTATCTTTGTTTCTCTTACATCAGCCTTCTTGCTTTTTCCATCTCCCGGAGTCACCATATAGATATCAGTAGGAGCAGACAGGCTCTGACGGGTAGCGAGGATGCGCTTGCCGTCGTTGGCGAGTCGCAGACTGGTCCAGTCGTCCCAGGTCTCTGTCAGTTGTTTGACCTCACTTTTCCAGTTGACACTGTACATGTTATTACAGCCGTGCCATACACTGAGGAAATATAACAGTGCCGACTTCTCTTCCTGTGGTGCCCAGCAGAAAGCCTCCACGTCACTCTTCCAGTCGATATAACGCTTGGTGCCAGTTGCCATCTCATAGATACACAGGCGGTTGAGGTCTGCTTCATAACCGTCACGCTCCATCGACAACCAGGCGACATACTTACCGTCTGGTGAGAACTGTGGGTTCTGGTCATAGCCCACGTTGTTTTTCAGGTTCTCGGGGGCATTGACAGGTTGTATCTTCAGCGTCCTGGTAGGATCATTGGCAGGAGCCACATAATCAGCGGGTTTGCAGAGATTCGTGGTCTTGCGCGTACCTATATTATAAAGGTAGATGTCTGAGTCGGTGGAGATGGAATACTCCAGTCCAGTCTTCTTCCTGCAGGTATAGGCGATGGTCTTGGAGTCAGGACTCCAGGCGAGTTGCTCGATACCACCGAAGGGCTCCATGGGGCACTCGTAAGGCTCGCCTTCGAGGATGTCCGTCATTTCAGTGGCTATGGCATTGCCACTCACTGAACAGACGAACGGGTGCTGGATGCTCTCCACATAATGATCCCAGTGGCGGTACATCAGGTCGGTGACCCGACGACCGGTAGCTTTGGGTAGGTCATCGGGATTCTCCTTGATAATCTCATGGAAGGGGATGCTCTTGAGGATGATGACCTTTGTGCGGTCAGGAGAAAACTTAAAGCCCTCCACCTGTCCGTCAGTCTTTGACAACTGCTTACGGTCTGTGCCATCCGCTTTCACCGTCCATATCTCTCCGCCAGAGAGGTAGGCGATGGTATGTGCATCTAACCAGGTCGGCTCTGTCTCACTCTTGCTGCTGACAGTCAGTTGTTTGTTGTTCTTGCCGTCGGCATCCATGATACAGAGGACATGATGACTCTTATTAGCCTTCACACTATAGTAGCCTACCTGATAGACCACCTGCTTGCCATCGGGTGATGCCTCCACACTACCGATGCGCCCCATAGCCCAGAGAGCCTCTGGGGTCATCATACGACTATTTAGTTTGATGTTACTCTTTCCGATATTCACTTCGTCTTGTGCGCTCAAAAATGTTGGCAGCATCATGACTGCCAGCATAAAGAAAATCTTTTTCATATCTCTAACCTCTAACCACTAACCTCTAACCTCTAACCCTTAACCTCTAACCCTTAATCACTCTTATTTCTTTCTCACTGGGTCGCAGGTCAGTCCGCATCCTAGTTTCTTGAAAATCTTACGGTCCACCTCAGAGAGCATAACGGTAGAGTGTACCTGACAGTCACGTAGACGAGGCAACTGCTCCAACGCTTTCCTGCATTGTTCGTCATCTTTGGAGAGCACACTGAGAGCCACCAGTACCTCATCGGTATGCAAACGGGGGTTCTTGCCACCCAGGTACTCTATCTTCGTCTTCTGTACAGGTTCGATGAGGCTCTCAGGGATCAGTTTCGCCTCATGACTGATACCTGCCAGATGCTTGGTGGCATTGAGCAGAAGTGCTGCGGAACAACCAAGCAGGGGTGTCGATTTTGCTGCGATAATCGTACCGTCTTCCAGCTCGATAGCGGATGAGGTATGACCCGTGAGCTCCTGTTTTGCCTGGGCAGCTACTGTCACCCGTCGGTAAGCGGTAGTGATCTTGGCCTGGTTGAAGAGCATCAGGATCTTGTTCAGCTCATTCTCGTTATCAGCACCGTCAGCCATCTTATTGGTGGCATCGTAGTAGCGACGGATAATCTCGTCACGGCTGGCATTACAGCATGCCTCGTCATCAGAGATACAGAAACCTACCATGTTGACACCCATATCGGTGGGTGACTTATAAGGATTCTCCCCATAGATACCCTCGAAGAGGGCGTTCAGCACAGGGAATATCTCAATATCACGGTTGTAGTTGATGGCTGTCTTGCCATACGCCTCCAGATGGAACGGGTCAATCATGTTCACATCGTTGAGGTCGGCAGTGGCAGCCTCATAGGCGATATTGACAGGATGCTTCAAGGGGAGGTTCCATACGGGGAAGGTCTCAAACTTCGCATAACCGGCACGGACCCCGCGCTTGTTCTCGTTATAGAGCTGGGATAGACATACTGCCATCTTTCCGCTACCAGGACCGGGAGCCGTCACGATGACGAGCTCACGACTGGTCTCTACATAGTCGTTCTTGCCAAAGCCGTCATCTGAGGCGATGAGCTTGACACTATGGGGATAGCCGTCGATGAGGTAGTGGACATAGCTCTTGATACCCAGTCGCTCCAAGCGATGGCGGAACTGGTCGGCGGCATGCTGACCATTATAATGGGTGATGACGACAGAGCCTACCATGAAGTCACGACTCATAAACTCGTCGCGCAGTCGCAGCACATCCTCGTCATAGGTGATGCCCAGGTCGGCTCGTACCTTGTTCTTCTCAATATCCTCGGCACTGACCACGATGACGATCTCCAACTGGTCTCGCAACTGTGCGAACATACGTAATTTGGAGTCGGGTTTAAAACCGGGGAGCACACGACTGGCATGATGGTCGTCAAACAGTTTTCCTCCCAGTTCCAGATACAGCTTCCCATCAAACTGGGCGATACGCTCTTTGATGTGCTCAGACTGTATCTTAAGGTATTTGTCGTTATCGAATCCTATCTTCATAATCTTTCATTTTTCATTTACCCTTTCTTCTCTTCTCCAGCTCAGCCTGTTGCTTCTGCAAAGCCTCAAGACGGGCGGCAAGACCGCTCTGCTTCTTCGGGTTGTTCTTGTTCTCCTGGTATTTCGCCTCCAGGATGGCAAGCAGTTTCTCATCATCCGTGGTCTTGCGGAGCGTCCACATGATGGCGGCAGAGAAGAACAGGGAGATGAAATAGTAGAAGTTCAGACCTGACGAGTAGTCGTTGAAGATGAAGAAGAACATCAGCGGCATGATATACATCATCCATTGCATCATCTTCATCTGCTCAGCCTGTGCCCCAATCATTTGGTCTTTCTGCTGACGCATGGAGATCCACGTGTAGATAAGCTGGGCGGCACAGAACAGGATACAGGTCAGCGATAGGTGGTCACCGATGCCCCAGATATTATTCGTCCATTCAATGATGGGGTCGTAGGTCGAGAGGTCGTCCATCCACAGGAAACTCTCTCCACGCAACTGGATGGCATTGGGCACAAACCAGAACATGGCGATCCAGATAGGCATCTGGATAAGCATAGGCAGACAGCCGCCCATAGGACTGACACCATATTTCGAGTAGAGCGACATCATCTCCTGTTGTTTCTTCATCTGGTCCTCCGGCTTGTCATATTGCTTGGTGGCAGCCTCGAGTTTGGGTTTGAGGACACGCATCTTGGCACTTGACATATAGCTCTTCTTCACCATGGGGTAGGTGATGACCTTCAGCAAGATGGTGATGAGGATGAGGACGATACCCATGCTGAGTCCGAAACTGGCGAGCCAGTCGAAGACATACAGTGTGAACCAGCGGTTGATGAGGCGGAACAGCCACCAGCCGAGGTTGACGAGTTGCTCGAGGTCGAGGTCTTTGCCAAACTGGCTCTGCTGCTCGACATCCTGTATCAGTCGGAAGTTGTTAGGACCGATATACATCTCAAACTCAGAGGGCTTTGCTCCTGTGGGGTCGAAAGCGGTCTTGAGCTTGGCGTCGAAATGCTTCAGGTAACCCGTGCCTTTCTCGTCGAGGGTACTGATGAGGTTGGCGTTCTTGGCGAAGTTGTCCTTTGAGATGAGGGCGATACTGAAGAACTGGTTGCGGAAAGCCACCCAGTCGAGCTCTTCCTCGATGGTCTCGTTCTCATCGGATGCCTCCGACAGATTGTCGGTGTCTCCATCCTTGGCTTCTTTATAGAATATAGAGGTATAGCGGTTCTCGAAAGAGTAGCCTTTCTCATGCTGGCGACAGTGGTCTGTCCATTCTATCTCCATCTCCTTATAGGAGGGGGCGAAGGCGTTGGCAAGTCCTTTCGCCTGCAGGGAGAAGCCCAGCATATAGTCCTTACCCAGACGGTATTTCAGGATGACCTGTCCGCCATTGCCTGCTGTTGCTGTCATCGTCACTGTAGAGTCACTTTGCTCTGAGGGTGTGAAATACAAGTCGCTGGTGACGATATTATCCTGTTTACCGGTCAGCAGGAAGTTCAGACTCTGGTCTTTCTCGTCGAAAAGTGTGAGGTCTTTGTCTTCGTTAAGATCCTTATAACCAATGATTTTCGCTTTTTTGATAATGCCTCCCTTTGAGTCGAGGGTGAGCTCCAGCTTGCCGTTCTTCAGTACCACTTGCTGGGAGGTACCGTTGAGTGCCTGATAGAAGAGGGCGGAGGAATCTGTCTTGGCAATTTCTTCCTGCTCCTGCTTCTTCTCAGCTTGTTGCTGGGCAGCCTTTTTAGCACTTTCCTGTTGGACGGCAGCAATGGAATCTTGTAGTCGTGCGGCTTCAATATCCTCCTTCGACGGACTGTTATACCAACTGAATCCAATCAGTACCAGTGCGATGAGGACGAAACCGATAATAGTGTCTCTATTCATATTTAATTATTTATTTTGTTCTGATTTCGCATACAAGGTGCAAAGGTAGTGCAAATCGAGCGAAAAACCAAATTTATTTGAGATTTTCCGAGGTGAAGCCTACTTTCGACATTAGTCAAAGGTACAAAGAAAAAATGAGATTCGTGTTTTAACTTCAATGTTTTTTCGTATCTTTGCACTCAAATTCGATGAAATGATGAAATACAGATATTTATTCTTATATGTGGTGGCGATGCTGGTGGCTTCAAATGTCAGTGCCCAGAAGAGTCAGCGTCAGCAGATACTGAACGAGTTGAAGGGCTATGTGGACTCTATTCAGGTGCTGCGCCACCAACTGGATTCCATCCAGCAGTTGAATGACTCGTTACGTAAGGAGATGGTCGATGGTCGGTATTATCGTCTGTTCGCGCCTCCCACCTTCTACCACTCGGGTGCCAACAAAGTGTTGTCGCTCCATCCTCAGACGGGGGATGAGGTGACGGATGCCATCGATGAGGCGATGATGGGTCTCTATATGCGCCGTCCTGACTTGGTGCAGAGTACGGAGAGCCAGTTGCGGAAGGTGGGTACTGTGCGTGAGGATGTGAACAAAAAGGTAAAGCAGCATGTGGAGTTGGTGGAGCAGACCATCCCTGTTCCTGACGAGCCAGAGGTGGCACCAAAAGGTATTGTGGTCACCAAACCCAATTTCTGGAAGTTTAAGGGCGACGGTTTCCTGCAGTTCCTGCAGAACTATGTGTCAAGCAACTGGCATAAGGGTGGTGAGAGTAACTATTCCGCGGTGGGTGCCGTGACTCTGGAGTTGAACTATAACGACAAGGACAAATACCTTTTCGAGAATAAGTTGGAGATGAAGCTGGGTTTCCAGATCTCCCCATCAGACACTGTTCATAAATTCAAAACTAATAATGACGTGTTACGTCTGACCAGTAAACTGGGTGTTCATGCATCCAAGAAATGGTATTACAGTTTCCAAGTGCTTGCCTATACGCAGTTTGCCAAGGGTCTGAAGGCAAATGATGCGTTTGTGTATTCCGATTTCTTCTCTCCCTTCGACCTGAATGTCGGTATTGGTATGGAGTATAAGGTGAATGCCCTTCACAGTAAGCTGACGGGTACGCTGAATTTCCTGCCCCTTGCCTATAACCTCCGTTATGTGGGACGTTCCACCCTGTTTGGCAGGAATGGTATGGACGACCGACACACCAAGCATGAGTTTGGTGCCCAGTTCACGGGGGATGTCCAGTGGAAGGTACTTGATCAGGTGATGTGGAAGAGTCGTTTGTATGCCTATACCTCCTATAAGCGTATGGTGGTAGAGTGGGAAAACCAGATTGAGTTCAAGGTGACCAAATATATCTCTGCGAACGTGTTCTTGTATCCTCGCTTCGACGACTCAGGAACGCGTCATGATATCCATGGCTACTGGCAGTTTATGGAATACAGCTCCTTGGGTTTGAGTTATAGTTTCTAGTTTTTACTTCGCTTCCGTCATGTCTCCCTCAATATAGAGTCGTGTCATCTCCACAGCACCATTGGTGCGTACAGTGATAGATTTCTTGAAGTGTCCGGGAAACTTACCGGTGCCGTTATAGGTCACCTTGATCTCACCCTTCTCTCCGGGCTGTACGGGAGTCTTGGTATACTCAGGTACCGTGCATCCGCAACTTGCCACAGCTTGGTTGATGACCAAAGGCTGCTCTCCGATATTAGTATAGGTGAACGTACAGGTGACTTTCGGGTCTTTCTCTGAGAAAGTACCGAAGTTATGGGTTGTCTTGTCAAACTTGATCTGAGCAGGTTTCTGCGCCATCACTGCCGTCATGCCACATACCAGCATCAGGGTCATTAGAATTATCTTTTTCATATTCCTTCTTTTTGTTTTCGAAAATCGATGCAAAAGTAAGCCTTTTCCTCCACACTTGTATCATTTAAGGTTTGATTTTTAACAAATTTAATAATTAATTTTGGAAGTTGATGCTAAAAGCCGCATTTTTAACGTTAAAAGTTTTGCAGTTAACAATTATTTGATTACATTTGCCACTGAACAACTACTGATTAGACAATGGCGAACGAAGTGTTCTCGGACACAGAAGCGAATATTAATCCCTTTGTGAAGGCAGTAAGGTTACTCGCTGCCCTCATTGTCATTTTGTTGTTTTTCCCCGTGTCTGGCGAGGCACAGTCTCGTATCACACCCTGTGATCTGGCGGTCAAGACCAACTTGGCGTATGATGCCCTGGGGGCACCGTCATTAGGAATGGAGATAGAGGTGGGGAAGAGATGGTCTGTCGCTGCCACCGCTGCTTATAAGTGGGGCGGCACGTGGGCTTGGAAAGACCAGGTGCATATAACGACAGCGGACATCTCGTTGAATTATTGGACAAAGAAAACGGATCGTGCTGTATGGCAGGGACTGCATGTCGGTCCTTATGTGGCGCTTTATCGCTATGACTTCCTCTTCGGCAGTAAGGGCGAGCAGGCGAAGATCAACTGGGGTGCTGGTGTCACCTGTGGCTACTCGCTGCCTGTCAGTCGTTACTTCAGCTTCGACTTCGTCATCGGACTCGGTTATGTCGGGGGAAAGTACAAGAAGTACGAGGTCAGCGATGACAGCTACCGCCATAACGTATGGACTGCCGACAAAGTGCGCCATTATGTGGGACCTACCAAGCTGGAGGTGTCGCTGGTATGGCATGTTTGTGGCGGATGCCCTAAGATGCAGAGAGGAGGCTCACGATGAGGTGGCGTCCTGCTTTGGCAGCACTATGCTGCGCTATGATGCTCTGCTCATGTGAGGCTGACCTGCGTGACTTGTGCTATGACCATAGTCATGCGACAAACCTGAATGTGGCTTTCGACTGGCAGATGGCTCCTGAGATGCAACCTTCTGGAATGACAGTATTATTCTTTAAGGTGGAGCAGGTGACGGGAGAACCGGAACGCTACGACTTCGCAGGAAACGAGGGGGGCTCGGCAAGACTGGTCAACGACAGCTACCGCGCGGTGGCTTATAACTATGATACGGAGGCGATCCGCTATCGGGGGATGGAGAATCCCGCTCTGCTGGAGGCATATACCCGTGTCTCCAGTGTGGAGGAGGGTACCCAGATGGCGTCGTTCACTCGTGGTATCACGATGCCGAGGGCGGCTGGTACGGAGCAGGAGCCTGTCATCCTGGAGCCTGACCCCTTGTGTGGGGTGGGGAGTGAGGCGTTCACGCTGAAGGGTGATGACTCGCAACGCCTCGTCATGATGCCGGAGATGCGCACCAAGGAGGTGAAGATCACCATCCATAACGTACCGAACCTGCAGTACACCAGTCAGATTGGTGCAGCGCTCTCAGGACTCGCACCTTCCGTCTATATGGTATCGGGCGAGTTGGGTGAGAGCCTCGCAACGGAGACGTTCGTAGGCTCTGTCGTCAACGAGACGACCATCGTGATGCACGTCCGCATCTTCGGACACTGTCCGAGGGCGCACCAGGGAGAGTTGAACACGCATAAGCTCACCATCTATGCCGTCCTCGCTGACGATAGCAAGTGGTACCATACTGTGGATGTGACGGAGCAGATTCACGACTGGTCGCAAAACCCGGAGGATGCGGAGGAGATTGACATCAGACTTGATGAGCTGCCCATCCCCAAGCCCATTGTCAACGGCTCTGGTTTCCAGCCCACCATCGATGGCTGGCAGGGTATCGAGATTGACGTGGGAATGTAATTGACAAACAACTACTTTACAATATATATTAGAGAAATTAAAAATGTAATAATAACAAAAACGTTTAGATTATGAAAATGAAAAAGAACAATCTATTAATCCTTGCAGTGGCAGCCTTATGCTTCGCTGCTTGTGCAAATGATGAGACTACAGCGGTTAACGAGAAACTCGCTGAGTCTAATGAGATTAGCTTCCGTACCTTAGTGTCTGGACAGATGCGTGCAGCTGACATTACGAATGCAAATCTCGGAGAATTCAATGCAGAAGCATTCTTTACGGGTACAACTGAAAATCCTTATTTCAGCAATGTAACATTTACCGAAGATGGTGGAACATTCAAATCTGCAACAAAGTATTATTGGCCAGCTAGTAAAAACTTAGATTTCTATGCTTATAGTCCAATTAGTAACACTCAGTTAGATAAAACTAATTACAAGACATTTGTTGTAACTCCTTCCACAACTATCAGCGGGCAGGTTGATTTGATATATGCTTGTACTAAAAACTGGGGTAAGTCAACAACTGATCAGACTACAGATCATGTAATTCCTACAGCAACTGGAGTTACTATTAATTTCCGTCATGCAGAATCAAAAATTGTGTTGAAGGTGAAGAACTCTGAGCCTAATTTGAAATTTGAGGTGATGGGTTTCAAGATTGTTAATGTTGATGGTGTTGGCACCTTCACTTATAAAGATGCTAATACTGATGGACAGAATACCGGCGAAGCAGTATCAGGAACTACGCTTGCTTCTGGAGATTGGTCAGGTAATATAGACCCAGCAGAAAGAACTGCGTTTTATTCTACGGGAGATTTCTCAGTGAATAATATCGTACCTGCTTCCCAGAGTTCAGCAGAATTTTTGAATCATGCTGCGACTTTCGTAACATCAGGGAGCACCACAGATGAAGCTATCAACATGATTCTGGTTCCACAGTCAACAACTGCTGCATCTGCATATTCTGCTTCAGCAGCCGGCTCTGCTATTACTACAGCCACTGGTGGCTCTTATATCGCTGTGAAGATGAAGATTAGAAATAATGACACCAAGGGTGATGACGGAACAGGTACTGGTAACGGAACTCTTATTGAAGATGCATCACAGGATGGCTATTGGGCTATTTGGCCTGTAGCTTTCAACTGGGCTCCTGGTAAGAAGTACACCTACACCATCGACCTTGGTGGTGGCGGTTATTGGGAAAAGAACAAGAAAGGTGATGAGGCTTTAGATCCCGTCCTTGATGGTGCTGTTATTCAGTTTGTTACTGTAACCGTTGACGAGTGGGACAATAATGATGTTAATGTACCTGCAGCTCCAGTAGTACCTTAATAGTTTGTTCACTGTCTCGACCTCACAAGGGGTCATCCCCCTTTAAGATCAAAGATAATTAATATAACCTCGTTGGGATGAATCCTAACGAGGTTTTTTTATTTCGCAACACAGGGTAACAAAGGAGTACCTTCTATCACTTGTTCGTCTCACACGGGGACAGTCCCCATGTGAGGTGCGGCTCACAGAGGGACAGTTCCAAAAACTACTCCCCTTCTCCCCTCATATGGCTCAAAGCCCGATGAATAAAGGGCGCAAGGCACGGGACCAGTTGGCTAAACATCTCCCATACTCGTCCCTTTTTTCGTCATCTACTCACCTCAGCCTCTGTCTTTGCTTTAAAAAAACAAGGGGGTGCAGTTCAAGCGGAAAAGGGAGTAGTACGGGACTAGTTGGCAAACTACTCCCGTCGTGAAACGCCCTGTACATCGGCATTTCAGAAGAAAAAGGGAGTAGGGGAGTAGTTTTTTTGAAATTCCTTAAAAATTTCTATGAAATCAGTTACCAATTGAAGCCTCTTTTCTTACCGAATAAAGCCTCTTTTCTTACTGAATGAAGCCTCTTTTCCCTCCGACATCTTTTTGGAGTGGCGTAGCCTTGATAAATTTCTCGCCGTAGGCGACTCTTAAAAAGGGAGCGTCAATGTATCTGTGGAATATCCTACGATAGTAAATTCAGTGAATTTACTCACCAAATTCAGTGCATTTACTTAGCAAATTCAGTGAATTTACTGAGATAGGAGGCATCCTATATGCGCACACCCGTGCGTACCTATTTTATTTAAAAATCATGAAAATGTTTGGAGAATTCACCAAAAAGCCTTATCTTTGCAAGTTATGAGTCAAAAAACTTTTCAAACTAGATATATTTGGTGTGTCCTGTTGGTTTTAACATGCTTGTTGACAGCCTGTTCCGGTGGCGGTAGCAGTAGCGAGGAACTCGATCCCCCCACACCTAATCCCACTCCAAACCCCACCCCCGAAAACCAGGAGATCAAACTCAATGCCAATGTGTGGAACATGATGGAGGGAATGCGTGCCACCACGTATGACGATCAGGCAGCCATTCAGACAGAAGGTCACTTCACATGTACCGTTTATCAAGCGAATACTACGACGCCGTATATCAATACTACGACAGTAGATTGGAATGGCGATCCCACAAATAAATGGCTCTTTAATGATGGCAAGCATTATTGGCCTGCAACAGGCAATCTCGACTTCTTCGCCTATATGCCAAAGGCAGGCAGTTTACCCTCATACATCACAACAGGACCAACCTATGCAGTAAACGGAACGCCTGCTCCTGCCCCCAGTTTTGTGTGTACAGATCTGCCCGTTACATTTAATACCAGCAGTGCTGATGCCACACAGGAATTCATTTGGGCTCTAACCCCTGGTCAGAACAAAGCCAGTCAGGGTGCGACGGGTGTGACGATGACCTTCAAGCACCCCTTTGCCCGCATCTATTTCAAGTTGGCGGCGTCGCACCCCAATATCACCATCAACAGCATCACCTTCAAGACGCTGAAAAACAATGGCTCGTGTACGTTCGATGGTACCACCACAACTTGGACATTAACAGGCTCTGCTACTGATCTGGTGGCAAGCTATAGTCCAGGTGCTTCGTTTACTACAGACCCCGAAGCCCAGCTCATCGGTGGTCCCTTCCTCGTCATTCCCCAAGACTGGACAGGTGGAATCGAGGTTAATGCCTCTTGGACAGAGTGGGGTGAAGCAAAGGATAATCAAACGCTCACTGCCACAGTGCCTACCAACTGGCAGTCGGGCTACAGCTATACTTACACCTTCACTATCACCGAGTTCGACCTCAAGGTGGATATCCGAAGATTTACCGAACAATGGTAAGAAGAGGTAAGATGTCTGATGTAAGAAGTAAGATGAAACAATATAAATTCATAATACGGATTCTCCTGATGTTTCTGCTGATGGTGGGAACTCAACTCCCTACGTGGGCAGCAACAGTGACTTACCATGTGCTGACATTGCCGATAGATTGTTCGAAAACACATATGGTGGCTGCTGTAAACGGAAAACGTTTAGAGGCACTTTGTATTAAGGTGGATAATGCTACACAAGTGGAGTTGCCTGCTCACTTTAAGAGCCCGTTGGCTAAGAATTTCAAGTACTATGCTGATGATCAAGTGGAGAAGACGGATGTTACCCAGTTATATACGGATTATAGCACGCAAAAAGGTATCATCTATAATCTCGTGACTACTCCAGAAGAGACGGAAGAACTAACTCCTGTCAGCAAAAACTGCGATATCTATGTTACTTACGAATACGATGAAGACAATACCATTGCCAAGCTTAATGGTTCGAAGGAGTATAATATTGCTGTGACCAAAGGCTTCCTGGCTTTAAACAGAGGTCGAAACAATCGTCCTGCCGTTGTGCCTCGTGATAAAGTAACAGCAGAACAACTTACCAGTACTTCTTTTGTTAGAATAGACAATCCTGGCGCTGGTATAACAACCTATTGGGAAAACGCTAATGATAACAAGAATGTTAAATCAGAGGTAGAAAAGCAATTCCACTTTCTTTTCACATTAGAGGGGGAAGATCCCTATAATATCATTATACGCACTGCCTATCATGGAAAGGAAACATACATAGAGAAAGATGGCGGCACGTTTGTTTATAAATGGTATAAAGATGGCAGTATTTTCGCTGTAAAAAATGCCAATTGTTACATTGCAAGTGATGATCACAGGAAGTATAATATCACATACAATAAAAGCACATATCCTACGAACCCTACTGAGTTAGAAGAAGGAACAGGTCGTGGTTGGGATTCAAAACCTGGTTTCTATCATGGTCAGAGTGTTCCTTTATGGGGCTCCTTTGCCATTTTGAATAATTCCAGTTCCTCAAACCCAGGTTATCTCTTCATGGCCACCAGAACTATTGGTAATGATGGTAAAATGGGTGCTTCGTCTAATAAGTATAACTATCTGAAGTTTGACAACAATAACCTGACCATTAACACGCTTACTCCTGATGAAGCAACGACAAGTTACTCAACAGACCAAAAACTTTATGAGATTAAAACCGTCTATTTCAAGGTTAAGACTCCATTCTATGCCATTGAGGAATCAGATGATCACATCGTTTCTGCTTCTGTTACGATGAGTGAGTACAAGGTTGATAATAATGAGATTAAAAAAGAAGACATTCCTGATGCGCTGAAACGTAAATACTGTACCTTTACAACTTTCCGTAATAGTGATGGGGAAATTATTACCAAGTATTCACAGATGAAGTCTGATGGTGTGGTCTTTGTAGATTACGAGACAGCTACTTCTTCTATACCTTTCAAGGCTATCACACCAAAATCTACTTATACCGCTGCTGAATTAGCAGGTGCTTCTTGGTATGAACTGACAGACGATGGCAGTACGGAAGAGAGTGGTAAGAAAATCACTTACGATACGGGCAACTTCAAGAATAATGGTGCCAGCGGTACATACGAGAAGACCAGTGAATATGCCTTCATTGGCGACCCATACGAGTTGCGAGTCATAAGCCGCAGCCAAACCTCTGGTGCTACTCCATCGTATGTCGGTGCCTCTGGAACACCACCTGGAACACCACCAACAACAGGAACGGCATTTACCGCAAATACAACTGCCTCAGTTGGCTACGTCTGGGAAATGCCTCAGGATGCTACTGCCGGTAGTTTCAAACTGAGAGTATTCAGTACTAATAATAGTGGCACAGGCTTTTGGAGTTGGGATACTGGAAATGTAAGCGTAGATGTTACGTATGGCACAACACCTGTAGCTGGTCCAGAACTGACTAAAAATCCTCAGACTATCACACTGAATGTCAGAGGCCTGACGTATGCACCAGAAAACTATCTTACAGTAGAAGCAACTGGAGATGGTAAAGGTCAAGTTGGCACCATTACTGTTGGGGATATCTTATCAGACGGTACCGCTACCATTACCGTTGCTATTGCTGCGAACTCAAGTTCAAATAAGACATTTACGCTGACCATCACAGAGGAAGATAAAGACGGCTCAACAGTAGGTACGGCTACTGCTGTCAATGTCACTCAGGGAACGACACCTTATGCTGGTGGCACCGTACAATACAATACCACAGCTACCCGTGTGAAGGTGCTCCCCCTTCCAACTAGGACCTACACATATAAGATTGTAGATAAGTCTGGTCGTATAGCTGCAGAAGCGTCAATAGATCAAATTATCTACATGCCACTGTCACCCTCAGTGTCACAAACTCTTGAGTCCAGTCTTCCTGCTATTATTGTAAGCCCGTTCTTGGTGGGTGAGACGCTGACGTTCTATGATTCTTATACAGATTGGGATCTAGATGGTAAGCGTAGCCGCCTTGACTTTCATAATCCTTCCGAACAGCCTGCTATCACAGAAACCCCTAACACAGATCACGACATCTTCGTGACCTATACCACAGAACATCTTAATGAAAAGACTTTTAAGCTGAGTGAAGATCAGGAGTTTAAGGTAGTATTGAATGGTCAGTATATCTATTTTGATGGTAATGACAACACCATTAAGAGCACTGGTGATGCGACAATTAATACGAGAGCTTTTTATTGGAAACTGCGAAATTGCGACCCCTACGCTATGCTCATTGACAATATGGGTGCAAGGGAAGATGCAGATTTTAATGTAGCGGGTCAGTCAGAAAATCCTGATGTATATGATGACAATGGAGTAAAAACTAATCCAGATAGACAAAAAGGTGCCTGGGTGAAATTGGCAGCGACATTGGGAAATGACGTTGCACTCGCTTTCGACACAGACAGAACTCATGCTCAGCAATTTATCGCTAAAAGTAGTATTCAAAAAGGTATCTATGAAGTAATGGTAGCGGCAGGTGAAGGAAAAGATGCCTCTACAATCTATTATAATATAGGACGCACATCAACTGCAGATATTAAGATATATAATAATACGACTTATCCCCATGGCAACAATGTGCTGAAATTCCATTTGGAACAGTCTATAGATTACAAATACCATCTGATAGACATGGCAAAGCATGATTTGTTGACTTGGTCCAGTTTGAATGCAGAACTTGTGTTGCCCGCTGAGTATCAGAGTCCGTTGGTAGCCCAATATCATTATTACGATATAGATCAATTCACAGTTAATGATGGTGTTTATACGTTGAAGAATAATCCTACCGTTCTTACTTCTATCGAGAATCTGGATGCTACATTTACATACGATTCTGGTGATTATTCTTTGCAATGGACTAGTTTGACGGCCGCTGACGAAAGTGATGTGGTTGCTCAGGCAAAGAAATTAACTTCTAAAGGTGATTTTTACTACAGAGTTGGTGCAAGCGAGTCTTACACTTATTATAAAGTTACAGTCACCAAACCTTTCTATCAGGACATCTATGTTACTTATGAGGTTAATGACCGTGTGAAATTCAATGATGATACAAGTCCTTATATGCTGAGATTCCTCCATCCTAATGTGGAAAAGTACTATTTGGAGGATGGTAATGATAAACTGACGACAGAAAAATTCGAGGCGGTTTATCCATATACCAATGGTGATGGAAACCTGAACATATATGGCGAGGCAATGAATAAGGAGCAGATGGATGGTGGTGCCAATACCCGTCCCCGTTGGGTGTGGTTCTTCAAGAGCGAACTTAGTGACCCATATCATGTTATTATACACTCCAAGAGCACAATATCCTATAACGGCATTTCTCACCGGACCTATCTGCAGACATACGCAGTTAAATTCAATCAGGACGGAGATGCTGCTCCCAAAAACATTGTTACTGGTGGAGCCTTGCCAACCATCTCATCAGAAGACCCCACGGAATACATGATATTGGGCACAGACGGTCAGTTCCGACTAAAGACAACTAATCTTATCGAAGGTGCACGCCATGATGTAACATCATTGGAACAGTACTGGAAGACATATAATATGATTAAGTTGCATGTGCTGGGAATTGATCCAAAGAATAACCCTGATTACAAAGATGCTTTTAGTAATGACGATAAGACATGGGTAATACCCGAAGAATTGAGAGATGACCTAGAAAAAGCATTAGATAGTAAAACTATTGGCGGAAGCAACTGGCACAGCTACAGCGCTTATGCCAACGCTGTACGTTGGAACGGATATAATGATAAGTCTGATGGTCATGAGAAGAAGGTCGTAGAAAAATTGGAACATTGGTATCAGACCTTTGATATGGGTGACGGCTCCTTCGATATAGAGAGTGCAGACATTCCTCCTGTGCTCATTCTGCTCGACCGTCATGGATGGGAGATTATGCGTAAACCATTACCTAAGACTTATCCTGATGGTGAAACCGAACTGAATGCTCTGCGTGCATACGACAGCCCGATGGTGAAGGAGTATAAGTTCTACTCGAATGCTACTAAAGCTACAGGCTGCCATAAGTATACTCTCAGAATGCAGAACGGAGCAGAGCGTGACCAAATCAAGGCTGGCGGCAAACATTATACCTCTACTTCATTGGGTTCACTTCCTCCAATTACCGCTACAGGCGTAGAAAGTAATGGCGTATTGAATGACCAATATGTCACCTACACTGTGAAGGAAGAATATGAGGATAGCTATACCTACAATTTCGTGGATCACGGGAGCAGTTCTTTCACTGAATCAGGAATAGCCTCAAAATTCCTCATGGTGCAGAATGGCCGCTTCTATAAAAACGAAAATGATAACGCAGACAATAGAAAGAGCTATATCTCCAAGCCTATCTTCGAGCATACCTATCCTGAAGGCGGTAATGTGTATGACTTGATAGTTGCTCCGCATGCCAATAATAACATTGATATTGTAGAGGGTGGAAAAATCTCCAACAAGTGTCTATGGTATGTGATGCCAAACCTGAATATCGACAAGGAAATGGGTATCAAGTGGGGCACATCCGATGATGTTTCTGCTGCAGAGCCTTTATCTGAATATGGTACCAAGAAAAAATACAAAGACATAACTGGCTTCGACCCATATAACATTCAATTAAAGAATGTTGGTACTGGCAAATTTATAACCTCTCACATGACTAGCACGAAACTCAGTGAAGGTGCTATGGTGGGTGTATATGATTCGGGGGTAGACTCTAAGACTACGCGTATTACTTTAGAAAACGAAGATACCTCATATCCAGATCCACTGGTAAGCACAGGTAGTGAAGGTTATGATCACACGAATATCGCAATGACCAATCAGACTTTCATGGCGGTATCTGATGCTAATGGTAATTTACAGTTGATGCCTCGTTTCGACCATGATAAGCGTGTCAACGTGCCTACTTCAGCGCAAAATAGTGATCCATGGCCCACAACTTTGGAAACTTCTGTAGATTACAATGGCGAAGCCAAAGTCGATGATAACTCCAAAATGGGACCACAGACGACGTTCTTCGTCCGTCCGCAACGCTTTATATATCGCATTATTGATAATGATGGTAATGAGGCTCTGCGCTATAAGAGAGCAGGTGATTACTATCCAACTATCACTGATCACTTTAAAAGTCCGTTGGCTAAAGATTTTAAGTTCTACTATGACCATGCGGCATATACCGCATCTGTAAGCAGTGAGGCGGCATACAATGCTGCAGCTACCTCTACTGCGTTTCAGAAGACCGCAACAGACGATGCTAATATGGCATCTCAAGCCAAAGCACTTGAAGTACTTGAAGACTATTATTTTAAGATTGGTGCTGAGTCTCCTTTTACATACAAGAAAGTCACGATAACGAAAATTCACTCCGGTTCAACGGATGCCACGTACACTACTGCTGACTGTACAGAGACAGACTGGACTAACGCAACAGTACATCAAGAATCTGAAGTGGCAAGTTTAGCTGCATTTGAGAATGCTGTTGACAATCTTGCAAATAAGGGTAATTATTACTATAAGATAGGTCCGTTCGTAAAAGATGCTAAAAGTACTTACATTTACAAAAAGGTCGTTGTCAAAAGCGGAAAGAGCAATTTCCTTGATGATGTAGCTGCTGGTAATGACATTTCTGACAAGGAGATTACTGGAAAAGCTCTCGCTGAATTTGATTTCGATGGCGACGAATGCGAAGTGTTTGTACGCTATAGCTACAATGCGAGTGCTGACCAAGATGGTGACAAAATCCTGCAAGGCAAGTGGTTCACCATCAAACTGGATGATAAGGATGTGGTGGCAGATGGAACTATTGTTACGACCGATGACCCTGCAACTTCTGGCATTGACGAGAAAGGTACAGGTGTTTCACTTTTTACAAACACCAAACCTGCTACTGCAGATGCTCTAAAAAATGCTTACCAGTGGCATTGGAAGTTCTTGGCAGCGCCAATTGATCCTTCATCTGAGTTACACGAATCTCCAGACCCCTATGCTATAAAGATATTCAACCGAGGTGCCAATTATACTACAAATTTATCTCTCAATCCCAACCCGATGGCTGTAGGTATCAAGGTAAACGGTCATGACCGCTTCTCACTGCTGAGTCACCCAAGCGGCGGCTATGCACTGGCTGTGAATGGCTTGGGAAGTACAGATAGTTATGACTTCCTCAATGGTGCAGGCATGGATACAGATGATGCTGCTACGACAGCTACTGAGGTCAATTATCAAAGAACTGTTGCCAACTATGAATCTTTTGATGAAGCGACGTATTTCTCAGCTGAGCCTGATGGAGTATATCACATCAAGATGTATGATGGTAACAAAAACGCGTCATATAAGAAATACACGGTCACTTCTGGATTGCCTGATGCAGGAGTTGCAAGCACAGAAGCAGAGTGGAACGCTGCATATCACTTTACCATCAAATCAAGTGCCCTCAGTCCAGGCACACAACTTGTGTTAAACAACGACGTAACGCATAACTACGAATATCGCGTTATCAACAATGGTGGTGGAGAATACGCAATTGCAAATCCTGGTTATCTTGCTGTTACTGCCACCCAGGACGATGCAACAGCATCATCTAATGGCTATGTGCCATCTTTGCCAGAAGCGGCTCAGACACCATTGCTGAATATGGATGATTATTTGTATTACGGTAGTGCAATCCCAAGTGATGGTAAATATACTGTGGTTACAGACACCAAGTTATTCACTCTCTATGGTCTTTATCGCGATGAAGTTTATGTTCGCTACAACCAATACGACATGAACAAGACGGAGTTTAAAGTCCCGAATAAGCGAAATGATACATCCGCAGAAGTTGTTGCCAAAGCTGAAGATTCTCAGGATGCATCGATGAATATCAATGGCGGACTGCCTTATAATATCATTTGGTATAATGATAACATGATGGCATCTGATGATGGCGATGACATTGTAGAAGAAGGAGTTGAAAATCAACCCCTTTCTGGAAACACAGAGTTTGTCTGGTTGTTTGAGGGCAATGACCCATATGATCTTAAGATTAAGCATAAGAATTCTAGGAAATACATATACAATTCTGATGGAAATTCTTGTACTTTGCATGCCTCTAATTCCACTCCATTTATGCTGTTGAAGAAGTCCGGTTATGATTATGGTGTGTTGGCTAAGACAGGAGCAAAACGATATGTGTTGTCTGGTTATGGCAATTCTTTAGCTGACATTGAAGCTGTAACACCAGAGATACCCAACCATTTCATCATCTTCGGTCTGTCTTCAGGGAAACTGATTTATCATTTGGTGATTGCGAATACAGATGAAACCGTGTATATCCCTTATCGCCTTGGAACAGAAAGTTCACCTGGTAAAGAATTAACAACCAAGCCTATTACCGGCACCTCTCAGCGTGACTTGACAACAAAAAACACTGAAGAAGGAATCTCCGGTGAGAAATATCAGTTGGGTTCAACTTTGTCATGGGGTGGAAACGCTCACACATATAGCTATGATGCCGAATCGGTAAGTATGGGTGATAACTTTAAGGTGCCAAGTGTGTTCTATCGTCCGAACTGTACCTTCGATTTCTATATAGAAGGTATATATAACGAAAATGGAACAACTTCTGAGTCCACATTGGATAGTAAATATAAAGGACTGAAGTTGGATAACCTGATGTCGGATGCTGATCTTATTGGAAAGACGGTAGTAGTTAATATCGTATATTCTTTCGATAAGACACTGGCAACGAACAGCGGCCTTGGCTTCGTTAGAAATACAGAACAGAATCTGTGGTATACCTTTGAGACAAAACAGGCATCGGAACCTTGGCTGGCTCGCTATACCAACACCCAAAAACTGTCGGCAATAGCAGGTCGCGCGACACGTTACACCAACGACTATCTCTTTACTCCTGTAGGCGATGTATATGGCTTCAAGATGTATAACAGATACGTGCTGAAGAACAGTAGCGATAGTGGTGATGACAAAACGAGATTGATGACAACAAATTCATTAGATGCAGGTACTGAATTGGATATAGTTGCACCTGGTTCCACTGGATATGAAGTATATGAGCTATTGACTGGTGACGTGGATGGCTACTTCCGTGTTCATCCTGTTGTCGATATCGATGACGGTGACCCATCTTACAACCCAGTTTATGTGAATATAACAGGCAACAAACTGAAACTCAGCACTACCCCACGCGACTGGACATACGGACTGGATATAGCTATGCTGCAGCCTTACTATCTTGGTGCTGGTAATGTGGGTGGACTGACTACGACAATCAAAGCAGGGTCAGGAAAGTCGAAGTCTGGTAAAGCTCTCTACGAGGATGCAGTCGCCACAGGCAAGATTACTGAAATACAAAATGTGGTATATGATGACAAGAATATCGTAGACTTCGCCACCGGATACTATCGTCTGCACTCTCAGCCAGGCATATCAGGTATTAGTCCTGTGCGCTATGCCAGCGGCTATCTGCATAAGACGGAAATGACCGGTGATGGTATTCACACTAATGGTCCTATACCTATGCACTTCTATAGTAAGTCGGGAGTGACTGGTTCGTTTGATGGAGATCTGAATCCGCTGGAGTCCGGTTTCACTGAAACGAATGCCACCCGAGGCGATATACCTGTTCCTTCCACAGAGACAGATCCATCAACAATATTTTATGTCGTTAATGGTGATGATATAACTAACAGAACCATCAGTAATGTGACCATGAGTACTCAAGGACTGTATGTCAAAGAAAACGTGATGACTGAAACTGAAGATGATGTTACCACATATAGATTAATAGATATCGGTGGTGGTATAGTGGTCCTTGTGAATACTGACGATGGAGCAAATTATCTGAACTTCACACAAACAGGCAAAATCTATGATCTGAAATTCTCTAATGTGAACGAAAGTAGAATGGATGATGTGAAATGGTGTATGGAACCAGCAAGCAATATGGGACTGCAGGTTGCGACGAACAATGGTGGCGATGGTTATTACTACACCACATTCTATGCTCCATTCGATGTGTCTTTGCCAGCTGATAACGGTACTAAGAAGTACAATGCATATACGAGTTCAACATGGAACACTGTGGGTCTGAATATGGATAAAGTGCCTGAAGTCTCAGGTAAATATAATGCGGGTAAGTTCGTTCCTGCTGGCACCCCTGTTGTTATCAGGACCACCGACGAAAGTGGAAGCGTAAAACTGAGCCTGCCAAGTAGTGCACCAACAGAACCAGAAACAGAAAAGCTTGGATGTGTATTCTCTGGTGAATACCTGGATCAATTGTTGGATGTTAATGTGAATTACGATGTATATACGCTTGGACTGCCGTTTACGAGTGATATGGAACTTAATAAAGAAACAGGTGATGTTACGGCTCCTCTGCCGGTACAAGCTACAACTGGTGTAGGTTTCTATATCAATGCGACACCTAACAAAGAGGAATCAGATATGCAGGCTAGATGGACAAGAAACAACCGCTATGTGCTCCACAATAAGATTTACTACCGAGGCACTGATGGTGGTGGTTCCCGTGAAATGCGTGGCATTGAGTTCGTTCCTGTCATCTTCGATTATGACGAGGAGGGTGGGGAACAGCCTAATGAGGAGGTGCAGAGTTCTTCTGAGGGTGCTACTTTCCAAGGGGATGGATGTATCTACGACATGATGGGACGTAAGGTCGCTACTCGTCAACAGGTGGAGGATGGCTCTTGGCGATTGCTGCGCCCAGGTATTTACATCTTGAATGGCAAGAAGTTCAGGCATTAACTGTTTTCTTGTTTTGCATTGGAAAAATTTGGAGATGTCATATTTTCGCTGTAATTTTGCAGTCCGAAAGTATAAAACACATATTATAATATGTATAGGACAAAAACATGTGGTGAGCTGAGGCTCACAGATGCCGGACAGGTGGTGACACTTGCCGGATGGGTGCAGAAAACCCGTAAGATGGGAGGTATGACATTTGTGGACTTGCGTGACCGCTATGGTATCACACAGCTGGTGTTCGACGAGTCGAAGGATGCCGCCCTCTGCGAGCGTGCCAATAAATTGGGACGTGAGTGGTGTATTCAGGTCAAGGGCGTGGTCAACGAGCGTCAGAGTAAGAACATGAATATCCCGACAGGAGAGATTGAGATCATCGCACAGGAACTGAATGTGCTGAGCGAGAGTCTGACACCTCCCTTCACGATAGAGGATAATACGGACGGTGGTGACGATATCCGTATGAAGTATCGTTATCTGGACTTGCGCCGTTCTTGTGTTCGTAAGAATTTGGAGCTGCGTCACCGTATGACAATCCTGATCCGTAACTTCCTCGATAACAAGAACTTCATTGAGGTGGAGACACCTATTCTGATTGGTTCTACCCCAGAGGGCGCCCGTGACTTCGTGGTACCTTCTCGTATGAATCCTGGACAGTTCTATGCACTGCCCCAGAGTCCGCAGACCCTGAAGCAGTTGTTGATGGTGTCTGGCTTCGACCGTTACTTCCAGATTGCCAAGTGTTTCCGTGATGAGGACCTGCGTGCTGACCGTCAGCCGGAGTTCACACAAATCGACTGTGAGATGTCGTTTGCTGACCAGGAGGATGTGCTGGAGATCTTCGAGGACCTCGCCCGTCATCTGTTTAAAGAGGTGCGTGGCGTGGAGTTGCCTAAGTTGCAGCGTATGACGTGGCATGAGGCGATGCGTCGCTTTGGTTCTGATAAACCTGATCTTCGCTTCGGTATGGAGTTCGTGGAACTGATGGATGTGCTGAAAGGTACAGGTACGTTCCCTGTCTTCAACGAGGCTGAGTATATCGGTGGTATCGTGGTTCCTGGTTGTGCAGACTATACCCGCAAACAACTCGACCAGTTGACGGACTTCGTGAAGCGTCCGCAGGTGGGTGCCAAGGGCTTGGTATATGTGAAGTTCAATACTGACGGCACTGTCAAGTCTTCTGTGGATAAGTTCTATACCCCTGAGGTATGGCAGCAACTGAAGGAGAAGACGGGTGCCAAGGATGGTGACCTCGTGCTGATCCTCAGTGGTGACAAGGCGAATAAGACACGTGTACAGCTCTGTACGTTGCGTCTGGAGATGGGTGACCGTCTGGGTTTGCGCGACAAGGATAAGTTTGTATGCCTGTGGATTGTCGACTTCCCATTGTTTGAGTGGAGTGACGAGGAACAGCGTCTGATGGCTACGCACCATCCGTTCACCTTGCCGAATCCTGATGACATCCCCTTGCTCGATACGGCTCCTGAGAAGGTACGTGCCGTTGCCTATGACTTCGTATGTAATGGCGTTGAGGTCGGCGGAGGCTCCCTGCGTATCCATGATGGCAAGTTGCAGGAGAAGATGTTCCAGATCCTGGGCTTCACCCCGGAGCGTGCTATGGCACAGTTTGGCTTCCTCATCAATGCCTTTAAGTATGGAGCACCTCCTCACGCTGGTCTCGCCTTTGGTCTCGACCGCTTTGTGAGCTTGATGGCAGGACTCGATTCTATCCGTGACTGTATCGCCTTCCCGAAGAACAATTCGGGTCGTGATGTGATGCTCGACGCACCAGGTGAATTAGACGCTAAACAGTTGGAAGAGTTGCAGTTACGCCTTGACTTACATCAAGAATAATTAAAAAATCATAAAAAATACGCTGTGCACGGCAACAAGGAATATTTATTATTCCTAATTTTGCACTCGCAAAGAAGAAATTCTTAAAAGAACATTCAATAGCGTATTAATTATTAAAGTTATGGCAGAAAAGAAAACAACAAAGAAGGCCGCTGCTCCCGCAAAGGCAGCTGAGCCAAAGAAGGCAGCCGTTAAGAAGGCAGCTGCTCCTAAGAAGGCAGCTAAGGCTGGTGTAGCAGTTAATGCAGAGAATGCAGGTTTCAAGGCTGGTGATGTTTACCAGGCACTTGCTGCTGCTGAGAAGGCTTTGACCGTTAAAGAGATCGCTAAGGCAGCAAAGATCAGCGAGGAGGAGACTCTGCTCGGTCTGGGTTGGCTCTTCAAAGAGGGCAAGCTCGCATCTGCTGACGAGAAGATTACACTTGCTTAATCAAATCAAATGAAGCATAAAAGGGCTGGAGGCTTTATAGGCTTGCCAGCCTTTTTTTATCCTTCAATCCTTCAATTTTAATCTTTCATCTTTAATCTTTAATCTTTCATCTCAATTGACTTACGATCAGCAGATATTGAAAGTACTCACCGAGGCAGGGGAGGGTGGTGTAAGCGTACAGGCGATTGCCAAGCATGTTTACAACATGAACTGTACCTTCTTCTTCCAACCGGATTTTGAGGAAATCCGCACGTATGTCCAACAGTATTTGCTGCGCAACAGCAAGTCTGCACAGTCTATCATCGAGTCTACTGGCAGACGTGGTTATTATCGCTTGAATACGGAAGGGTCTGCCGATGCCCGCCAGATGATGCTCCAGTTCCGTGACGAACGAGTAGGGGAAAAAGAAGAGGAGAAGCCCCAGCAGGACCTCTCCCTCGATTTATTTGCTTAAGGTTAATTTCTCATAAATTTGTGCTACTTGGTCGGAAACACGTTGTGCATTAAAACGTTTTTCTATAAGTGATCGTGCAGAATGTCCATATTGTTGAACTAATTGTGGTGATTCTGATAGTTGAGTGATCTTGTCTGCAAGAGCCTGTGCGTCATTAAATGGAATAATCAGTCCATTTTCTTGATGGTTAATTAATTCGCTAGTACCATCTGTGGGGGTCGCAATAATAGCTTTTTCCATTGCCATAGCTTCTAATAAGGCAATAGACAGTCCTTCCCAAAGGCTTGGAAGACAATAAACATCAATGGCGTGAAGTAATTCTGGTACATCAGTTCTGAAAGGGGAACGATAAATATAATCTTCCATTTTGTGTCCTTTAATGAAAGTGTTTACTTCATTATCCATATCCCCTTCTCCGACGAAGAGTCCTTTTATCATTGGATTATTTTTGTGTGCTATTTCAAGTGCCTGAAGAAAAATAATAGGATTTTTCTGTTTAGTGCATCGTGCAATAAAGCCAACGATAAAGTCATTGGTAGTGAAGTTTAATTCTGGACGCAGGTTTGCCCATTCTACCAATGGGTTAAACCGTTGAAGATTAATTCCGTTCTCAATCACATGAGCGTTTGCTAATCCAAATACTTTTTTGCCTGTATCTGCATTGCTTTTTGAAACGCAGATGATTTCGTTACTATAGTGACAAATGATTTTCTCACTGAAAGCCCTCAATTTTTTGATGATTAGTGGTTGGTCATCGTGAAAACTCCATCCATGAACAGTATATACAAGAGGCGTATTTGTTGTCCTGCAAGGCCATATGACATTGGATGCGGCTCGGCTACCATGAGCATGAACAATTTGTATGTTCTCTTTTTGTATAAGCTCTTTTATTTGCTTTTGAATTCTAATATCAAAGGGTCGAGTCGTATTGATAATATGGCATTTGATACCTAACTTGTGGAGTCTGCTTATCATTTCTCCATCAGTAAAGGAAAGGCAGATGGAATCTATTTTTCCTTTATTTAAATAGGTGGCAAGATCTAATAAGTGAGACTCACCTCCACCGATTTGCCCTTGACGAATAACCTCCAGTACCTTTATCTTATTCATATTTATTGATTATTATTTTTTTTCATATCTCGTAGTATTTCTGATGCTATACATGAATCTAATTTTTGATAACCAATCGCATTTAAATGAGTTTGGTCGTCTAGATATAATTGTTGAGGGTCACAATATCCATCAGGATTCCAGGAATTAGATTTTATATAAACTATATCATCCATTATCTTTTCTTTTGTAAAAACCTTCTTTAAAGCCTCTCTATATGATTTAAATCCATACATCTCAGAACCTGTAATCAATGCTGATACATAATGACGCAGCTTCATAAACCAATACTCACGTTTGGCTATTGCATGGTAGTTAATATCAGGGATTTCAATGACTACGGGTTTTATGCCAGCATTTATCAATAAATCAACAATCAGCAAATAGTGATGGGTATAGTAATCTTTCCCCATTTTGGCAACAGCATCATTAATCCCTACAGACAAAATACAATAATCAGGTTGCAGATCAAGAATAGATTTTGTCGAGGTAAACATTCTGTTATATATTTCCTTACTTTTTGCTCCTACATTTCCATGTGATAATAAGCGTACATTAATGCTGTCTTGACATAACATTGTTTCTAACATTTTATCATAGTTGTGGTGATATGCTGCCCAGCTATCACCTATAAATATAACTTTCAATGTGTCATTCGAACTCCTCTTTTTGCGAAATACCATTGTTTTTTTTGTAGCATGCTGATAATATGGATATATACGCAGTGCTACAAATGAAATAACAACTAAAGTTAATATGATACTAAAAAATAATATCAATCTTTTCATGTACGATTTCCTGTTATTATTGACAAAAATTGTGGATATAACTTGTTTGATATCATATAACTGAACACACAAATGGCTGTAACGCATATAACGCTAAGGAAATAAAATCCTAAAACTTGCCAATCTTGAAGATATACTATAAAATAAGCGGATATTTTTTTTACGACAATAGTCAATGGATAATGAACTGCATAAATCCAAAAAGAAGATTTATTTAAGATATCCTTTCCTTTATAGTTATTGTCTCCCCAATAACTGCCTATTAAAAATAACATAAAAATGTTAAATACGATAGATAAACGATGAATGTACAGTCCATGAGATAGAGGTAGTACAGAATGGCTTGTCCAATCAAAAAAGAACAAAGTTGCCCATATGGTTAAAAAAAGAATATATCTTTCTGCGAGTATTTTCAAAGGATTAATTTGTTGTATAGAGAAATAGGCTCCCAGACAAAAAAACATCAAACTAGATGCAAGCATTCCATTATATGGAATAGTTATCCACCATCCAAATAATAAAAGGATAAATAGACATTTTAAATATCTAATTATGTAATACAATAATGGAGATAGTATGCATAGAATCATAAGATTGCGGATATACCAGAAAGGACATAACAAAGGCACTCCATTGCCGTGATTCCAATCACCTCTATCAATAAAAGCCCGGAAATAGTCTATTATATTATAATTTGAAATAGCTTTATCAACAAGAAATATAGGATGAACAAATCTGTCCAAAATAATATAAACAACTAAAATAAGCCCATTCCAAAATAAATATGGGATAAAAAGTGATGATACTCTTGATAATATTTTTTGACTGTATGTTTTTTGACTAAGAAAGAAGAGAAACCCAGAGATGAAGAAAAAAGCAGGAACACCAGTCTCTCCCAACCATAATCCCCATGGATATACTAATTTAAAATATAGAGGATGGTTGTATGCATCAATTGCACAATAACAATGTAATAGAACGATCATGAATATTAAGGGGAAACGCATCCATGAAATTGCTAATGACAACCTAATATTTTCATTGCTAATATTCATTTACTCTATATTATGTTTTCATCAAATACTTTTTGGATTATTTGTTTTTGGTGAATATCGCCGGTTAAGCTAATATATTATAATTGCTTAATGATTTTGGCTGGTATACCACCTATTACAAAATTATCTGGTACATCTTTTGTGACTACAGATCCTGCTGCTACTACGACATGTTTGCCAATAGTGACTCCAGGCAGGATGACAGCATTGGCACCTACCCATACATCATCCCCAATCACAACGGGTTTAGTGGAGATACCTTGTTCATCAATCCGCAAGATGGTGTCTTTGAAATTATGGTTCAGGGCGGTAACGACAATACCTTGGGCAAGGTTCACATGATTGCCGATGGTCACAGGACCGATGATGGTGTTGTGAATACCGATACGGGTATCATCACCGATGATGACATCACCCACGGCATTGTTGATACAACAGAACGACTCTATCACGCTTCGCTTCCCTAATGAGAAGTTACGATAGGGCGGGGTGTCCATCCGTACACTTGAATATATCTTGGAACCAGACCCTCTGCGTTGGTAGAAAGGAGCCAGCATCCGGATATACCAACGAGGGCGTGCGTCCCGTTGGTTCATGATGATATAATCCAACCATTTCTTCAGCCTTGGACTGTCTTTCAGTCCCTGCCGTATCGCTTCTTTGTCTTTCATGTGGACAAAAGTAATAATTAATTTTTAATTATCAATTGTCTAATCGACAAAAAATCGCTTTGCTTGCAAAGAATTATCAATTATTTTGTATCTTTGCACAAAATACTACGAAATGAAGATTCTTTTCTTAGTCTACCATGGTTTTTCAGAGCATAGTGGCATCTCGAAAAAGATTCACTATCAGGTAAAAGGTCTGAAGGAGAACGGTTATGATACGCGTCTCTGCTATTATGACTTTTCTCCAGAAGGTCATCGTTGCCGGTATGTAGACGGACAGGTCATTGAGGACTATGGGACAGGAAAGTGGGCGGCAATTCGCCAACGTATGAGTTATGACTGTATCTACGACTATTGTGTTCGTGAGGGAATACAGTTGGTTTATGCCCGTTGTTTCATGAATGCCAATCCTTGGTTGATACGTTTCTTCAAGAAATTGCGCAAGGCAGGAATCCATGCGGTGACGGAGATACCGACTTATCCATACGATCAGGAATTCATTGGATATTCGTCGAAGGAGCGCATGAACTTGAAAATGGATCAGCTATTCCGTAATAGTCTTTATAAATATATGGATGCCATGGTCACCTTCTCGGATGCCAAGGAGATTTTTGGACAGAAGACGATTAATATCAGTAATGGTGTAGACTTCGACAGTATCCCTCTCCATCAGCCATCAGCCATCAGCCATCAGCCATCTTCCCTTCACATGATTGGTGTCGCCGAAGTCCATTCGTGGCATGGCTTTGACCGTGTGATGGCAGGAATAGGAGAATACTATCGTGATGTTAGAAGTAAGAAGGAAGATGTAAGAGGTGTTTATTTCCATATTGTGGGTGGAGTGCATCCTCATCGGATGAAGGTGGATTTTGCACCAATAATTGAGAAGTATCATATTCAAGACAAAATCATTTTCCATGGTACCAAGTTTGGTAAGGAGTTGGATGATGTGTTTGACCAATGTCAATTTGCGATAGGTTCCTTAGGTCGTCATCGTAGTGGTATCACTGTCATTAAGACCTTAAAGAACCGGGAATATGCTACTCGCGGCATTCCTTTTATCTACAGCGAACAGGATAGTGATTTCGACCAGCAACCCTATATCATCAAGGCACCTGCCGATGAATCACCGATTGACATCCAACGAATCATTGATTTCATGACTGATTTTAATATGAACCCCGAGGATATCCGTAAGACGGTGGAACCGCTACAATGGAAATACCAGATGAAGAAAGTGGTGGATGCGGTGTTTAAAGATTAATAAAAAGTTGATAGTTTCAAATAATTAATATAATTTTGTGGCATAAAGGTTTATAGATTATGCAGAAAATAGATTTAAATGGAAAGACCATCTTGGTCACTGGTGCTGCTGGTTTTGTTGGCAGCAACTTAGTGAAACGCTTGTTCAAGGATGTGAAAGACGCTACCATCATTGGTATCGATAACATGAACGATTACTATGATGTCAGTCTCAAAGAATGGAGATTGAAGGAGTTGAAGACCCTCTCCAACTCCCCCTGTTTAAGGGGAGAGTCAGGATTAGGTGGGTCTTTCAACTTTATCAAAGGTGATATCTCCGACAAGGCGACCATTGATGATATCTTCGAGAAATATCATCCTGCAGTGGTAGTCAACCTTGCCGCACAGGCAGGTGTCCGCTATTCTATCACCAATCCAGATGCTTATATCCAGTCTAACTTGATTGGTTTCTACAATATCTTGGAGGCTTGTCGCCACTATCCGGTAGAGCATTTGGTATATGCTTCGTCGTCGAGTGTCTATGGCTCCAATAAGAAGATTCCGTATTCTACGGATGACAAGGTGGATAACCCTGTATCCCTCTATGCGGCAACGAAGAAGAGTAACGAGCTGATGGCGCATGCCTACTCGAAACTCTATAACATCCCATCCACAGGACTCCGTTTCTTCACCGTCTATGGTCCTGCCGGTCGTCCGGATATGGCGTATTTCGGTTTTACCAATAAACTGGTAAAGGGTGAGACCATCCAGATCTTCAATTTCGGAAACTGTAAGCGCGACTTCACCTACGTGGATGATATCGTTGAGGGCGTTGTTCGTATCATGCAGGGAGCCCCGGAGAAGAAGGTGGGTGAAGACGGATTACCCATTCCTCCCTATGCAGTCTATAATATTGGTAATAACCGGCCCGAGAACCTGTTGACCTTCGTGGATATTTTACAACAAGAGTTGATTCGTGCCAAAGTTCTTCCTGAGGACTATGATTTCGAGGCACATAAGAAACTGGTGCCCATGCAGCCTGGTGACGTCCCCGTGACCTATGCAGACACTAGTGCCCTGGAACGTGACTATGGCTATAAGCCTTCCACCTCCCTCCGTGACGGTCTTCGTGCCTTTGCTGAATGGTATGCTGACTTCTATCAGAAAAAGTAGTTTATGGAAAACAAGCCTCTAAAAATCGTCTATTGTACTCCGGCTTTGTATTTAGCTGGGGGCATGGAGCGAGTGGTGACTTTAAAGGCTAATTATTTTGCAGACTTCTATGGCTACGATGTGACGATTATTATAACGGAAGGAAAAGGTAAACCATATTTTTATCCGCTATCAGACAAAATCAAGGTAGTTAATCTTGACATTAACTTTGAGAAGCTGTGGAATTGTGGACTGCTTAAACGGATTCTCATTTATCTTCCCAAACAATATCGGTATAAGAGACTGTTGGAACGGGAACTGATGCGTATTCGTCCTGACATTACGGTTAGTATGTTGCGTCGTGAGATTAATTTCATCAATGAGATCAAAGATGGAAGTAAGAAAATAGGGGAGATGCATATCAACCGTGCTAATTTCCGTAAGTTTGAGGCAGAGAAACATATTTTTATTAAGAACCTCTTTGCCAGGTTCTGGTCAGGTAGTCTAGTGTCGCATTTGAAAAAACTCGATCGCTTTGTCGTATTGACAGAGAAAGACAGGGAGGCATGGACAGAGTTGGATAATGTGGAGGTCATCCCCAATCCTTCTCCTTTTATGCCTTCTCAGGTAAGTCCTCTTACGGAAAAGCGAGTGATAGCCGTCGGACGTTATTCTCATGAAAAAGGTTTCGACTTGTTGTTACGGGCATGGGCTGAGGTGGAGAAACAATGTGCTGATTGGTATCTAGATATCTATGGTGACGGTGATACCACTTCCTATGAGAAACTTATGGATGAGTTAGGGATAGACAAGCGTCGTTGTCGGTTAAACGGTCGTACCAATGATGTTGAGTATGAATACTGCCATAGCAGTCTTTTTGTGCTTAGTTCGCGCTTTGAGGGGTTTGGCATGGTCATCGTTGAGGCGATGGCATGTGGACTACCTGTCGTTGCTTTCGATTGTCCGTGGGGACCTCGCTCTATCATCAAGGATGGTGAGGATGGCATTTTGGCAGAGAATGGCAATCCTATTGCTTTGGCACAAGGTCTGATTAGCCTCATGCAAGACGATGACAAACGTAACATGATGTCCTCTAAGGCACAGGTTCATGTCAGACGTTTTGCCATTGATCAAATTGCTTTGCAATGGAAACAGTTATTTGATAGTTTGTAAAATGGCTTATGAAGTAACGATAGGAATCCCCGTTTACAATGCAGAAAAATATATACGTAAGGCAATAAATTCTGCATTAGCTCAAACTTTCGAGAATATAGAATTTTTGATTCTAGACGATTGTTGTACTGACGATTCTATGACAATTGTTTGTGAATTCCAAAATACCCATTATCGAGGTAAGGATATTCATATTATTAGTCAACCGAAAAATATGGGAATTGGAAACGCACGTAATCGAATAGTTGGTGAGGCACAAGGCAAGTATCTTTTTTTTATGGATGCAGATGATGTGATTTCACCAAAAACTATTGAACTATTGTGTTGTAATGCAAACCGATATGATGCTGAGTTAGTTTATGGTTCACATGAGCGAGTAGAAAAATTTAACGGGAAGATAAATATATTTAAGTGTCAATATCGTGATAGAAAGTTTTTCAAAGAGGATGAATTTGCTAATTGGGTATATCGCCAATATGATGGTATTCAAGCAACAACATGGAATATCCTGATAAATATTAACATATACCGAAAATATGGATTAGAATATCCAGCGACCAATTATTGGGAAGATTTCTCTTTCACTATGGATTTGCCATTATATGTAAAGCGTGTTGTGATGTTGTCTGACATCACATATTATTATAATTGCAGAAGTGAGTCGTTGTCAAACTTTAGTAAACGTGATTATATAGAGAAATCAGAAATTCAAGCCGTTCTTGATGCTATGTTTATTGTGAAACAAAATACAGATCGTGTGAAATCGAAGCCCTATTTCCATCAACGGATGTATAAAGTAATGATGACTCATTTCTATATGGTATGTGCAATATTAAGAAATGAAAAAATAATACATCCTTTATTTACTAAGCATGAGATTCGTGACGTAATGCGTTCACCATTGTCTTTTTCTGAGACGCTGAAATTGAAAGGTTGGCGATTCAAAAACATGTTCCTCTATTTCTTGGGAGAATTGCCATCTTCAGTAACAGTGTCAATTATAAGAATCTTTGGGAAAATAAAAGGTCTTATTTAAGATAATTATAGGATTTCTTTTCTGTTTCAGAAAATATTATTAACTTTGCAAATAAATAATTCTATTGCCTATGAGAGCTGTTAGTTCAGATGAACTGAGGACTATTCAGTTAGACCTGTTACAGAAGACTGCTGAGTTTTGTGAGAATAACGGACTTCGGTATTTCCTTTGTGGTGGAACGCTTATCGGTGCGATTCGGCATAAAGGGTTTATACCCTGGGATGATGATATTGATATTGCTATGCCAAGACCTGATTATGAACGTTTTTTGAAGACTTTTAATCGGGCAGAGAACTATTATCAAGTTGCTAGTTTGGGTGTTAATCCTGCTTATGAATATGCTTTCGCTAAAGTGTATGATAATAGGACTATTTTCAAAGAACTCCATTATCGGGGAACTACTTATGGCGTACATATTGATCTGTTTCCTGCAGATGGTGTAAAAGATGCGACTCAGGTACGTAAGATAGTGCTACTGCATAAAATACTTAATGCTAAGAGGGCAAACTATTATAAAAGGACGATGTCAAAAAAAATTATTAACACGCTTGGTAAATTGTTGTTGTTACCGTTTTCTGCCCGCCAAATTGCAACATGGATGGACAACGAGGCTCGCAAGTATGCGTTTGGCAGTCTACCTAAGGCTGGTGTAATAGCAAATCCCTATGGACCTAGAGAAATAGTAGATAAATCTGTATTTGATAGCGATGTTTATAAAGAATTTGAAGGGCATAATTATCGAGTTCCAATTGGTTATGATGTATGGCTTAGGAGCATCTATGGTGATTATATGCAGTTGCCACCAGAAGAGTACCGTGTTCCGCACCACACCTTTGCCGCTTGGTGGAAAGATGAAAACCTATAATAATATTGTATTATGAATATTGCGCTAATAATTGCAGGAGGTATTGGGGCTCGTATGGGGCAAGATATTCCCAAACAATTTATCAATGTATATGATAAACCTGTCATAGTGTATACGATGGAGGCTTTTCAGCATCATCCCAATATAGATGAAATAGAAATTGTATGTCTTGAAGGATGGCATGAAATTGTTTATGCTTATGCTAAACAGTTTGGAATAACAAAACTGAAGAATGTGGTGAATGGAGGCGTTAATGGTCAGGATTCGATCCGTAATGGATTGGAAGATATAGCCTCGCGCCACCAAAATGATGATGATATTGTATTAATACATGATGCTATCCGTCCCATGCTAAGTCATGATATCATCTCAGACAATATACGTGTATGCAAGCAATATGGTAATGCCGTTACAGTGGTTCCATGTACGGCTGCTATGTTGAAGACTTACGATGGGTTGTCATCTGAGGATCAAGTGCCTCGTGATAATCTTAAGACTACGCAAACTCCTCAAACATTTTTTTTGAAAGACATTCTGGATGCGCACAAGGAAGCTTTGGAAAAAGGTATTACAAAATCGGTTGCATCTTGCACAATGTATATCGAACTGGGACGTAAATTGTATATGTCGATAGGCTCTGAGAAAAATCTGAAATTGACTACACCAGAAGATATTGAGATTTTCAAGGCATTGTTGAATGCCAGCAAAGACAAATGGATGCATTAAGCTTTTACGAGAATGATTAATAATAAGATTTATCGGGAAGCTGTTGAAAAGGTAATTCCTTTAATAGACATCAAAGATGGCCGTGTTCTGGTGACAGGAGCTTCAGGTCTTATTGGTTCTTGTCTTGTTGATTTGCTGTTGTTGGCCAATCGGCATGGAAGAAATTTTGATGTGTATGCTCTTGGTCGGAATGCAGAAAAACTGAAGAAGCGCTTTTCCTTTTTTTCGGAATGCGATTTGTTGCATTTTGTAGAACAAGATATCCAGACTCCGTTAGACAATACTATACACTACGATTTTATTATTCATGGTGCCAGTAATGCAGATCCTCGTAACTATGCGCTTTATCCTGCTGAAACCATGCTTGTAAATGTTGTGGGAGCAATGAATATTTTGAATTATTGCAAGGAACATCTATTTACAAGAGTCATAATGCTTTCGACCTTTGAGGTTTATGGAAATAGTGGCAAGGACGTTTACCAAGAGGAAGATGCTGGTGTCATAAATCAGAACGTGATACGCTCTTGTTATCCGGAGAGTAAGCGATGTATGGAAATACTGACCCGTTGCTATGTTGAGGAATATGGTATCGATGCAGTGATAGGAAGACTGTGCAGTATTTATGGCCCTACGATGTTGAAGGATGATAGCAAAGCGCACGCTCAGTTTATTAGGAATGCACTTCGTGGTGAGGATATTGTATTGAAAAGTAAAGGCGACCAACGCAGAACTTACTGTTATGTAATCGATGCTATCACGGGATTATTATATGTTCTCGGAAAGGGGGCTACTGGTGAGGCATATAATATTTCCAACGAAGAGAGTGTGGTCACAATTGCTGAAGTCGCAAAGACGATTGCTGAAATTGTAGGTACGAAAGTCGTATTTGATATGCCAGACGATATTGAAAAGAAAGGTTTCTCAAAACCCCAAAATTGCGTTCTTGACAATCACAAATTGAAAGCACTGAGCTGGCAAGGAAGATATAATATTAGGACAGGTTTGAAAGAGTGTATAGATATTTTGAAGGATCAGTCGAATGAGTTTTAATCAAATTATCTGTTCAAACAGCTTTTTCCAACGAAGCATGATAGAATCAGTATCGAATTGTTGAGATCTTTCTATGGCAGCTTGTGAAAACTGTTTCCTAAGATTCTCATCTTCTATCAAACGACACACTCTTTCAGCAAAGAGTTTTATTTCTCCGTTTTCTACCAGAAAGCCATTGTAACCATCATTTATGATACTTTTAGGTCCAAAAGGGCAGTCAAATGCAACGCAGGGCACCCCATGTCTCATAGCTTCAAGTAAAATCAGTGAAAAACCTTCAAAATAGGATGAGACAACACAGATGGAACTGTTTACATATTCCTGGCTGATGTTGGTGGAATTCTTGTGTATAATAATATTTTTGGCATTATACAATTTTATAAGAGCTATTAGCGTGTCGTGCATGCTTCCTTCTCCAAAAATATCCAAAAGCCAGTCGGGATGTCTGAAAGAAACTATTCTCCATGCTTCAATCAGTCTTCCAAATCCTTTCTCCCATGCTAATCGTCCAACTGCAATCACACGCTTTGAAGTACAATCCGTAAAGTTGCTTATTTTCATGGTAGAGAAATTCGGAATGACCTCTACACGCTTGGCCCGTTTCCATAACTGTTTATCTTTTTCTGTTAATGTAACAATGATATCAGCATTTCGTTCTATAGCCTTAAAATAATTGAATCTCCTAATTGTATGGAAGAATCTAGCGATTAAGGGTCGTTTTTTACCATATTCTGAATATGTAAACAATTTGGCTTCATGGCTTTCAATAATTATCTTTGCTCTGCATTTGACTTTGCTTATCAGGTTTGCTTTAAAGAAAGAGATGCCTATCAGTATATCGGGATCTACATTTTTAACATATTGTTTAATACTTTTCTTTACTTGTTTGTTTAACTGCCATTTTAACCAAAATCTTTTAGGATACTTGTATTTATACTGAGAAAAATAAGGTATGCCAAGTTTTATTTGTTTTACTTTTTCCGACAAAATGAAATGATTGGCATCCTCAACCTGTTGAAACAGGTTAATGATGGTTACATCATAACCGAACTGCTCCGCTAAATAATTGGCTTTTTCAATTATCATTCTTTCTGTTCCGCCAGTTTTAGCTAAGGTAGAGAATACATATGCTATTTTCATATTTCTCGGGATATTAATAGTGTAAAACGGTTATTTTCGACAAATAGTATCATAAAAATATCGTAAGTGGATAAACAGATGGGGTAGATGCCTATACATAAAGGAATCTATTTTTTGTTTTGTTCCTTTCCTAAAACACAAGCTTGGAGCTTGTTGCTTTAAGAAATCGAAAATTTCAATCCTATCAGATGATTTATCTATTTTATGAGTGATAATCCATAATACTGCAGAGAACGAGGTATAAACATCTTCTTGAAGTTTGTTTTGTACTTTGGAAGATAGACCGTCAAGATGTGTCAGTTCCCAAGTCTTTGCGATGGCAGTACAATAGTCCTTCGCTTTTTTCTTGTTAAAAGAAAAAGTGGCAGATTCGTGCCCCTTTCTATAAATATTTAACAGCCACGACGTCCTAATACATTTTTTTGCTTTCAGATAGCATTCGTGTGTAAAAGGTACATCTTGGATATATATGCCAGGAACAAATGAAAGGTTGTTTTTTATAAGGAATTCTCTTCTAAAAAGAGTGCGCCAAACATAACACTGGTATGGATTAAGGTCTTGTAATAATAACTCTTCACCAGTTTTTTCTCTATAGTTGAAAACAGTTTTTTGTAAAGGACGATCCTTGTTTTGCTCAATTTCTTCATCAGTCATAGTCAAAAAGTCAGCCACAACTAAATCTACTTTTGTCTCTAATGCTTTTTCAAGTATGGGCTTGAGACTGTTTTCGATAAGAAAATCGTCAGAGTCAGGCATGAGGATGTATTCTCCTTTTGTAGCGGCAATGCCATTGTTGCGTGCAATTGAAAGTCCTTGATTCTCTTGATTAATGATGGTAACATTGTCATGCTTGTTGATGATGTCGGCAATCATCTCCATGCTATGATCTGTTGATCCGTCATTAACAATGATGACTTCAAAGTCAATATCATTCAAACCTTGTTTGAAGATGCTTTCAAAGCACGGTCGAATGTATTTCTCGACATTGTAAACAGGAACTATAATACTTAAGTCCATGTACTTTTTTTGTTGTATAGTGCAAAGATAATGTTTTTTTTTAGAAATAACCATTTTTTTCCTTTTTTTTTTTTTGATACTCTGAGAAATATTATGTATCTTTGCAGAAAAGCAAATGAAATATGATATGGTCAACTAAAAGATTGTCTCTCGTATATTTATCAAGTAGACCATTATGAGAATCAAGATGATAATTTAGTGAAGAAGAAATGAAACTCGTTTATTTATATCATTCTCTGGCAAACTGGGGGGGGACAGAACGTATCTTAGTGGATAAGATGAACTACTTGGTTCGTCATGATGGTTATGAGGTGTATATGATAACTTCAGACCAAGGGCAGCACAAGATTCCCTACGATTTGGATGAACTAGTTCATTTCATGGATTTGAATATCCGTTTTTATCAACGGTATCAATATAAACGATGGCGTAGACCTTTTATATATCGCCAATTATCACAGAAATATCACAATCTTTTACAGGAACATTTGGAGACCATTCAGCCTGATGTGATAATATGTACGTCCATTCAGGATGTCAAACTATTGTTGAAGGTGAAGGGCAGGATTCCCCTTATCGTAGAATCCCATATTAATTTTATTCGTCCTGATACGTTGTTTCATCGGATACAAACAAGGATCAATAATTATTGGATAGGAAAGGCTGATGCAGTAGTGACTTTGACAGATGGCGATGCGGAAAACTGGAAACGTGTAAGTAAAAACGTTTTGATGGTTCCTAATATTGTTCATTTGAATCCTTTGCCTCGATATAGCTCAGGGAAGGAAAAGCATGTCATTTTTGTAGGAAGGTTTGCCGAACAAAAAGGAATAGGGGAACTGTTTGCTATTTGGAAATTAGTCTATTCTAAATACCCTGATTGGCATTTGGATTTGTATGGTGAAGGTAGGTTATGGAATCAATATCAACAGGAAGCGGAAACGCTGAATTTGAACATAGAATTGCATAAGCCGACGAAAGATATCTTTGAAGCTTACTGCAATAGTAGTATCTTTGTATTGACCTCTCTCTATGAGCCTTTTGGTCTGGTGATTCCTGAAGCAATGAGTTGTGGATTACCGGTTGTTTCCTACGATAGTCCTTATGGTCCTGCCAGTATTATCTCAGAAGGAAAGGACGGCTTTATAGTTCCCATTCATGACCGACAGGCATTTGCTGATTGTTTATGTCAGCTCATGAGTGACGAAGAGTTACGAAAAGAAATGGGCAAAAGAGCCATAGCGTCTTCTCAACGTTTCTCCGCAGACCAAATCATGCCGATGTGGAAAGAACTCTTTGAAAAGCTAACTTCTCTTTCCTAACATCCAGGGCATTTTCGTTTGGAAGAAGAGGATGAGGGGGTAGAGGAGGATCGTGACGAGGAGTCCTAAACCATATGCCTCAAGTGGGGTATAGATGTAATCTGTTGATACATGGAAGATGGGCTTGAGGATGCCGTAGCGGATAAGACCAACCATCATCCAGTGGAGTCCGATGAATGCCATCGTACCATTGGAGTAGTTGATGACGATCTTGGAGCGAATGCCATTCAATAACTTGCAGAAATAGATAAAGGCAAGCAAGCCAAATAGGACGGCAGGGAAGTAGGAAATCATGTGCATCGTAAAATTCTCCTCGCAACCTGCGTGGTAGTCGAAAAGGATGATACTGATGATGAGTGTGATGACAAACCATCCGAGATCTTTCTTGAAGTTGCAGGTCTCAAAAGCATGGTATCTACGACAGAGGAATCCCATGTAATAGAAAACCAGGGATTTCGCAATGCCGATGACAACAAAATGCGCAGGAACATACCCGGCTTTGTGGGCAACATAGATGCCCATTCCCAACAGACTTAGCAATCCTATGGGGACGGTTCTGATGATCCAATTTTTCTTGTGAAAAATGGTATCACTCAGAATCGTCCCCCCAATCAAGCAGCAATCAAGTAGCAAGTGCATGATGAAGAGAGCGGCAATAAACCAGGTGACGGGATTTAGTTCTTCTGCGAAATGGTTGTTTGCCTGTAAGAGTAAAGTACCGTAAATCGGTCGCAAAGATTCCGCAAGAGTGGGCATTGTTCCATGCTCGCTATAGAATCTAATCAACCAATAGGGATAGAACAGGATATTATAAATAATGTATGGTATTCCTAATTGATTCCAGTATTTCTTGAATTCTTCTCTCAGATTGGTACGTTCTTTTTTTAAATAGCCGGCATTGAACATCAGACAAGCAAGGAGAAATACCTCAAAATAGGTAACGGGTTGTGCTCCTAATGCTTGAGGTATATGGACAGGTATAACTAATGCTACGGCAAGGAACTTTGCCCAGTCCATCCAGTTGATTCTCTCGTTCATTCCCTTTTTCTCTAATTTAATAGCAAAATTACAAAAAAACTATAAACTATAATCTATAAACTCTAAACTTTTTTGTATCTTTGTGGCGAAAACCAAAATTATTGTTATGGCAGAATGGTATGAGAAATATCTGAGCATCTATGATAAACCTTTCAGTGAGGTGCCGCAGGAAGTGATTGATGGAACCCGTGAGCGACTGACAAGGCTGCAGAGCCAGGAGCCTGTCGCCTCTATTGTCATTGTCGCCTATAACGAGGAGAAACATCTGCCGGCATGCCTGTGGTCTCTGAGTGAGATCCAGTGTAAGTATCCGGTGGAGTTTATCGGGGTGGATAATGAGTCAAAAGACCGTACGGCGGAAATCTACGAGAAGATGGGAGTCACCTATTATACAGAACATCAGCATACCTGTGGCTATGCCCGTCAGTGTGGCTTGAATCAGTCGAAAGGTAAGTTCTATATGTGTATAGACTCCGATACCATATATCCTCCTTATTATTTTGAAGTGATGATTGACCATTTGATGCAACCGGGTGTTTCGGCGGTGGCTTCCCTGTGGGGCTTCTATCCTAGCGAGCGTTTTTCTGCGTTTGGTTTGAAAGTCTATGAGTTCTGCCGTGATATCTATCTGAGGATCCAGAGTGTCAACCGTCCGGAATTGAGTGTACGAGGTATGGCTTTCGGCTTCTATGCTGAGTATGCTAAAAAGGAAGGCTATCGCGTGGAACTGCTACGTGGTGAGGATGGCTCCATGGCATTGGCGATGAAGAAATATGGTAAGATCAAGTTTGTCTATGACAAGCGGTGTCGGGTGATTACCAGTTATAGTTCCTTTAAGGAGAGTTCTTTGACGAAAGCGATGTGGAACCGATTGAAATCATATGGTATCTTCCGTCTCTTTTATAAGACGGATCACTATGAGGATGCCAAAGACAATTTCTTGAAGAAATAAGAAATCAAATAGGGGCGTATCACGGATTCGTCCCTATTTGCTTAACAACGACTGAACATCTTTAGCACCTTCTCCACAATAGGTGCCATGTCGTAGTATTTGTATTCGGCAAGACGACCGCCGAAGGTGACATGGGCTTCTTGTCGGGCGAGTGTCTCATATTTTTGGTATAGCTCACTATTCTTCTCATCATTGACGGGGTAGTAGGGTTCCAGTCCTTCTTTCCATTCTACGGAGTACTCCCGGCTGATCACCGTCTGGGGATTCTTGTCAACCTCAGCGGCAAAGGATTCGAAATGCTTGTGCTCGATGATACGGGTATAGGGAATCTCCGCCTCGGTATAGTTAATCTGGGCAAGCCCTTGATAATTAGAGGTGTTGAGTGTCTCCGTCTCAAACCGAACCGTCCGATAATCTAGTTTACCGAATCGGAAATCATAGAACTCATCAATCCTGCCCGTGAATACAATTTTGTCAGCAAGGGCTTCCAGTTCTTTCCTGTTGGCAAAGAAATCAACATTCACCTGTGTGTCGGTACCCTCCAGTAAGCCGTCGATGAGCTTGTTGTAGCCCCCGATGGGCACTCCCTGGTAGGAGTCATTGAAATAGTTGTTGTCATAGACAAAGCGAACAGGCAGGCGTCTGATGATGAAGGGAGGTAACTCGGTGCATTTGCGCCCCCATTGTTTTTCAGTATATCCTTTGATCAGTCGCTCGTAGATGTCACGACCCACTAATAGTAATGCCTGCTCCTCCAAATTTCGTGGCTCTGTGATTCCTGCAGCCTTCATGGTTGCAATCGCTTCTGCACGTTGTTCTTCTATCTTCTTTTTCGCCTCTTCAGGAGTGATGACTCCCCACATCTGCGAGAAAGTATTCATGTTGAAGGGAAGGTTATAAGCCTTTCCTTTGTAGATGGCAACGGGAGATTCCGTAAAGCGGTTGAACTCTACGATAGCATTGACGAAGTCCCATACTTTCTTGTTAGAGGTATGGAAGATATGCGGACCGTATTTGTGGACGTTGATACCAGCCATTTTCTCGCAGTACAGATTACCGCCCAGATGAGGGCGTTTATCAATTACTAAACATTTTTTTCCCTGTTGCTTGGCGCAATAGGCGAAGGTTGAGCCGAAGAGTCCTGCTCCCACAATCAGATAATCGTATTTAGCCATATTTTCTTTTTAAAGTTTTCTGTCTGCAAAGATAACAAAAAATCTAAACTTTTTCTTATCTTTGCACAAAATATGGCAAAAGAACGAATAGAATATATTGATGCGATGCGCGGACTCACCATGATTCTCGTCATTTATTCTCATGTCTGTATTTTTTGTTTCAAGGAATACTTGATAGCTTTCAATGACGTGTTATTCCTGTTGCGTCTGCCCTGTTTCTTTATGATCAGCGGTTGGCTGTTCTTTAAGGCGACAAGAGTCTGGGATCATTCGACCGTCAAGCAGGTGTTAAGCAATAAATTCATGGTGCAGATTGTCCCGACTTTTATTTTCCTTGCCTTGCATGAACGTGCCAATTTCTTCCACCAGTTAGGGGCTTTTAAAGGAGGATATTGGTTTACTTTCGGGCTTTTCGTCTTTTTCTGTCTGTATATACTCTCCTCTCTTCTTTTCCGTCGATGTCGATATAAAGATTGGTGGATGTTTTTAACGGCACTTGTGGTTTCCATGACAGCCAGCTGGTATGATATGCATTATCATGCTGTCTCTCCGCATATAGGATGGGGACGGGAATTCTTAGGTTTTATAGGCTTTGTCACTTGGCGTTATTATATCTTTTTTTTCTTGGGAACTTTGGTGAAGAAACATTTTGAGAAGTTCATAGAGTGGACGAATCATCGTGAGGTGTTCTTCATCGTGATTGTTCTCTTTGCCCTGATGGCAAGTCTGCCCCGTACTGATTATTGGCCATGGGTGTATACCCGGTTTGCGCTGAGTGGCATTTTCGGCATGGTAATGGTCTTCACCTTCTTCCGCTATTTCGCCTCGTGGTTTACGAAAGAGCGTACCTTAGGACGGAGTTTACAATACGTAGGAACTCGTACCTTGGACATCTATCTCCTTCATTTCTTCTTCCTGCCAGAGTCGTTGCTTTTGTATAACCGACAGTTGCTGACTTACAATAGTAAATGGGTTGAAATCGGTGTGGTGATGGGAGAGGCCTTGGTTGTTTTAGCTTGTTGCCTGGTGGTCAGTTACATCCTCCGT